>Ga0255052_10001053_pt1 | contig 21207 bp, 17 predicted proteins | sample JV7_2_21_MG_FD_188632 | JGI IMG/M metagenome (GOLD analysis project Ga0255052, IMG submission 188632) | Seawater microbial communities from Jervis Inlet, British Columbia, Canada - JV7_2_21 | ecosystem: Environmental > Aquatic > Marine > Inlet | place: Canada: British Columbia | collected... | reverse complement strand
AGAGGGACGGCTATAACCAGCATCCACAGATACACACCCGACTCGAACAGTGGTCCCTCAGCAAGGGAGATCGTCCTGAATAAATCTGATTGCCTGATAATATAGGCAATGAAAAAGGAGGAAACGATGGCCAGACTATCAATGAGGATCTGAATTATGACATATCTCTTGGTTTGCTGCCTTAACATAAATCCTCCTTAGCATCTATATACCACGAAATGAAATGTTGTATTCCATCTTCTAATGTTGTTCCCGGCTTGAAATCGAGTAATGTTTCGGCTTTATGAATGTCTGCAAAAGTCACTTCCGCATCGCCGGGCTGAGCTTCAAGGAAGTTCAATTTTGCTTTTTTCTCGATGTTTTTCTCGATCACTTCTATGAGATATTTTATGTTAATGGTTCTGGAACACCCCAAATTAAATATTTCGAAGCTCGAGTCAAGGCTCAAAGACCTTACGATACCATCAACAATATCTTCGATATACGTGTAATCTCTCTGGCTGGTCCCCGATCCAAACACCGGGACTTCTTCACCATTGTCGATAAGCCTGGTGAATTTGTGAATGGCCATTTCGGGTCTCTGGCCGGGGCCGTAAACCGTGAAGAAACGCAGGAGGACCATCGGTATCCGATAGAGATCATGGTAGTTATAACAAAATATTTCACCTGCTTTTTTCGTAGCCCCATAGGGAGACACAGGAGCGTCAACCCTATCCTCTTCACTGAAAGGCACTGTGTTCCTGTTTCCATAGACAGAAGATGAAGAGGCAAAGATAAAACGTTTCAAGTTTTTGTCTTTGAAGCATTCGAGTAGGCAGAGAGTTCCTCTTATATTCACATCCTCATATAAAAAAGGATCCTGAATCGATGGTCTCACACCGGCTTTCGCTGCAAGATGTACCACGTGATCGAACCGGTACTTCGAGGAGAGTTCTGCGAGCAGATCAGTATCCCGAATATCACCTTCGACCAGACTATAGGAACTGTTCGCAATGAATGGACTGACATTTCTCTGCTTGATACGGGGAGAGTAGAATTCATCGAAATTATCCAGGCACACCACCTTATTACCGCTATCCAATAATCTAGCAGTGAGATGAGAACCTATAAACCCAGCCCCTCCGGTAACGAGCAACACCATTAGTTTTTCCCCTTTTAATAATGATAATAGCTGTATTTGTCCTGCTTCTTTTCGTCTTTGACACCGTTGAGTATCACACCCATGATATTGGCTGAGACATTCTCGAGATGCTCGATACTCCGCCTTGCTTCCTTGACATCGGTTTCCTCGGATCGTAATACAAGGATTACGGAATCGACCTGACATCCAAGCACCGCGGCATCCGTCACCCTGTTCAATGGCGGACTGTCCAGGAATATGATGTCAAATTTGCTCTGCGCCATCTCGAGAAAAGACCTCATCCTGAGTGAGCCGAGTAGCTCGGAAGGATTTGGGATGAGCGACCCACAGCTGATAAGGAACAGGTTCGGGATGTGAGTCTCGTTTATTATTTCAATGAAGTTAGCCCGGTTCGTCAATATCTCGGTGAGGCCCGGGGATTTTGGACACGCGAAGGTATTGTGAAGTACACCTCTTCTCAGATCTCCATCCACGAGAAGAACGCGTGCGCCCTGTTGTGCCAGGGTTATCGACAGGTTTGCTATGGTGAATGACTTTCCATCACCCGGCGCGGGACTGGAGATCACCATGGAATTGTTCTTCGCTGATTTCCCGGAAAACATGATGTTGGTTCTCAACGTTCTGTATGCCTCTCCTACCGGAGTAGGTGAATAGTCATGAGTTACCAGCATCGAATCGATTTCCTTCGCTTTCTTATAGTCGAAGAATTCATAGCTCTCGTCAAAATCGATCATCGGCGAAGTACCAAGCACTGCAAGCCCGAGGTTGTCTTTCACATCCTCTACATTTTTAATCGAAGTGTCCATGTACTCTACCAGGAGAGATGCCAGAACACCCATCAAAAGACCCGATAAAAGCCCGAGAACCATGATCTTCTTTCTATTGTTGGTATTGATGGGTTTTTCAGGCAGTATGGCCGGATCGAGAACACGGACATCCCCGATTTCAGCAGCTTCCACGATCTGGGCTTCTTTGAACTTGGTGTACACTTGTGTATAAACGTTTTCGTTGACTTTCGTGTCACGTTCCAGCCTGGCCAACTCAAGCTCTTCACTGGGTAAATTCGTCAGGTGAGACTGGTATATATCGAGTTCTTTCGAAAGTGAAGATATCTTTTTTTCCATCACGTCTTTGTGATTCCGGAGGGCATGGAGTATTTCATCCTGCATCTGAATAATATTACTATCTATCTCGATAAGATCCGGATGGTTCTCTGTTACCTTGAGACCCAGTGTGTTCCTGTTTTCCCGGAGCTTGATAAGTTCGTCTCTGAGAATGGCGAGGTTGCCGCTCGGCAGCGTCCATGGATATGTTGAAGCCTCGAGGTACATGTCGAGTTTATTCTTGATCTCACCCATATCGTCATCAGCTATCGCATCCAGATACCCGTCCAGAATCTTCAATTCTTCGTCCAGATTCATGCGCTCGGCTTCAACCACAGCCAGTTTGTCGATGCGATCAGAGATCTCGGTAGTTAATCTTACGATGCCTGTTCTTTCCTTGTAACGTTTTACGGCCTTTTCAGATTCGGCGAGTTCTCCATGTGCAACACCCAGCTGTTCATTAAGGATCTTCAGGGTGTTTCTGGTCTGTTCTTTCTTGGATGACAGGTTGTAATCAACGAACATTTGACCAAGTGTGTTCGTTATATCCATCGCGAGCACGGGGTCACCGTCTAACACCGTCAGCATTACAAAATTGCCTGATTCCCCCATAGAAACCTTCGTGTTGTCCATGAGCCCCTTGACCGCATCTTTGAAGCGTCGGATCTGGAACCTGACAGTGAAGGGAGATGCTGCCCAGGATGAATCGATCTGAATGATAAAACCGGAAGACTCGAAAGGATAGTCAACTATAGTTGACAGAGCCTGTGAGACGAGAAGTGATTCCTCATCTTCCTCATTGAATTTATAAAGATAGAAATTACGGTCTCCGATCGAAGCTATTTCGTACTCACCCGCCTCCGTCTCCTCGGAAATGGAGATGTGTTTGAAAAAAGTCTGGCGGGTAATGTTCAGCGTGTCCGAGCTCTCAACAAGGTTGACTGTAGAGAGAATTTTAGAGAAAAGACTGGGCTCGGCTGTGTCAAGTCTCACGGTCAACCCGAGTTCATTTACCAATGTTTCTGCGAAAGTCCTGCTTTTCAGGATCTGAATAAGTCCTTCATTCCTGGAGCTGGAGAGATCAAAAGCCTGGATACCTGATGATGGCTTTTCGATCCATATGGTAGCAGTGGTCTCATAGTTCGGCGAGAACGATTGTACCATAGTCATGGTGAGGACGGGCAAGAATATCAGAAGCGTTGTCACCCACAATATCCACTTACGCTTCTGTATAATCTTGTAGTATTTCTTGAAATGGTCCTTCTCATCATCTGGTTTTTCAAGTCTATAAAATTCGTTCATCGCACACCCCTTCTATGTGAATTACCCCTCCAGTTCACCTGGTCTGATTAATTATGAGAAATGTTGTTGTTATAGCCATCGACATCAACGCTATCACGGTCCTCCACTCCATCCTCCGCCTGGTACTGGGTACTATCACAAGGTCACCGGACTCGATTCCGATGTTATGCAGCGATGCACCATTCTCGAAGGCACCCAGCAGATCAGAGTTGACAACTTTACCGTCCCGCATGACCTGGAACTTCTTAAGGTTAGCCCTTGAGGTTGGGCCACCTGCCAGGTCCACCACATCCCAGAGGGGAGAGTGCGGACTGACCTTGAAGAGACCGGGAAATCTCACTAGGCCCAGAACACCCACTCTAATCAAAGGTTCGATCATAATGATCGGGTTGCGCAGATAGTTCGAATACTCTGCCGTGAGGTAACTTTCGAGGCTGTCCTTCGTGTAGCGAGATACCTGGATCCGCCCTATCAACGACATAATAACATATCCTTCACTGTCTATGGAGTATTCCCCGCTCAATTCAGGTTCCTGCCAAATAGTCACCTGAAGCGCTCTGCCCGGCTTAAATGGTATTTCATCGTCGGCAGCCAGCGCTGGATCCGAAAAACATATCAGAAAGGTGAGGCCCAGCACGAGAAACGTACTCAGTGTTCTACTCCACCTTGAACATTGAATTGATATCAGCATGGTTGTGCCCTCATTTCCTTACTTTGAATTACCGTGACCGCCAGAATCTGTACCTCTTCTCTTTAGTATCCAGATCGAGTTCCTTCAAGATCTTCCTTATTTCGAAGACCATCACCTTCGTATAACCAAACCTGCTCGAGTTGAGTGCGCTCTTGATCTTCCACAATCCGGAAAGGGGATTGTCTATAACGAGCAGCTTGATCTTTTCGTTAAGGGGCAATTCCCTGTCCATCACGGTCATTGACATCCCCAACGAGTCATAAAAGGAAGCAACAGGAAGATTCTGACCATCATGCTCGGTAGATTCATCAGGAATGTTCTCCTCATCCTCATCCACAACCGGGGCGGTGAAAGAACCATCTTCCTCAGTGAGTGATAACAAACTTCCCGCATAGGGGAGATTTGCAGCGCTGTCAGGACGCGCGTGTTGTTCGTCTTGTGATGTACCGGGCAACTTTAAATCAGGATCCTGAATAGATCCGTTCACGATATCGATCTCTCCCGATACACCATCCTCGGTCAAAACCGTGTCGGACATTTTTGTCCGAGATTCTCCTTCCAGCCTCTCCATGACACTGTCCTCGAAGTGTGAAATTGCCTTTTCACTGTTGTCGAATGATTTCAACACCCTGTGAAACTCGAGAAGCTCGAACACGTCCGTGACATCCGGTATCATCTGTGAAATAACGAGATCTCCATCTCTTTCTCTCAGACCTTTGATCTTACCAAGAAAAACACCCCACCCGGCACTCGAGATATAACTGACATTCGAAAGGTCAACAACAATTCGTACCACACCCTGTGATAAAACATCATCGACAGCCAGCTCGAGCTGCCGTGAAGTCACATTGTCGATGTACCCTCCCACCTGCACGAGGACAACACTCCCGGAACTTCCTACATTGTAAGCAGATACCTGTATGCCTTCCATATCACCTTTTATGTGAGAGTGGATAAATGATTATGATATCTACTGTTTAGCAAATTCCATGCCACAGATCGTCACAAACCGGGCATTTTAACAATCAGATAACTCATTGTATAACAACAGGTTGTAAATGCACGATTGCATATCATGATGTGATATCTCAGGTGGATGTGGTTTTCTGGACAGTATCGGTACATCAACCTGCCCGGCAACACTTAACACCCTATATAGCAATGGGTTACAATGTGGCTCAAACCCGACGGATTTACTGCATGAGGAACCTCGAGGAGTGGAGGATATGGCAGCTGCTTAAACATCCGAATAAGCAGTGATATCGATTTCATGTTTTTCGATCTTGCTGTACAGGGTAGTCCTGCTGATCTCCAGTAGATTTGCCGCTTTGAGGATGTTACCATTAGTCATCTTGAGAGCTTTATCTATAAATCTCTTTTCGTTTCTTGAGAGTGAGATGTCATTGTCATTGTCAGCGCTCATAACTGCACTGCGTACCTTCAGGAAACTGAAATCATTTTCATCAAGTTCATCCTTCCTGCCGAGGATTACCGCTCTCTCAATAGCATTCTCTATCTCACGTACATTTCCGGGCCATGGATACCGCTTGAGATAAACAATTGCATCCGTGGATATCGCTCTCACCGGGGATGCCCGCCTCCCTATTGCACGATCAAAAAAATATTTGACCAGAGGCTCAATGTCATCTCGCCTCTCGCTCAAGGGTGGAATATTTATAGGGACAACCGAGATCCGGTAGAACAGGTCTTCTCTGAATCTGTTGTGTGTCACCTCCTCCTCGAGGTTCTTGTTCGTCGCTGATATCACCCTTACATTGGTTGTAATCGTTTTTGTACCACCCACCCGCTCGAATTGGTGATCTTGAAGGAAACGGAGCAGTTTTGCCTGTACGGCTGCCGGCAGCTCACCGATCTCGTCAAGAAACAACGTGCCCCCCTCAGCCACCTCGCACTTTCCGAGCTTCAGCTTGAAGGCACCAGTGAACGCACCTTTCTCATGACCGAACAGTTCACTCTCGATCAATCCCTCGGACAATACTGTGCAGTTGACGACGACAAACGGCTTGTCATTCCGGTTACTGTGATAGTGCAGATACCTTGCGACAACTTCTTTTCCAACACCGCTCAATCCCTCAATGATGACCGTTAGATCACTTTTGGCAATATCCAGTGCGTCACTGAATATTTTCTTCATTGTGGAACTTTCGTAGACAGGTGAAATCCATCTTTCCTCGTACTTTTTGAGCTGCTCTTTCAACCGTTTATTTTCTCTTTTGATTTTGAATGATTCGAGAGTCCGTTTTACCTTAATAGAAATCTCATCAAGTGTGAACGGCTTGAGCAGGTAATCTATTGCACCCAGTTTCATCGCCTCGACTGCGGTTTCGACGGTCCCATAAGCGGTCATCATGATAATCGGGACCTCAGGATCGATCTGACCAAGGATTTTCAGCACTTCTACGCCGCTGATGTCAGGCATCATCAAGTCTGTAAGTACAAGGCCGAAGTCGTCGGCCCTGAACATACGTTCACCTTCAGCGCCACAATCGGCCAGCGACACATCATATCCTTCTTCCTCAAAGAGTATCTTCAGACTCTGAAGAAGCTTTGGCTCGTCATCAATTATCAGCAGTTTTTCCTTAAGCGCCGCCATGTTCACCTTCTTTAAAAACGATAGCACTGAACACATTTATTTCACAATCATCATCCATCCATGCATCAGCGGACAAGCCTGCTTTCAGGCAGGTCTGCTTCAGGAATTCTTTGCTGTCCCAACCATATCTTGTGGCAACCTGTGGAAGGAGCAAACCCGACAGGTAATCTTTTTTCAAAAGTATCCCGTGTTTACCGATCTCGATATTTTCGCTTCCCCTCACGTTCTCGAGAGGTGAGAGTACTGATATCTCGATCACGATCTTATCGAACTCTTCAGGTTTAAGCGGTGGGAACCTTGGATCCCGGAAGGAACTTGATACCGCCATCTCTTCAACTGTTAGATGGAGCGGCTGTTCTGATTCAACGCTACCGATACATCCGCGAAGCCGGGAACCGATCTCGATCGTGACGAAGGCTCCGCACTTCTCTTCCAGGTTCTGTGATGAAAGCTCGCGATCCTGCATCTTTACAGTCTGCAACATGTTTCCGATGCCGGCCCTGGCAAGCTTCAAAAGACAATGCTTGTCCTCGTCAGACAGGCTGAATTCTTTCATAAGGTGAAACCCCGCCTTCCAGAATAAGTCTCGTGATCACAAAACCAATTACTTATGATATTTTTCACCAGCCAGGATCGTCCCGCACCTGTATATCTGTTCTATCAGCATGACTCGTGCCAGTTCATGGGTCATCGTCATTCTGGACAGTGAGACGATTTTGTCAGCACCATTCTTGAACTCATTGTCCAGTCCGAACGGCCCCCCGAAATAAAATGACACGGAGCGGTGTCCACTTACCTGCAGCTTTTTTATCAGTTCCACCAACATCGAGGTAGAGTATTCCTCTCCGCTTTCATCCAGTACGATCGAAAAAGTCTTTTCACTCCCCCCCTTCCCGACATTTACGATACGATCGTGTGCTCTTCTCGAGGACCTTTTGTTTTTCTCAACCAGATTGATCTTGAAATACTTTCCTGCCCTCTTGAGATAATATTCGAATGCCGTTTTGTGAAAGTCTTTTTTGAGTTTCCCTACTGTGACAAGGTCGATCTTCATCATTTCGATCATTCTATTTCAAATACAGTGTCGTGAAGAAACTTGCCGTCATCATGATCGGGGTGATCAACATTGTAGTGGAGACCCCTGCTCTCTTTTCGCATGATCGCCGAGCGTATTATCAATTCAGCTGTCCAGGTTAAATTCCTCAATTCGATTAATTCTGTTGTCAGCCGGTTCTTATAATAGTACTCTTCTATCTCGGTTTTCATGAATTTAATTCTGGACCAGGCCTTACTCAATCTCTGATCGGACCGAACAATACCCACGTAATCCCACATGAGGGACCTGATCCTTTCCCTGTTATGAGAAACAAGCACTGCCTCCAGATCGTTTGTCCCATCGGGAACAATCTCTTCAGAGACTGTCACGGGGGATTTGCTTTTTCGGTCAAGTTCTTCCCTTGCTCTCTGAGCTGCCCTGTTCGAGAATACAACCGCCTCGAGCAGAGAATTACTCGCGAGTCTGTTGGCACCGTGGACACCGGTACAGGCAACTTCACCAGCCGCATAGAGATTTTCTATGTTAGTCTTACCATGGGGGTCCGTCACCACTCCTCCGCACGCATAATGTGCAGCCGGTACCACCGGTATAGGTTCTCGTGTTATATCAATCCCTCTCGTGAGGCATTCCAGGGTAATATTGGGAAAACGGGATTTTATCCTGCGGGTCTCTATCGGGGACAGATCCAGGTAGACATACTTGTCCCCACTCATCTTGATCTCCTTGTCGATAGCTCTTGCAACCACGTCCCTGGGTGCAAGGCATCCCTGAGGATGATACTTCTCCATGAAAACAGTACCGTCGATCTTCTTGAGGAATGCACCTTCACCCCTTATAGCCTCTGTTATCAACAGTGGATTATTCCCGACCGGATAAAGAGTGGTAGGATGGAACTGAACGAATTCCATGTTTGCAATGCTCGCACCGGCTCTGAAAGCCATGGATACGCCATCCCCTGTCGCAATAGAGGGATTTGTTGTATGGATATACGCTCTCCCCACCCCACCTGTGGCCAGCAGGACAATTTTTCCCTCGAAAATGAGCAGTTCGTCCTTGGCCGAATGGTAAACAAATACTCCCCGGCACCTTCTACCGTCTTTTCCGCTGCTTACGATCAGATCAAGGCCGACATGATTTTCAAGTATCCTGACATTGTCGGACTCCTCGAGTTTCTTGAGGAGAGCCGTTTCAATCGCCTGCCCCGTCAAATCGTCGGCCCTCACTATTCTCCTTCTCGAATGACCGCCCTCCATGCCCAGAGAGAGTTCCCTGTTTCCACCCACTGCGCGCTCCGTCGTAAATGCCACACCCCAATCTATCAAATCCTGAATCTTTCGAGGACCCTCCTTTACCATCATCCAGACGATATCGTCCTTACAGAGACCGGCCCCTGATTTTAACGTGTCCTCTACGTGTGATTCGAAAGAATCTTTCGAACCGATAACTGCCGCTATTCCTCCCTGGGCGTAATTGGTGCTCGAATCCCTGTTGGCCTTCTTCGTTATCACTGCAACCGTGCCGGCTTTCGAAACCTGAAGGGCGAACGTCAGCCCCGCCATACCTGAACCTATCACGATAAAATCGGCTTTTTCTCTCCTAAGGCGCACCTCTGTCCCCTTCCTCGATGAACCCGTCCACAATTTTCTTCAGCTGGCTCTCGCCCTCGAAAAGGTTGTAACGCAGTACAAGGGTGAAGCATCTCCGGTCTTCGAACATGCTCCAGTCCACTTTCACTCTGTCCTTTTCAGTGGTGATCACGACAGCATCATGTTCAAGTGCAAGATCTTTTATTTCACGCATTTCATCCAGACTGTAGTAGTGATGGTCCGGGAACTCTATCATCTTTAACCACTTCGGTTCCATTCTCTCCAGAACTTCCAGGAACATTTCTGTTCTTGCTATAGAAGTGAAAGCCACGACACTCATGCCCTTCAACCGTTTAATCCGGGTGTGTCCAGCCTCGGGCCACACTGCCCTTGCATCAATTACTTCTGGTGCTGCTTCGACGACCGTCTTTCCGGACAACCGCCCTTCCTTACACCCTCTCCCGTTACCCGTTGAGCCGAGCCCTCTCATTATCACAACTACATCTGCATCCCTCGAACTCGAGAGCGGCTCCCTGAAGCGACCTGCCGGGAATGGCCTTGTCCTGCAGTCAAGGTCATTCTCGTTGATCAGAAGTATTTCGAAATCCTTGTAAAGAGAAAGGAATTGATAAGCATCATCGAGGATCAGAAAATCACATCCGAACTCTCTGACAGCCAGAAGAGCAGCTCTAACCCTGTCCTTCCCTATCACCACGACGGTCCCCTTCCCCAGCCTCTCTGCCATCATAAACGGTTCGTCCCCTGCTTCGCGGACCCCCAGTAAAGGGCCATTTCCCACGGAAACAGGTACCGGGACTTTACTGCTGCGGCTCCCCTTGTACCCCCGTGAAAGCACAGCAATTGAAAATCCCCGTTCACGTAAGTACTCTGCAAGTTCCATAGTGACAGTTGTCTTACCCGAACCACCCAGGGTAAGATTGCCTACACTGATAACTCTGGAATCCACTCTGTTCCTATGCAGAAAACGAGTGTTGTAAAGAGCTCTCCGCAACCTCGTGCACAAAAAATAAGCCTGCCCGATCAGTAGGAGCGGAAGGGAGAGGATGAACTTTATCGGACCGTCATCCGGTGCGTACAGGTAATCACGAGCATGTCCATACATTCTTAGATAGAGACTTCTCGAAAAGCTCATCGTTTGTCCTCACCCTGTTGCTTCATGAATGCCGAGTCTCTTTTCGATTTCGATGGACAGGGCAACCAGATTATTCTCCAGCTGCTTCATCAGACCGACGTGATCTTCCCTTTCTAACTCTGCCGGGATGAAAATCGGATCTCCGCACAGCAGGAGGGCTTTCGAGAAAGGTTTTGGTATCCTGAACCGGTCCCACGATTTGAGCTCCCAGAATCGGTCAGTACCATTGGCAATCGGTATTATGGGTAATCCTGTTTTCTGAGCCAAAAATATGACCCCTTGCTGAACTTTCCACCTTGGCCCTCTCGGTCCATCTGGTGTTATGGCAAGATCATACCTGTTACCAAGTTTCGTCAGTATTCTCAGAAGCACCTTCACACCGCCTCTCGTCGACGACCCCCTGATCGGTACATACCCCATTCTCCTGGTAACCTGAGCTATCATCTCACCATCCCTGTGTTCACTGATGACCGGGTGAATATTTTTGTTCCGGAGGTTGTAAATGTGTATCAGTAGTTGAGCATGCCAGAGTGCATAAATCACCTTCCCGTTTCGCGCAGGGATCTCTTGCAGCTTTTCCTCCCCTTCGATCGTGATCCGCAAAGTCATCATCAGAACCCTGATCACGATCGAGCCGAAGAACCCTATCATATTCAACAGCAGTCTGTCCAGTGATGATCTCATCGCCCGCTCACGATCATCGAAAATGCGATCTCCGCTACTTCCGCTGATGTCCTGTGTTTTCCAAGCTTGTCCCTCACCTCCTCGAAGTTCTCTATCATCGATCGACGCCGAGCGCTGGTCGGGTCGAGCAGCTCCTCGACAAGTGGTATAATATTTTTCTGGTTTACATCTCCCTGGACGAACTCAGGCACTACCTGACTGTCCATAAGCAGGTTCACAAGACTAATATATCTTGTCTGGATGAACATCCTTGCCAATAGATAGTTGAGCCATGAAAGTCTGTAACACACTATCATTGGTGTTCCGAGGACCGCTGCTTCGAGGACAGCAGTGCCTGATTTTGTGAGCAGGCAATCGCAGCAGGCGATGAGCTCATGAGAATCACCATCGTAAGGCCTTATACGTTCCGCTGGGCTGAAGATCGAAGAACCGTCCGGCAAACTGACAACCACTTCGACCTCGGGCAATGAGCGTATAAGTTTTTCTGCAATTTTGGTGAGAGGGGGGAGTAAGTTCTTCAACTCGTTATTTCTCACACCGGGGAGTATCCCCAGTACTTTTCTGTTTTGGTCTATACCCAGCGATTGCTGGTGGGCTTGTTTGTCATAGTTCAAGGTCAGCGCTTCGAGGATGGGGTGACCGACGTAATCAACATTTACACCACAACTCTGGTAATAATCAACCTCGAACGGCATGATAACAGCTACCCTGTCTATATACTTCCTTATTGTTTCGAGTCTTCTTCTTCCCCACGCCCATAGCTGGGGGGCAATGTAGTAGAGGACAGGTATATCAAGTTGTTTGGCGATCCGTGCGATCCTGAGGTTCAATCCCGGGTAGTCGATCAAAATGACAAGTTCCGGCTTCTCCTTCTCGAGGTTTTTTCTGATTTGTCTGAGAAGTTTTATAAATACACCCAGCTTTGGTATTACTTCGGAAAATCCCACCAGGCTGATCTCTGAAATAGGTATCAGAGATCTGAATCCCACCTCTTCCATCCTGTTGCCTCCCAGACCGAAGAACTTCGTTCCTGGAGAAATTTTTTCAATCTCGAGGATCAATTCCCTGGCATACATGTCCCCGGAATGATCACCCGTTGAAAGAAATATTTTTGAACTCACTCACCACCTCCACACACAACGCTTTCATTGTCCTGTGAAACGTCCAAGGTACCACATCAAAAACAGAATTACTCCGAGAAGAAATATCAACTTGAATAGAGAGAGCCTCCGATAGACCGAATACCGCAGTTTTCTCCTTCTTCTCCAATCGTTTGCGATCGTCAACTGTTCTACCTCACGGTAATTACATGTTGATGGGGACGGTCTCGATCTCTTCAAGTATTCGGGTAGCCACTAGCAGAGCGCATCTTCCGTCCTCACCAGTGACAGCAGGTTCATCACCAGTGCGAACAGTGTCAGAAAAGGATGTCAGCTCATTCCTTAGAGGTTCTTCTTCGTCGAGTACACTCCTGTCACAAACAAAAAAATCATCCAGGCCTTCTGCCGAGTGCCTGTCCTCGTACATTCCACGGTTCAGCCGGATCACCTCTATAGTCCTTTTGTGAAAATCCATGGATACGTAGGCATCCCTCTGGAAAAGCCTCATCTTCCTGACTACCCCTTTGGATATCCGGCTGGCGGTAATATTTGCGACTGCATGATTGCTGAAGGATATCCTTGCATTGGCAATATCTATTCTGTTTGTGACGACCGGGATCCCCACAGCACTGATCGTATCAACCTCAGCACCTACGAATTTCAAGGCGAGATCAATATCATGTATCATGAGATCCAGAATCACATCGACGTCCGTTCCCCTCGGTCGGAAGGGGGCCAGCCTGTGACACTCCAGAAACAATGGATTGTCTACTACCTTGTTCCCCTTCTCCACCACCGGGTTGAATCTTTCTATGTGTCCGACCTGAAGAATGACATTTTTCTCCTTCGCCAACCGGATAAGATCATCAGCTTCGGTGAGGCTCCGCGAGATCGGTTTCTCCATCAGAACGTGGACCCCGGTCTCGAGAGCCTGCATACCGACCGCATGATGCTCCGGCGTGGGCACAACTATACTCACCGCCTGCACATCCTGAAGTAAATCTTCGACCTTATCATAACACGTACACCCGCATTCCTGGGCTTTCTCCCGGCACCTCTCCACATTTATATCGTGGATACCGACCAATTCGATGCCGTGGATACCCTTGTAGGTCCTGGCATGAGCCGTACCGAGATGTCCCACTCCGATGACGCCAACCTTTAGTGTGTCCATAAGTTTTACACCCTCGTGAATAGTTCTCGAGATTTCGGATGCTTCTCCGAACACTGTAATATTAAAGGGATCGCTCTTGTTTTGTCAACAGAGATTCACAATGGGAGGACCCGTTCAATACGGAGGGATTGTGGCTAAATGGTGATACCCCGTTTACTTTCTTCGATGAACTCGATGAAATTCTGAACCTCAGGGTATGGTTTGAGTTCACTTCGGGCTTTTTCGACAGCTTTCGAAATGTCGAGCTCCGACCTGAAAAATATTCGATATGCCCTCTTCAGCTCCAGCCTAATATCTTCAGGTACACCGTGTCTGGTGAGCCCGACGATATTCAAGCCCGAGAGAATCAAGGGATTGCCGACAGCTCTTACGAATGGAGGTACGTCCTTGTTTACCCTCGAGCCTCCACCGATAAAAGCGTATTTCCCGATTTTTACGAACTGATGTATGGGGGTTACACCCCCCACGGTCACGTGATCATCTATTTCGACATGCCCTGCCATATTAACGTCGTTGGCCAGGATGACATGATTAGCAATGTGACAATCGTGAGCGACATGAACATAGGCCATGACGAAACAGTCCGATCCGATCGTAGTCTGACCCGTCATCTGGGTTCCACGGTTGATCGTGACATACTCACGGATAACCGTCCTGTCACCTATTGTGAGTTCAGTATCCTCACCATGGAACTTCAGATCCTGTGGATCTGTTCCGATGATGGCCCCGGTGTGTACCTTGCAATCAGAGCCGATCCTTGTCTTCTTCTCGATCAGTACCCTCGAACCAATAATGGTACCCCGGCCGATGACAACATCGGAACCTATGATCGAGTAAGGCCCGACAGTGACATTGTCGGCAAGTACACTTCGTTCATCAACAATTGCTGTTGGGTGAATCGCCGTCATGCCTGTACCTCACTCCACTTATTTATCGACAACCATCGCCACCATATCAGCTTCAGCCACAAGCTCACCCTCGACGAAAGCCTTGCCCCTCATCTGGCATGTTCTCCCGCGCATTCTCAACATACTGAGATCGAACCTTATGACATCGCCCGGTTTGATGGGTTTTCTGAACTTTACCTTATCCAGAGAGATGAAATAAACAAGTTTGTTCTCAGGATCAGGTACAGAGTTCATAAGGAGAACTCCACCAACCTGCCCCATTGCCTCAATGCACAGAACACCGGGCATGACAGGATGACCAGGAAAGTGGCCCTGAAAGAAAAATTCATTGAGGGTTACATTTTTGATACCAACGGCTCTTTTCCCTTCCTCGAGTTCGAGTATCCTGTCAACAAGCAAAAAAGGATATCTGTGGGGCAGGATCTTCTGGATCTCATTGATGTCGAGAGTCTTCACCTTTTTCGCAGGCCTCGAAGCTACTCCTGCTTCTACACTGAGTTTTTTCAGCCGTTTTACAAGCTCGACATTGGAAGGGTGTCCAGATTTCGAGGATATAACGTGTGCGATGATGCCGACCCCGAGCAGTGAAAGATCACCGACCAGATCCACGATCTTATGCCTGACAAACTCGTTGTGATAACGCAACGGTCCCTGATTAATGATACCATCCTTCCCGATGACGACCGCATTTTCGAGAGAGCCGCCCTTTATAAGACCGTCTTCTTTCAATTTGTCTACGTCTTCGAGAAAGCAGAACGTCCGTGCCGGTGCGAGTTCATTCTTGAAATTGTCAGGGTTTATAATAACAGAGGCAAACTGACTCCCCACGATCGAATTCCTGTATTCTATGTGGAAGCTCACTTTGAATTCATCGCTGGGCAGAACGAGAAAATTGATCTCCTCATCGGAGTAATAGAACGGTTTTTCGATTTTGAATATATTCTTCTTTGAATTCTGCTCTTCAAGGCCCGAAGATTCGAGTATCTTTACGAACGGTAAAACGCTGCCATCCCCGGAAGGGGTTTCATTAGAATCGAGCTCGATCGTAAGATTGTCAATGCCAAGAGAGGCAACTGCCGCAAGAACGTGCTCGACCGTACGGACTTCGACACCTGACACAGAAAGAGTGGTACCCCGTTCAACGTTTTCGACATTGTCTATCAGAGCAGGAACTGCTGGTTTTCCGGGCAGATCCACTCGTACGAAAACGATTCCCGAATCGGGAGGGGCAGGCTTGAATACCATGTTCGTCTTATTGCCTGTATGAAGCCCTTTCCCGGAAATCTCCGCAATGTTTGAAATGGTTCTCTGCTTCATCTCTACTCGTTTCCTCTCGACCAGACCCGGCACATCATTTGTGACGCTCGCCTCTATGCTCTTCATCGGAAACATCCCTCTCGAGTTTTTCTATCCTTTTACCGAACTCCTTTATCAAAACATACATTTTCTCAAGGCGCGAAATCATTGCCTCCCTTTTTAAAGCCAGTTTGTGAGGCCGCGCCGGATACCCGGAAATCGTCTCATGATCCTTCACAGATTTGGTGACACCCGCCTGGGCCCCGATCCTGACATACTCACCTATATCCAGGTGATCGACAAGCCCTGCCTGCCCTCCCAGGATAGACCCTTTTCCGATCTTCGTACTCCCGGCAATACCAACCTGGGCACAAAGAAGAGAGTTCTCACCAATTTGTACATTATGCGCAATGTGAACGAGATTGTCAAGTTTTACACTTTTACTGATTCTTGTGGTCCCGATGGTGGCTCTGTCGATCGTCACATTGGCACCTATCTCTACTTCATCTTCAATTACGAGTTCCCCGACCTGAGGGATCTTTACGGGTTTTCCATGCTCATCCATCTCGAACCCGAAACCATCACTTCCAAGTACTGCTCCGGAGTGTATTATACACTCTCTCCCTATTTTTACCCTTTCCCGAACGATCACCCCCGGGAACAGGTAACTCCCGTCACCGATCTCAACACCATCACCTATATAACACTGGGGTCCCACCACGACACCATCTCCCAGGCTGGCATGCCTGCCAATAACAGCCAATGCACCGATCGAGACGTCCTTCCCGATTGAGACGGATTTTTCGACCTGTGCAGATGTGTGTATCCCTTTCGGAACTGACGGAAGCGCGGGATGAAAGAGCTGGATCACTTTTGCAAACGCCAGCTTCGGCCTCGCAACAGTGATGGTATCAATGCGGTTGCTGACGAACCCTGCAGGTACAAGAGCGGCAGCTGCTCCGGTTCTTTCAAACTTTTTTGCGTATCTCTTATCTTGAAGGTAGACGATCTCACCCTTCCCTGCCTCTTCAAGCGTATTGACTCCGGTGATCTTCCTGCTGGGATCTCCCTCAAGATCACCCTCGACCTTTTCAGCTATCTCTGCCAGAGTGAATTTGGCCACCATTTACCTTCTTGACCTCCCTCACCAGATCTCTGGTTCAGTTACCTACTGTACTCAATTCCTCGATCACCTGGTCTGTCAAATCCATCTCTGCCACGCCGAAGACGATCGAAGCTACACTGGAGTCGAATATCAATGAATAGTTGTCCCTCTCTGCAATTGCGTTTATTGCTTTCTCCGCTTTCTCCAGAATCGGCTGAGTCAATTCTGCATTCCTTCTCTGGGCTTTGTCCTGAAGATCTGCCCAGAGCTGATTGAACTCCTGTTCCTTGAGAAGGATCTCCTCCTCTTTGCTTTTTTTCTTCTCGGGGCTGAGAATGAGCTTCTGGCTCTCGTAATCCTCACGCTGCTGCTGCAGCTCCTTCATCTTCTCTTCAGCCTGGGCCCTCCAGACGTTCGACTCTTCCTCCAATATCTTTCTCACCTCTTCTTTACCGGGAATACTGTCAATAATCCGCTCGACGTCAACATACCCGATTTTCAGATCCTGTGCTGTTAGAGCACCGCCCAGAATCAAAAAAAAGAACATCAGTATCGAAACAACCCTTTTCGCCATCTCGATGACCCCCTTAGTAAAATTAGTTGAAGAAATTACCGAAGGTAAAATGCGTTTCCCAGCCGGGATTCACTCGATCGATCCCGTATCCGATGTCAATTCCAAGCGGGCCCATCCCCGGGATCTCGATCCTCATCCCAAAGCCCAATCCGCGTCTCAAATCAGCAAGATTGGCATCGGACAACCCGGACCAGTTGTTACCCGTATCGAAAAACATAACCCCGTACACCTGGTCCGTTATCTTCAATTCATGTTCCGCGGTAAAAAGAAGGAATACCTGGCCGCGGGTCACTCCGGAACCGCTCACCGGTCCGACCGATCTGTCCGGGTAACCCCTCAAACCCTCGATACCGGGACCGACTCCGCCGAGGATGAACAGTTCGTTGTAAGGGATAAGATCAGCGTCTCTCCACCCTGTGACAAATCCGCTCTTCAGACGCAGAGTCAGGGCAAAATTCCACAGCGTAGGCATGGACCAGCTGGAGTTGAACCTGTACTTGTGAAAGTTGGTGTTGCCGCCTATTATACCCCCGGCGAATTCCGCAGACACACTGTGTCGCGTCCCTCGTTTTGGATGGAATACGTTGTCCCTGGTGTCCCTGATGAGTGTCGCTGTCACACTGCTCATTAATCGGGGATAACCATCGAATATCGGGTCATCGGGCTCGAGTAGCCCCCCTCTCGGCAGGAGATCGAACTGCTGCAGCTTGTAAGTAGTGTACAACCGGGTGAAATCCATACCCGGTACAGGCACACCCAATCGGATATCACCCCCGGTCGCCTTCCTTCTGAATGGATCATTGAGAAATGACTGGTCTATCCTGAAAAGATCGAACCCGAGGGAAACGCGCGTATCTCTGAAAAAAGGTTCGGTGAAGCTCAGCTCGATATTGTTCTGCCGCCTTCCAAACTCTATCCTCGCACTGGCTTTCTGCCCTTTCCCGAAGAGATTGTTCTGTGCGAGTTCGATGAAGCCGGTGAGCCCCCCGCCGGCTCCGAAACCTGCTCCGGTCGTGGCCTGGCCCGTTCTTCGCTCGTTCACAATGAGATGGAGGTCTATGTCCCCGATGCCGCCGGGCACGGCTTTCTGACCGATATCGACATTCTCGAAATAGCCCGTGTTCATGAGTGCCTGGTAACTCCTCATCAGAAGAGATTGTTTGAACAGGTCGCCCGGTAATATTACGAGTTCCCGCCTGATTACCTTCTCCTTCGTGACATTGTTGCCGGCAATGGAAACTTTTCTGACATGTGCAGGTGAACCTTCGGTGATATGGTAGGTAATATCAAGTTCATCTTCATTCTTTGTCATCTCCGGAGAGATAGATGTGTAAATATATCCTTCGTTGCCATAGATCTCATACAGTGTTCTCAGAGATTCTTCGTATCTTTGCTCATTGTAGATCTGCCCGCTCTCGAGGAAGATGTTCATGAGGAGGATCCTGTCTTCGAATCTGGTGTTCCCGATGAAGGAGACCTTTCCCACCTCGTACGCAAGACCCTCGTTGACAGTCACAACGATGTAGGCCTTTCCCGCTTCCTCGTCGATTCTGACACTCGTACCCTGAACTGCGATGTCGACAAATCCTTTTTTCTTGTAAAACACCGGGAGTCTGTCGGCCAGGTCCTCGTCAAGCAGGCTTTCCTTGTAATTACTACCGTGCCAGGGCAGCCAGCCTTCCTGTTCGGTTTTGAGTTCGCCCCTCAGAGTACCATCGGAAAAATGCTCGTTTCCTTCGAACTCAAGTTCTTCGACCCGGACCTTTTTTCCCTCGTCAATATTTATGAGCAGGATGACCTTGCCTCCATCCCCGGCCCCCTCGATCTCGAACTCGACATCAGCCAGGGGATATCCTTCCTCCTCGTACAGTGCAAGGATCTTATTCTCCGTTTCCTGAAGAAGAGAGGGGCTGAACAGGGCGCCAGGCGTGATCGAAAATGCTTCCCGAAGTTTGTCTTCCTTGATCTTTTTGTTTCCAGAGACTGTTGTAGAGCGTATAGAGGGAGCTTCGACGACTTCTATCGTCAGATTCACTCCTCCCTCGACCTGTTCACCATACACTTTGATGTCCCTGAAAAGACCGGTGGAGAAAAGCCGTCTTATCGCCCGTTGTATTTTGATCGGTGAATAGGTGATTCCCTTGCTCAGAGCAGTCGAGCTCAGAATCCTTGCTCTGGACACCCGCTCGTTCCCTTCGATCGTTATGTCTTCAATAATCTGGGAATGCAGGACGGAAAAATATAGGAGACTTGCCAGACACACCAGTACCGGACAGGTCACCTTTCGGAGGAGATCCGACAGATGGATCATGATTTTAGATCTGTACCTTCCTCTTGATGAAACTTTGTGCGGTGTCTATCACCACGACATCACCGCGGCCCCTACACGAGAATCAGTTGACGCTTGTGAGAACTTTGAACCCCAGGTTCTCGCCTTCCCTGGTGACCTCGATCTTGTCGCCCGGCTGGAATTCCCCCTTCAATATTTCCTCCGAAAGAGCATCTTCCAGGTACCTTCTTATGGCACGCTTCAGAGGTCTGGCACCGTACTTCTGATCGAAACCCTTCACAACAAGGAACTCTCTCGCCTGCTCCGACAGTACGAGCGTGAGCTCTTTTTCTTTCAGCCGGTCTTCGAGTTCTCTGAGAAGTATGTCGATGATATTAGCAATATCATCTGATGACAGAGGATGAAAAACAATGGTCTCATCGATCCTGTTCAGAAATTCAGGGTTGAAAGTCTTCTGCACTGAATCCTTCACCTTCTCCTCGAGGACAGCAAAATCCTGGGTCTCATCACGCTTGCGTTCAAAACCGAGCTTGCTCGTACCCTTGGCAATATCTCTGGCGCCCAGGTTCGAAGTCATAATGAGGACGGAGTTCTTGAAATCGATGCGCCTCCCATAGTTGTCGGTCAGATGACCTTCGTCAAAAACCTGCAGCAGGATATTGAACACATCGGGATGAGCCTTTTCGATCTCATCCAGGAGTATTACCGAATAGGGTCTCCGCCTGACCTCCTTCGTCAGGTAACCGCTGTCCTCGTACCCTACGTATCCAGGAGGTGCGCCAACGAGCCTCGAGACCGAGTGTTTCTCCATGTACTCGGACATGTCGACGCGTATCAGCGCTTTCATGTCATCGAACAGGAACCGTGCGAGAGACCGTGCGAGTTCCGTTTTCCCAACACCAGTGGGACCCCCGAAAATGAAAGAACCGATGGGTCTGTGCGGATCCTTCAATCCAGCCCTGGTTCTTCTTATGGCCTTGGAAATAGCAACAATTGCTGCGTCCTGTCCCACGACGAACTTGTGAAGCTCTTCCTCCATTTTCAGCAATCGTGCGCTCTCATCTTCCCTGATCCTGACGACCGGAATACCCGTCCACCGGGAAATAATGAATGCCACGTCCTCACCCTTGAGAACGAGTCGAGAGGCCTCCTGGGCCTTTATCCACTCTTTTCGTCTCGTCTCGAGATCTTTCTTCAATTTCCTCTCTTCATCTCTCAGCCGGGCCGCTTTTTCGTAGTCCTGAGAGTTTATAGCTCTGTCCTTCTTCTTGGTTAGTTTTTTCAGCTCCTCCTCCATGGCGATGATCTCATCCGGAGGGACCTGTGCCGAGAGATGCACCCTTGCCCCGGCCTCGTCAATTACGTCAATAGCTTTGTCCGGCAGATAACGATCGGTGATGTACCTGTCCGACATCTTTGCGGCTACTAT
>Ga0255052_10001052_pt1 | contig 21223 bp, 11 predicted proteins | sample JV7_2_21_MG_FD_188632 | JGI IMG/M metagenome (GOLD analysis project Ga0255052, IMG submission 188632) | Seawater microbial communities from Jervis Inlet, British Columbia, Canada - JV7_2_21 | ecosystem: Environmental > Aquatic > Marine > Inlet | place: Canada: British Columbia | collected... | reverse complement strand
CCAGAACACCAAGTACTGTTCCGACAAGTAAGGGCACCAGGGCACCGATAATTGTCGTTACCATGGCGCTGTGGATGTGGTCTGCGCCAAGTCCAACTACAGCGGTGCCTACCATGACTCCTTCAACCTCGATGTCCACAACCTTCTGGATGACACTCTTCCCGGTTTTGGGGATACCTCCTGCAAACACCTCACCTATCTTATTTGCGTCAGAATGGTAGACAACCTCCATCCTGTTATCCAGTAAGAAGGCATATTTGACATCTTCCTCCATCATTATGGATTCTACAATCGTGCCAAAACGCATCTCATCCTGGACAAGTATGGGGTCCCTGGCGTTGACAGCAAGGTTTACCGCCAGCAGATCAGCTCTTTTTTCTGCTTCCCTGGAAAGGAAGATCCATTCATAACGTACCAGTGCCATGGCAACCGTACCGGTCACAAGAATCAGGAGGATAGAAAAGGAGAGCGCTACCTTCCAGCGAAGTGATATCGATTGGATGGGCAAAGCCTGGAGAAAACCCCTTCTTCTCCTCTTCGAACTGCTGGAGGGATCAGTACCACCAGTGATATTCAGTTCCGACTGGTCACCCATAAATAGACCTCAGAGAAAAAACCCTGTGGGTTTCAGTTGCCCTGCTGGACAATAGCCAGAAATGTGGTGTTACCGATTGTGAAGGTATCGCCGAAGGCGAGTTTAGCAGTCATGACTCTCTTTCCCATGTAGAAGGTACCGTTAGTGCTGTCCTGATCGATGATAACAAGATAATTACCGTAAATTCTGACCAGGCAATGCTTACGGGAGACTTCCGGATCGTTCACGCTTATATCGGCCCCGCTCCTGCCGAGGACAAGCCTGGGTTCGGATACCTTGAAAACCTCTCCCGTCTTTGTATCCTTCAGCTCATACTGCACACCTTCTGTCAGATAAGGATCTTCCTGGGAGACTTTCCTCAGAAGGGCAGAGATCTCGGCACTGTCCTGATCCAGCTGCTGAAAATCATAGGATATTGTCTGCCCGAAGTCCGCCTGGGATTTTTCAGTAAGGAAGCTGGATGATTTTCCACTTTGTGGTTTCCCACCCGGTATTACAATCTGATGGCCACAGCTCGGGCAGTTGGCCCTGGCTCCTCCCGAAGGAATCCTTTCATCCGCTACCTGATATATAGTACGACAGCTGTCACAGGTTATTTTCATCTATCATACCACCTGCATAAGACACCATGGGCGCAAACTCAATAGTATCTTATGTCTCAAGCTTCACTTACCCAAAGCTAGAATGAGGGCGTAAAGCTAGAATGAGGGCGTATTGTATACAGATTTACTGTAAACTGTAACCCATAACCTGAAGATCGAATAATCCCTTTTAAGCTACCGGTTTCGGTCCCAGGACCCATATAACTAGTTGTTAGTCGCAAGTTGTTAGTTGATAGTAAATTCCAGAATTCATTATTTTCTGACCAACAACTAACAACCAACAACTATCAACTAAGTAAATCCAATACTTAATGCTCTACATCCCTACTCCAGCCTTCTGCCTCCTTCCTCTTGCCTATCTCAACGGTAAACAGGCATCTTCACAAGCTCAAAACTCTTGCCATCGTATTTGAAGACACCCGCATCAGTCCCAAACCATTTGTTGTCCGAGAGGTCCACCCCAATGGTAAAGACAGATCTGCCGCCCAACCCCTGGGACTGGCCGATGGGTACCCAGTTGCTGCCATCAAATCTGGCCGCCCCGCTATCGACGGTTCCCACCCAGACATTCCAGCGGCCATCAACGGCCACCGCCGTGACCCTGTTTGACGGCAGACCATCCTTTACAGTGTATATTTTATCCACCTTCTGGTGAAAGCGCACCAGTCCGCTTTGGGTACCGATCCAGAATACGCCATCAGAGTCTATCGCCAGTGAGGTCACGTTATTGTCAGGCAGTCCGTCCCTGGTTGTGAAATTCCTGAAGGACTCACCGTTATAACGGGAGAGCCCGCGGTCGGTCCCAAACCATATATTGTCCTTCTGGTCTATAACGATACAATTTATTATATTACTTGGCAGACCATCGCCGTAATCGTAGCTGACCCAGTTCTTTTTACCGTCGAACTGGGAAACGCCCCTGTCGGTCCCGATCCATTTGAAGCCGAGGCGTCCCACTGCCAGAGCACGCACAGAATTGCTGAGCATACCGTGGGAAGTGGTGAAGTTCTTCCTGCGCTTGGTGAGGATGTTTACCCTGAAAAGGCCTTCTTCCCCTCCGACCCAGAGGAAATCTCCGTCAATGACACTGGGATGGAGGAAGACCCCGTTTGAATAATCTCTCCACATTCCGCTTGCCACTCTGTAAATGGCAGTGTGAGCTTTCTCTTTGTTACCGGCCTTGTCGACGGCAAAAAATCTTACGGTCACGTTGTCCCGGCTGGCAAGGGGATTCAGGTAGACAGGTGATGATACGGATGGTTCCGATCCGTCGAGAGTGTAGTGTATTTTGGCACCTTCTTCACTCTTAAGTTCCAGGGTAATCGGAGGATTGTACTCTCCCGGCGCAGGGTATGGGATAGTACGAGGTGGCTGGGTGTCGATAATATACTCAGCCATCTGGACACCCTCCCTGTTGCCGGACGAATCCTCCGAGTAGAAGAAGATCTTTGTACTTCTGTCCATTACAAAGGGGGAACGATAAAGTGAAAAATCCTTCCGTCCGTCGAGCCTGAGGAAGATCTTTCCCTCTTTTTCCGATGACATGGATATGCTCACTGGCCGGTTATATGCCCCCGGAGGTGGTGTGATCACAGTTGAGGGGGGTGTGGAGTCGAAAGTGTACCTTTCAACCCTTATTTCCTCCCTGTTGCCGGATTCGTCCGTTGCGTAAAACTTCAGCACCGTGTCCCTCGAGACACGGATAGCACCACTATATTCAGGAGAGGCCTCGATGGGAGTGGTTCCGTCAACTGTATAGTGAACAATTGCCCCCTTCTCTGTTTTAAGTCCGATTTCGATCGGACCCGAATAGGTCCCGCCGGCAGGCTCTGCAGCGGAAACAGGGGGGGTGTTGTCCAGGATATATTTCTGCTTATTCACGAGGCTGACATTGTTGACGCTGTCAAAGGCAAAGTAGGACAGTTCCAGGTTTCTTGCAACGCTGATGGGACCTCTGTACCCGGGTGAGTTTGTAGTGGGTGTGGATCCGTCCAGGGTGTAGTGGATCGTGGCGGGTTCTGAAGACTCCAGCTTTACACGGATGCGGCCTGAGTAACTCCCGCCCGGCGGACGGGCCACTATGGTCGGGGGAGTCCTGTCGATAGCGTATTTTGCCCTGACTGTCTTGCTTCTGTTTTCCGCGCGGTCCAGACTAAAAAAAGCGACTGTCGTACTCTCATTGACCCGGATCGGAGCAGTGTACACAAGTGATGACATGGAAGGTTCCTGCCCTCCAAGCTCATACCTTATCTTTCCCCGTTCTGAGGACGCTAACGTAACCGTTACTCCTTTGCCATACGTGCCTGGGGGAGGTTTTGAACTGACTCTGGGCGGATCCCTGTCTATGACGTACCGCTCCTCGCGAACCTTCTCCATATTCCCCGCATCATCGATGGCGAAAAACCTCAGTACCCCACTCCGTGTGAAAGTTATGGGCTCAATGTATAACGGGGAACGTCGGGAAGGGCGACTACCGTCCAGGGAGTAATATATCTTGCTTCCACTCTCACCTGCCAGGGAAACGGTAACAGCACTTTTGTACAGACCGCCGGCAGGATCCACCAGGGTGACAGGTTTGGCTGTATCGATAGTGATACTGTACTTGGCGGTCTTTATTTCCTCAATATTGCCCGCGGTATCAACACCGTAGTACTTGAGGAGAGTGTCTTTCCTCAGTGTGATCGCACCCTTATATGGTGTCGATCTGCTGTCGGGCTCATTACCATCCGTCGTATACCTGATCACGGCTTCTTCATCGGACTTTAACCGTACTGAAACCGGATGGTTGTATTTTCCGGGACGGGGCCCTGCGGTGGTTACCGGAGGTTCCGTGTCAAGCCTTACCACATACTCGGCAGCTCCCTTATTCGACCTGTTGCCCCAACGGTCAACGGCAAAATAGCTGATAACCGTATTTCTCCTTATACGAACCGGCCCGATATAGGGCAGTTCATCTTCATCTCCAAGGGTGATGTAGATCGCGGCTCCCTTCTCGGATGAAAGGGCAACACTTATTTCCTCGTTGTAGGTTCCAGGCCGAGGTTCCAGCGTGACTTCAGGCGGAGTCTTGTCGAAAGGATAGAATCTCGAAAGACCCGCCACAATAGCAAGGATGATAGCCAGAAATAAAAATATTTTACCCTTCACAAAAACCCCTTTCATTTTGATAGGGTCGTAAAAAGTCCATCCATGGCTTTTTACTCAACGGGAAGTGAAAAATGTCATTTTCACTTCCCTCTCAAGTCAAGGTTCATCTCCCAATTATTTGGTGAGATTTCAATTCATATCGCCGGGCTTTTGGTGTAATCACTCGGCTGCGCGTGGGGCTAGCTCCGCTACGTGATTCACCAAAAGCCTGGCTTGATATAATTTTTTTCATTCATGGTTCTGGCCAGGGTTCCGGTAAAAGGCCCTGAAGCGAAGCTCTAGGGGGTTGCGAAGCCGAAGGGACTTTTACCGGAACCCGTTAATTGTGAATTTACCACCAACTAATTTGAAGATGAACCCAAATGGGCATGTTGATCATGAACTCCTTATTTCATCAAGGACCCGGTCGTCTATCCTGTACTGAGCCAGAAATTCTTTCTCAAGCTCCTCGAGCCTCATGACCTCTATTCCACTTGTTCTGACAAATTCGTTCCTCATGGCGGAGTCTCTTCCCTTGATGATCCCGGGCAATACGGACTTTACATAATGGCGTTCCATCTTGAGATCTTCAAGAGCCCTGTGGAAGAACTCCTCTGGTGTTTGGGGCCTGACTATCTGCCTGGAAACCAGCATCTTCATAACGTCCGATATGAAAGCCTTCTCTTCATCGGCACCTTTCATTGAGCGCTCGAACTTTTTCAGCCACCTCTCCATGGCCGTTTTTATCAACTTGTATTCCCGCTCCTCCGTAACGATCCCTTCCACTACACGGAGAAGATCCAATACAGAAATGTCGTCTGATTCGATCTTGGAAAGTCCCTCAAAAACATATTCCACCTTTCGCCTGCCGTATCCGGGAAGATAAGGATTTATCAGTATGGACTCGACGAAAAGCTCCCGGAATAGCCCGGTGCGAATCTCCTCGAAGATCTCCCTGTTCTGAAGAAGGCTTCGCAGTTTCTCTTCCGTAAGGTTATCTCCTTCATGAAATGCCAGGGCATTCAGCGCATTGTAAACCGCATCGAACCGGTCAAAATAGGTGACTATATTGCCGAACTCCTCCATGATCCCGGGATCCCCCGCCTTCGTGCTCTGTTCGTCGCACATCTTCCCCACGTCGATGAGTATCCTGTCAAAGGAGGGATCCCTGTTTTCAAGAGCTGTAAGCTTTGTCTTGAGGAGTCGTATCAGATCGGTTTTCTCAATCTGAATCCCCATCTGCCATGTTCTGAAGAATATAGTCTCAAGGACCCCGCGAGCTTCCACAAGGTATGCCGGTTCTTCAACCTTGTGGAACTTCTTTTCACCAAGGAGTTTTTCGTCCAGCAAATCCAGCAGGTTAAAGGGGATCCCCTTGCGAAGAGCCAACGTCCTGAGACGGGACATGCGAGCATGGTCATCGAATAGCACACTGTCCCTTTTCCATATTTCCACGAGAACTGATTTATACTCTTCCACTATCCTCCTGTTTTCCGGATGCCGGTTCAAAACATCTATTTTCATCCGTTCCTGTGAATAAGGGTCTATACCAAATTCCTTTCCAAGTAACTCAAGCTCTCTTACTGCATCAACCTGTGTGCCCATAGGATTGGAATAAACTTTCTCCAACTGCCTGTAATATTGAAGGTGCGAGTTATTTACAAGCCGCAGCAGGAAAAAAGCCTTTCCGGCAGCCGACCAAAGACCGGAAAGTTCCTCTGCAATCCTGGAATCATCAAGATCCAGGCTCAGGCGGTACCGTTTAAGGGTTCTGCCAAGAACCTTCAGGATCGCCTCCTGCTGGCCCTTCAGCGGCCTGTCGTCTTCCAGGTGAATAAAGAAATAGTAATTAAAAACAGCATGACCGCGCAGAAATACTTCCTTTAAGGTCTCTGTACCCCGGGTTTTGTCGGTAATCCGTATTCCCTCGTGGTCATCATCCAGAGCACCGAAGAGGACGAGCCTGTTGACCACTTCGGATTTTACAAGATCTTCAATGGGCTCATCCACACCAAACATATAGGAGCAGAAACTTCCACCGTTTCCTGTATGAGTAATAGTTTCAGGTCCAAGGAGAAATTCGCTCCCACCGTAAAAAAACCGGTGCATACGAGCACCTTCGTGTTCTGTTACCTCATGAAAATAATGGTGACCCAGGTTATCTCCCCACAGGGTGGCGAAGAACTCCATATTATCATCTATTTCGCCGTGTATTCGGTAGTCCTTGATCATCCGATCATCTTAATAACATTCAGATATTAAATCAAATTACATATGTGTTGTTTGTAATTGTTAAGCAGGGTCCAAAATCCAAGGTCCAAAATCCAAGATCGATATCGAATGAATTTAGAAAAAACTTGGAAGACTATCAAGCTATCAACTAAGTGATTTTGGGTTTTCTTTTTTGGTTTTTAGATTAATTTAACCCGCACCAGATGCTAGGAAATATGTGCTTTCCGTGGCAGGTTCTGGACTTCCGATTTTGGATCTTGGGTTTTGGACCTTGGTTCTTGGACATGGGAGGCTGGTGAGGTTCTCCGACAGACTCCTAGGGCGATTCTTCCATAATCCATTCACCAGCACTGAACCGGATGACACCGGCCCTGGTGGCTATCCAGACATCGCCGTCGGGGTCTGGAGTAATCAGAACTATGGAGTTGCTTGGGAGGCCATCCTTCCTGGTGTAACTCTTCCAATCTGCACCATCATATACGGAAATTCCCCTTGGTGTACCGATCCAGATATTCCACTTGGAGTCAACAGCAACTGTCCTCACTTCATTGTGGATCAGCCCGTCTGCTTTTGTATAGTGATTCCACTTGCCATCGGCGTACATCGAGAGCCCTTTGGACGTTCCAAACCACTTGTTTCCCAGCGCGTCTACGGCAACAGATAACACCGCATTATCGATCAAACCGTCTTTTTCGGTTAGAATTTGCAATATAATATCGCCCTTGATCTGGGCGACGCCTTCCATTGTTCCAGCCCAGATCGTGTTGTCGGTATCCACCCCCATGGAGAGCACAGCTCTGCCTGGCAGACCGCCTTCATGGTCAAACCGCATGAAGCCTCCATCATCAACGTATCTGTTAAGACCCAGATCTGATGCCACCCATAGGATACCGTTCTCGTCCAGAACCAGATCGTTTATTTCAGAACCGAGCAGGCCTTCACGTTCCCCAATAAATTTTCGAGACCCCGAGCCGACCTGGTATCTGATCAGGCCCGTGTCTGTTCCCATCCAGAAGACCTTCCCGTCTGTGGCACTGGGGATCAGGAATACACCACGAGCGTATTTTCTCCAGACACCTTTAAAAAGGTTGTATGTATACTCCTGGATAGACTCACGGTGACCCTCCTGGTCAACGGCAAAGAATTTGAGGGTTCCGCCTTTGCGGAAAACAATATCATCTCCAGTATAAAGAGGGCTGTTGAGGTCTGGATCAGATCCGTCGATAGTGTAACGGATCACCGACCCGGGCTCAGTGGAGAGCAGAACAGAGACCGGGGGAAAATACTCTCCTGCGGGCAGGTTTGGTCTGGTCACCGGGGGAGTATCGTCGAACAGATATTCTGAAGTATTTACGGACTCTGCATTTCCATATTTATCCACAGCGAAATATTTTATGACTGTGTCATCTTTAACGGCAATGGCATCCTTGTAGATACTTGAACCCTCCGTGGGATCAGAGCCGTGCAGAGTGAAATATATGACGGCATCGTCTTCTGACGCACTGAGTGTTACATTCTGAGGCAGCTTGTAAAGACCTGTAGGGGGTGTGGCAATCGTGCTTGGAGGGGTAACGTCCAGGATGTATTCGGCTGATCCCACAGAGCTGCGGTTTCCCATGGAATCGATCCCGAAGAACTTGATCACCGACTTCTTTTCGAGAAGAATAGGATCGGTGTAACGGAACGAGTTCTCAGTCGGTTCCGTTCCATCAAGAGTGTAATATATTGTGGATTCCTCATCGGACCTTAATTTGATCCTCTCATCTCCAATGTACCTCTCCGGCGTTGGATCTATAACGATAGTTGGTGGTGTTGTATCCAGCTGTTTGTCCGTAAGCCTGAACGTATAGAGCACCTCACGGACCGGCTCCCGCTCACCTGTCCGATCCATGGAAAAGAATCTGAGAACCGTGTCGTTGGCGAGGAGCATCTGCGCGGTGTAAACAGGGCTTTGGGTTGTCGGTTCGGATCCGTCGATAGTATAGTAGATAGTAGCCCCGTCCCTACTGGTCATGCTAACCGAGATACGGCCGCTGAAAACGCCTCCGGGTGGATCTGCGATCGTCCTGAGCTCATCTTCATCCGGATCATCACGGCTTATTCCGTAAAAAGCCTCTTTGATGATCCCCCTGCTACTTCCAGGTTTGATCTCAAAGTATCTCAGTACGGTATCCTCTTCGATGTTGATCGGCGCTGAATATATGCTGGAGTTTATTGTTGGATTGGAACCATCAAGTGTGTAGTAAACTATCCAGTTTTCAGGGAAACCCATTGAGACCCTGATATTGTCCCGATACTGACCCGGATCAGGGCTCAGTTTTATCTCACTGGCAATGGCAGAAGATACAATTATTCCGAAAAGGATAATGGCAGAGAAAAGAATACTGGTCCTGAGAGGGCCTGAGGTCAAGTATTGGCTCCAGCGTTAACAGGTTGATAGTTGTAAAAAACCATGAATGGACTTTTTACGACACTAACAAAGTTAATGGCTTCGCAAGAAGTCATTAACGCGCCCATTGGGGGCGCCCAAATCAATGATTTGCATTTTACTATCGCGCCCGACATTAAAATCGCGCCCGAGCATGGGCGCCCGGATCAATGACATAAACCTGAGTCATTGATCCGTGCGGGAAGGGAAAACGACGCTTTTCCCTTCCCGCGGAGCAATAAGCCGCTCACGGACTTATTGTGACCCTAACAACACAAAGCTGGAGCCAATAATATGAGATACGTCTGTAAATATCAATATGTTCTAGGAGAATTCAGAAGTCAGTAGTCAGAATTCAGAATCGTGATGTGTAATGCGTGACGCGTGATGAGTGGAATCAGACACTGGGCGTTAGGCGCTGGGCTCTGGGCTAACAAACATCACCACAACTTTACTCTTCCTCTCCCCTGGTGGCCTTTCGACTAGCTCAAGGTCCTGAGCAACGCCGAAGGAGAGAGGAAGCCTGCCGTTGTTGAAAAACCTTGAACGGCAGGCGAGGAGAGGAGGATATTCTGCCACCCTCCCCTTTGTCCCCTCCTGTATAGACTTGGGACATAGGGGAGGGGGGTAAATTAAAAATCCAATTTCCAAATTCGACAGACCAACAACTTTCAACCTTCAATTTTCAACTCATAATATTGATTATGCTATAATTACTTTTATGAAATCTCAGCGAGTAAGGAGCCTTGTCAAGGCGCCTGGCACCAGCGCACCTGAGATCCGCGATATTCCAGTTCCGCAGCTGGAAGAGGATGAAGTACTCGTTCGTATTACCCAGGTGGGATTTACACGCCGGGACCGCCTCGCTTTGGAAATGGATGAAAGATCCATCCCGGTGGGGTCTGATTTCCTGGTGACGGGACATATTGCAGCCGGGAGGGTCGAAGATGCGGGGTCTATGGTAAGCGATCTTGAACAGGGTGACCTTGTTGTTCCAACGATCCGTCGGGACTGCGATCACTGTATCGACGCAAGGGTCGACATGTGTGTCCACCTTGATCTGTCAACCAACTGCGGGATCAATGGATCCCATGGTTTTGCCAGAGAACTCATGATCCAAAAGGCCCGCTATCTGGTAAAAGTCCCGACTGAACTGGAAGAGCTGGCAACTCTAATAGCTCCCCTCAGCGTTGCCGAGAAAGCGCATATGGAGTTGATTGAAACCAGGCAGAGGTACAACTTTTTCTGCTACCACGATGAAGACAAGGTGATCCCCAATACGCTGATCACAGGGATGGGTCCTGTGGGAATACTGACAACAATGCTTACATCTCTATACGGGTACAAGCTCACGGTATTCGGCAGGAGAGAGGCAGATGACAAAAGGTCCCGGATCTTTGAACCCCTGGACCTTGAGTACATCAACACAACCCGAATTTCCACAGAAGACATGGAGGAAAAAGGGCTCCGTTTCCGTCAGATCTTCGAGACTACCGGTGACCCCGAATACATCATGAAAGTACTCCCTCTAATGGACGCCAACGCCGTGAGCGTCCTGATGTCCATGCCTGAAACCGAGTTCAAGGAGCCCCAGACCAACCCCCGGATAACGAGATTGTTAAGGGACCTTGTTGAAAAGAACCAGATTATTCTGGGAAGCCTCAAGTCAGGTAAGGACGCCTTTGAGTCAGCGGTAAATCATCTGGAGGAGCTTGCAAACATTTACGAGGAGCAGCTCAAACAGATAATTACCCACCGGATCCCCTTTGACAACTTCGAGGAACTGTTCAAGCTGGATTCAAGGGAAGCGATACTTCCGGTTTTGGTATTTGACTAAGTTGTTAGTTGTTAGTGGTTGGTTTAAGTGAAAGGCAGAAGGCAAGAGGCAGGAGGCAGAAGTTGGTGAATAGGGATATGGGTGTTACTAGAAACTAGAAACCAGAAACTAGAAACTCTAGATTCAGCAATCATGCTGAATCTAGAATACTCCTCACCTTCAGCATCAATTCACTGACCTGGTAGGGTTTCTGGATGAAATCGCGGACCCCATCCGACAGAATCTCCTGAGCCCGGCCCACCTGGGAAAAACCGCTTGAAAGAAGTGTTTTGATATCCGGATCTATTTCTTTTAGTTTCTTGAAAGTTCTCTTCCCACTCATTTTTGGCATGATCATATCGAGGAGCACCATGTCTACATTTTCTTTATTCTCACGGTATATTTTCACAGCCTCTGAACCGCTCTCCGCCAGAACAACACTGTAACCGAAGCCTTCCAAAATGTCTTTTGCGAGAATTCTTATCTGCTCTTCATCATCCACCACAAGTATTTTTTCGTTCCCCTCGTAGGACCGTGCTTTTTCTTTCTCGTCTTTCTTTTCAGTAACGCCAGCGATGGGAATAAAGATCCTGAAGGTCGTACCCAGGCCTGGTTCACTGTATACGTTCACAAGCCCTCCATGATTTTTAGCCACTCCGTAAACCATTGAAAGTCCAAGACCAGTGCCTTTTCCTGCCTCCTTTGTGGTAAAGAAGGGGTCAAATATCTTATCGATAATTTCCCTTTCTATACCGACTCCGGTATCTGTAACGGAGATGGATACGTAGGGTCCTGGTCTGGCTTCGGGATACGAAAGCAGGAAACTGCCTGAGAGGTTTTCAACGAAAGTCTCCAGGATGAGCTGACCTCCCTCCGGCATGGCATCGGCGGAGTTTATGCAGAGGTTCATGATGATCTGCTGCAGCTGCCCTGGATCTCCTTTTATGGGAGGAAGTGACCTGTCCAGGAATTTCTTGATCTCAATGGATTTTTCCAGTGTCCTTTCCAGGATGCCGAGAGTTTCATCAACGACTGAATTCAGATCAACCTGCTGAATTTCATATTGGCCCGTCCGAGAAAAATCCAGGAGCTGCTTTGTAAGGCTTGCCGCCCTGGTAGCGCTCTTTTCGATCATATCCACCGGCTTGAATAGATCATCACCCTCCTTGACATCCATCTTCATCAAAGAGGCGTGCCCCAGGATCCCTCCCAGGAGGTTGTTAAAGTCATGGGCTATGCCGCCAGCAAGAGTGCCGATACTCTCCATTTTCTGGGACTGCATTATCTGAGCCTCGAGGTTCCTTTGCTCCGTGATGTCCTGAATAAAGTTAAGACTCGCCGGCCTTCCTTCCCATGTGATAAGGGCCGTGTTAAGCATGACCCAGAGAATATTCCCTGACTTAACAATCACCCTGAAGGAATAGGCACTGGGAACTTCCTTGTCTCTCAGCATATTTGTGAACCTCTCGATAACCATATCCCTTTCTTCCGGATGGATCATATCAGGAATGGGAGTCTCGGCAAGCTCCTGTTCAGTGAAGCCTGTGACCTCCAGGGTTTTGGGGTTTGGAAACTTTATATAGTTATCCTGGGCGACAAAGATAGCCTCGTTGGCATTTTCAACCAGAATCCTGTATTTTTCCTCGCTTTCGGTAAGCGCCTTTTCAGCTCTCTTTCTAATTATTGCCTCACCAAACACGTTTGCCACAGACTTTATAAAATTGACGTCATCTTCTGAAAAAGCCCGGTTCGAAACTGAATGCACTCCGAAGATACCATAGGGCTCGCCAGTTCCCTCTATGGCCACACTCACACCACTTATTACTTCATGATCTGTAAGGAGCTCGGGACCAGAGAACCTCGATTCGGTGCGCAGATCTTTTACTACTATGGGTTCCTCGCTGTTGAGAAGCGTGTACCCTGCCTGGGAATCAGTGCCCGTACCCACTGTCGCCTTTCCTACAAGATCTTTTTCCCAGCCCACCCCTGAGCGGAGCAGCAGTTCTTCCCTTTCAGGGAGAAGTTCCAGGATCTTACAGTATTTCACTCTCAGGTTTTCCGCCACCGCGACAACAGCAAGGTCCATCATCTCCTGAAGGTCGGTTCCGGCGAGGGCTAACTTTCCCAACTCGGCAACTATGATCTGCTGGCTCGTACGAACAAACAGTTCATTTTCAGCCTTCTCAAGGTCGGTTAAGTTGATCCCGGAGTATATGGCTATTCTCGATTCAGCATCCGGGTCGGAAAGAAGCGTATTGTTGAAAAGCACGCTCACTTCTTTTTTGTCTTTCCTTAAGAGATGGCCTCTGAAGGATATTGCTTCATCGATACGGAAAAGTTTCTCGTGTTCGGTCTTGACCCTGTGGACTTGATGATCGGCAGTCAGAATATCCCACAGGATTTTACCAATGACTTCCTCCTGAACAAAGCCGGTGAGCTCTTCAGCGGTCCTGTTGAAGAGTATTATTTTCCCCTCCTCATCGGTAACAATTATTACAGTGCCTGCGGTGGAGACGAGCTTATTTATCCATTCATTTTTCTCGTGAAGGGACCTCATCATCCCGGCAATACTGTCGCTTAAGAATTCGAACTCGGTTATTCCCCTGTACCTGGGCATGCTTTCATCCTGAAGGGGCTCTACAATATCCTTCTTCACGCGGCCGAAGGTGAATACCAGGTAGGCAAGAAGCAATAAAAAACCGCCCAGAAGAACAGCGCCGAATACCAGAAAGGCATTGTTTATCCGTTTCTGATTAAGTACATATTGTTCCGCGTCCTTAAACAGAAAGATGTGCCACTGCCAGGGATTAAATGAGACCCTGTGGCTGAAGAATCTCTTTCCGTTAATGTATATACTGTCTAAAGTAAATGCATCCCTGTCATGGAGAGTTTCGTGAACCTTGTAACTGTCTACGAGTGTAATGCCTTTTGACAGGATCATCTCTTTATCGTACTTGTGGATCATCCCGGAAAGATTATTCTGGTCCATGAACTCATCCACGATCCCGACAGTGAGGCCCTTCCTTACCCTGACTGCAAGCTCATTGCCTGAAAGGCCCTCCATGACCAGCTCGTCATATTTATTGCTCACTAGATCATATATCTCCCTGCCGAGCCATTCCATTTCCTGTCTGGTGTGATGGAGTTCCCGTTCGGAAAAGTAATCGTACATAGTTAAATATAGGGCTGGTAATACCACAAGAAGGATCAGGATAATCGGAGCCGCTATCCGGAAAAGAATACTGTTTATGAACCTGAATGCACTCTTATCCATTTTTCTCATAAGTGGGTCAGCTTGAAATACCGTGTGGGCTACTCCTGCAAACCCGGTTCAACTCACAACTAGTTGGTGAGATTTCTATTCATATGGCCGGGTTTATGGGTGTAATCACTCAGCTGCGCGTGGGGCTAGCTTCACTTCGTGATTAACCAAAACCCCGGCCCGATTTATCTTTAATCCATCAAGGGTTCCGGCAAAAAGCCCTGAGCGCAGCTAAAATGGGGTCGCGAAGGCGAAGGGGCTTTTGCCGGAACCCATTCATTTTATTTTTAACAACTAACTAATTTGGAGATGATCCATAATCAAAAAACAGGTTTGGCAGTCCTGAGGTTCTTTGGCCAGACTATCTCCTTTTGTCCTTTCTGCCACTGGACGATAAGGGGAAAGTGCCTCAACTGCTTGCCAGTTTTGTCTACACCGTACCTACCCAGGGCTGTATTAATATCCGAGGAATACAGAAGGTTTCTAATTTTATCATTATCGATCTTTTTGGTCCCTCTTAGAACACTCTCAAAGATCTGGCCTCCCGCAAAAGCCGCCGCCGCATGGTAAGAGGGAGCTTTTTTGTAGGCTGCTTCAAAGCTGGTCTTAAAGTCAATTAATTCCGGAGGGCAAAAGGCGCATCCAGATTCCCATTGTGATGACGAAAATGACTTATCCGCATCTTCACCAAGAAGTTCCCTGAAGCTACTAAGGGCAGGCCCGATGGAAGAGTAATATATATCTGGACTCCAGCCAATTCGCTTCAGCGACTTTTTCATCTGAACGGATTCTGCTAGATGGCCGGCGACTATCAGAACCTGTGCCCCTGAAAATTTCGCAGAAGTAGCAATCTCATCCAGGTCCTTCGACCCTTTTTCAAATTCTTCATAGAAAACGATCTCAAGCCCGAACCTTTCGCCCCATTTTTTGGTTCCTCCCGCCGTTGACCTGGAAAAACCATCGTTGGCGCTTGCAATGGCAACCTTCATAAATCCTTCCATTGCAATCATTTCGAGAAAGCCAACGCTAAATTTACTTGCAGGTGTATAAACACCAAATGCTCCCCGGTACCCCTGCTGCCACAGTGTATCTGACGCTGCGCCGGTTATGAGTAACGGATATCCGTGTTTCTCAGTGATTGGCAGCACCGCGGCTGTGATCCCGGTGGAGATGGGCCCGAAGAGAAGGTCCACCTTGTCTTGAAGGATCAGCTTTTTGTAGTGGCCAGCAGCTGTCTGGGGGTCACTGTTGTCGTTGTAGATGACAAGCTCTACTTTCCTGCCAAGGATGCCCCCTCTGTTATTGACATCCTTTTCCCAGAGCCTGAAACCCTTCTCCTGCATGGCCGCCATTGGTGAGAAGCGACCAGTCAGGCCGAGGGAAACACCGATTCGTATCTTATTGTCAGCAGATACTGATGCCGGTAAATGCACAGTTATGACAAACAGGATTAAGAGTGTCCTGAAAAAGAAGACAAGATTACGCATACCTGCACCCCCCTGCAAAAGCAGCGTGTTGATGCAACCCCGTGTTGTTACTTTTGGGCTATTATATATGAAACTTTCATTTTTGACAATTATAACAAACAGGGCTGCTAACACAAGGGGTATTTGTGTGAAACAGGTGGAGAAGGGAGGAGGAAAGAGGGGGGGTAGAGCATTAGACATTGGAAATTGGAGAATGGAGATTGGAAATTGGAGAATATAGGGCCTAGAGCCCAGCGCCCCACGCCCAGCGCCTGTTTTTACTAATCACGCATTACGCATAACGAATTACGATTTTGGACTTGCCTGCCCTGAGCCTGCCGAAGGGGATCCTGGATCAGTATCCTCATCCGATTCCTTCAACCTGAACCTTGCGACCTCGGGACCGAGTTTGTCGGCAAGGGTGGAAAGGTCGTGAACAACCGCTTCCAGGGTTTTCATGGCAGTTCCGGTCTTGTCAGCCACATCAGCTATCCTGCCAAGGGAACCTACTATTTCGCGGCTGGCTTCCTGCTCCTTGTCCATGGCTTCCTTCATCTTTCTTGAAAAATCGAGGGTTTCGGCAACACCCTGGGAGATAACACCGCTTTCTTTCGCCTGTTCGCTTGTACTGTGCTTAAGCTTTTTGGTCGCATCCATTATCTCATCAGTTGAGGCAACGATAAGCTTGCTGCCGCTTTGCTGCTCGTCAACGGTCCTTTTTATTTGAAGGACCTCTTCCAGGTTCCTTGTAACAACCTTCAGTATATCCTGGCTCCTGTTTACCTGTTCCGATGCGGCTTCGGCTATTTGCCTGGCCCTGTCCACTGATTGCGATGAGTGATCTTCTATATCTTTCAGTACAACTCCCGTCTGGTCCGCCGTTGATATGGAGGATTCAGTTCCTTCCGATACTTCCTTCATCATCTCAACTGCATCGTCAACGTCTTTTCTCACACTCTTTATAACTTCCTCTATTCGCTGAACACTTTCCGTCGTAGTGACCGAGAGGTTGCCCACTTCCTCGGCAACAACCGCGAACCCCTTGCCATGCTCACCAGCCTGAGCAGCAATGATCGATGCATTTAAGGAGAGAAGGTTGATCTGGTCAGCCACTTCCCTTATCGCATCTACAATGTCACCAATGCTCGCTGATTTCTCTCCCAGAGAGTTGATCAACTGGCTGTAACTGTCCACCAGATCCTTGTTCCTTCGGGTGACTCTGACAAGTTCCTCGAGGGTATTACTTCCGCGCTCCTTGGCAAGCTGCATGACATCCTCTGCCAACTGGCGGGATTCCTGCGCGAACCTGCCTACCTCGGCACTGGATGCGGCAAGCTCCTCAGCCGTTGTGGCAGTCTGCTCAGAGGAGGCGGAAAGGGAATCCAGGTACTCCACGTTCTGGCTCATGCTTGCGTCCATTTCGATAAGCGAAGAGGAGATCTTCTCAACCTCTGAAGCAAGCTGGTCCGCAAAGGCAGACACTTCATCTATTGAGGACTTGAGCTCCAGTGTTGAAGATGAGGAGTCGTCAAGAGCCGTAGAAAGGCTCTCGAACTGGGAGCTGACCTCACCCACGATCCTGTCCATCTCCTTGACAGATTCAGAGACCTTCATGATCTCATCGCCCTGCAAGGAGGCGCCCTGGGAGACTTCACCTGTGTGCTTCTCCAGGTCGCCGGCTACCGCATCGACCTTCTTGGACGTTATCTGTATTTCCCCGACTATACGCCGCAGATTTTGAAGCATTGTTGAAATAGCCCCGGAAAGGGTCCCGATCTCGTCATCGGCTGCCCTACCGACATCCCGACTCAGGTCACCTTCGGCAATAGCCTTTGACACCTCTATAAGGTTTTTTATTGGCGTTGCCAGGGCTCTCTGCAGCAGAGATGCCACAATCAGGCCAGCCAGCACTCCCAGGATGCCGAGGATAGATCCGAGCTGCCTCGTCCACCTGGTGCGGGCAAGTATTTCATTTTCCACGTCCGTCATGCTCTCGTAAACGTGGTCCTTCAGGGCGTTTGCCACCTGATGAATCTGCTCCTCCCTTTCCAGTAGGGCACTCTCCCAAGACCTGACGCCCTCTCCAGTCCTTCTCACCTTCAGCTCCTGGGAATAAGCAACCATGGCTACTCTGTATTCCTTGAGTGCCCTGATGAGACCGTCTGCAAGTTCTATCTCTCCCTCCTCACGAAGCTGTGTTTTGAACGCTTCGATATCGACAAGGAGAGTCTTGACCCTAACCAGCAGGGGTTTGATGTCAGTCTCTTCCTGGATAACAAAGAATGTGAATTCGTTCGTAATTTTGCTGAACAGAATAAGGAGGGTATCTATTTCACGGAGCAGGGGCCGTTGTTCTGTTTCCAGGGTCTGGAGGTCACGATCTATCCTGGTAGTCTGCACAACGCCGAAGATACTGATAAAGGCTATTATACCAACGAGAATGCCGAGTCCGATGAACCGGACCCAGCGGATGGAAATGTGCATGGGCTGCATTATCTGTACACCAGGTACAGGGGATCTGATAATCTCCCCTGACCATAGAAATTGGGCAGTGTATCGTCGAAGGCCTCTCCGTAGCAGCTCTTGATGGAAATACCGAAAAGATATTTTTTGCCTGAACCTGGATCCAGCTGGACATCATCATCATGTCCGGTGTTGAATTTTCTGGCGAACTCTACTGTCCACGAACCATTGCTCCAGACACCCTTCGCCTTTACGTCAGCCTTGCTTCCCTCAGGTTTCGCGGGCGTGTACTGAGGCACGACGTCTCCCTGGTAATCCACAAAAACCTGTTTGGCCTGAGCCGGTTTACCCGAATCTCCCAGCCTCATGAGGTACATCGATTTTCCGGTCCTGCTTGTTATCTTTGTTGCCTTCTTCCCGGGCTCTGAGGAAAATACATGCGACTTGTCATCTGTGTAGCCGGAAGGGTTGGTGCGGTTCGCCTTCCAGTACCAGACATCAGCCGTGTAATCGTTATCAGCAAAGTTGGTTAAATCTACCTTCTTATCCATCATATTCCACTTGAAAAAGAATGTATCCTCTCTGGCAGGACCGATCTCATATACATCCAGTTCCTTATTCCATACCCAGGCTTTGTGGAGATCATCCTTGGTGGCATCCGGGTATTTGACCAGGAAGTAGAACATGTCACCGGAATAGACCGCTTTTAAAGTAATATTGGACCCGGTTCGTTTGTCTTTTATCGTATAGGTATTTGCTGAGCGCCAGGCAGGATCGCTATCGCTGCCGTCAAGGGCCGGCGCACTGGAAACCTTAACTGCCACAATATCCTTTGCGGCGTGGATCACTGTTGTAAATGATAATATTGCAATGGTGATCAGGAAAAACAGAAGGAAAGATTTTCGAAATAACACAAGCCACCCCCTTCTCGAAAAGTAAATATCCTTCAAATACCATACCAGCATAAACTATCTGATGTTCTATCATTTTGACAAACATGTCAACCGTCACTCCCGCTTAACGGTTATCGAAAACAGGCGCCGGGCTCTTATTCCGTCCAACGTCCAAGATCCAAAATCGTGATGAGTAATTAGTGATTGGTGATTAGTGGAAAATGGAAATTAGATATTGGAAATTAGACACATGTCATTCAATACTAATTTTATAACTTTCCTATTTCTAGTACTCCAATCTCCAATCTCCAATGCTCTACATACTACTCCTTCCTAATCCCTTCTACCTCCTCCCTGCATTTAACTTGACATTGACCGACCGGTCGGTCATAGTGTATCCAAACTGAACAATCAGGGGAAATAATGGCAGCTAAAATCGTCGACAAGGAAAAGAGAAAGAAAGAGATCGCCCATGCAGCTCTCGAACTGTTTGCCGAGAATGGCTTTGAAGCCACTTCAGTTAGCCAGATAGCCCGTGCGGCGGGAATCGGCAAAGGAACTGTTTACGAGTACTTCAAGTCCAAGGACGAGATCATCGCCGTATCTATCATGACCTGGGTTGAACTAATGGTTTCCGAGGCCAAATCCGATATAGAATCAATCGATGACCCCACAGAAAGGCTGCTGTTCTTTATTCAGACAACAATGGAATCGTTCATGAGCGACGAACGTCATATAAAGACGGCTATTTCCATCTTTCAGGTTCTTCTCACAAGGATGGATATCTTTACCCATCATGAAGCCATATATGATGCTTTCAGCAAAATGGGACAGACCATCATAGATATAGTTATGGACGGGCATAAAAGGGGAGTTTTCCACATCCAGAATGAGGAGGAAGCCCGGATGATAGCAATAAATCTAATGGCCTTCCTCGACGGGATATTTCTCCACTACCTCATAACAGGTAAACGCTTCGATCTCATGGAGCAGGTCAACCATTATATGAAATACCTGTTGGAGGCCAATCTCATGGTCAGGATGTAAGAGGAAACCAGAATGAACACAACTCAGAAACCAGGTTACAGGAAAATATTAATTACTGCTGTTCTTTTCACCGTACTGTTCTTTCCCTCTGCATCTTCGGCAGATGCAGAATCCCGGATCGACGCCATTGAGATCCTGGAAAAGGTAGACGACCTCTGGCGGGGCGAATCCAGCTACTCTGAAATAACCATGGAAGTTACCACTGTCCACTGGCAGAGGTCTCTCAAGATGAAGGCCTGGTCTTTAGGCAAGGATTATTCTCTCATAATTATTACCAGTCCCGCCAAGGAGAGGGGGGTCGCCACGCTCAAGGCTCTCAAGGATATCTGGAACTTCCTCCCCAGGGTGAACAGGGTGATCAGGGTACCGACCTCAATGATGATGGCTGAGTGGATGGGAAGCCACTTCACCAATGATGACCTGGTAAAGGAGAGTCGGATGTCAGAAGATTATGATGTGGAGATCACATTTGACGGAACTCGCGACGGCTCAGATGTATACGATCTAACGCTGACGCCAAAGCCTGAGGCACCGGTGGTATGGGGCAAGATCGTAACGACCGTCACTAAAGATACCCTGCTACCGACAGAATCTCTTTATTTCGATGAGGAAGGGGAACTCGCGCGAAGCATGGTGTTCACAGACGTAAGGACGTTTGAGAGCAGGAAGTTGCCGGCTACTCTCACGTTGATTCCTGCCGACAAGCCCATGGAAAAGACCGTTGTACGGTATGAAAATATGAAGTTCGGGCTGGGACTTGAGGTGAAATTTTTCTCCCTGCGCAACCTTTCGCGAAAGGACCTTGCACAGTGATCCTATTCAGAGTGGCGTGGCGCAACCTCTGGAGGAGCCCCCGCCGGACCATAATAACCATGTTTTCAATGGCCTTCGGCCTCTCCTTCATGATAGTAAGCCATGGCCTCATGATGGGAATGGCCCATCAAATGGTCTACCTTGCCACCTCGCTCAACACCGGTCACATCCAGCTTCACCAGGAGGGCTACCTCGAAGAACGATCGATCTACACGAGTATCGAGAATCCCTCACCTCTCCTGAAAAAGCTTGCTTCTCTCGAGATCGGACATTCATCGGTCCGCGCCTATTCTACAGCCCTGATAAGCTCCGGGCCGCAGTCAACAGGCGCTACTCTCTGGGGTATAGATCCTGTTGCTGAAAGAGAAGTAACGGACCTTTACAAGCATATGGGATCCGGTAATTTCCTTGTTCCGGAAGAATCTGGAAAGGTTGTGCTGGGCAAACACCTGGCCGAAAAACTCAACATCGGACCGGGAG
>Ga0255052_10001051_pt1 | contig 21243 bp, 21 predicted proteins | sample JV7_2_21_MG_FD_188632 | JGI IMG/M metagenome (GOLD analysis project Ga0255052, IMG submission 188632) | Seawater microbial communities from Jervis Inlet, British Columbia, Canada - JV7_2_21 | ecosystem: Environmental > Aquatic > Marine > Inlet | place: Canada: British Columbia | collected... | reverse complement strand
TGGATCCACATGATCACGGTCCTGGGCTTCATGACCTACCTCCCGTACTCCAAACACGCCCACCTGCTCGCCTCGCCGTTCGGGGTGTTCTTCGCCTCGCTGCAGCCGGGCGGCATGCCGCCGGAGTCGGAAGGCGCCGCCCGCCTCGAGGAGTTCACGTGGCGGCAGCTGTTCAACGCGTTCGCCTGCGCCGAATGTGGTCGCTGCGACCGGGCCTGCCCTGCCCATAACAGCGGCTCGCCGCTCTCCCCCAAGGAGCTGATCCACAACCTGAAGGAGGTGGTGGTCGCGGCGGTCCCGACGGCGAACGGCAACGGCAACAGCAGGATCGTGGGCGACGCGATCTCCGCCGAGATGATCTGGGGCTGCACGACCTGCGGCGCGTGCATGGAGCGGTGCCCGGTCTTCAACGAGCACATCCCGCTCGTCACGGAGATGCGGCGCCACCTGGTGTCCCAGGGCGAGGTGGACGAGCGGGTGCAGGACGTGCTTGTCAACCTGACCCGCTACGGCAACTCCTTCGGCAAGTCGCCGCGCGCCCGCGCCAAGTGGACGCAGGGCCTGGAGTTCAAGCTCAAGGACGCCCGCAAGGAGGCGGTCGAGTACCTCTGGATCGTCGGAGACTACGCGTCGTTCGACCCCAGGGTGCAGCCGGTGACGCGCGCCGCGGCGCGCGTGTTCCACGGCGCCGGCCTCGACTTCGGCATCCTCCACGACGGGGAGCAGAACTCGGGGAACGACGTCCGCCGCCTCGGCGAAGAGGGGCTGTTCGATCTGCTCAAGGAGAAGAACAAGAAGCTGCTGGACAAGGCGCAGTTCGGAAAGATCGTCACGACGGACCCGCACACCTACCACGCGCTGAAACACGAGTACGCCGTGGGGAACGGGCACGGGATCGAGGTCCTTCACTACACGGAGCTGCTCGACACGCTGCTGCAGCAGGGACGGCTGACGCCGAGCCAGCCGCTGGACCTGGCCGTGACGTATCACGACCCCTGCTACCTCGGCCGCTTCAACGGTGTATACGCGCCGCCGCGCAGGGTGCTCAAAGCACTGGGCGCCCGGCTGGTGGAGATGAAACGCAACCGCGACGCCGGCTACTGCTGCGGCGCCGGCGGGGGACGAATCTGGATGGAGGACGCCCCCGAGATCAAGGAACGCCCGGCGGAGAACCGCGTGCGGGAGGCCGCACGCCTTCGCGGGGTAGACACCTTCGTGGTCAGCTGCCCGAAGGACCTGGTGATGTTCCAGGACGCCCTCAAGACCACGCAGCTCGAAGGCGCGCTGGTCATCAAGGACGTGATGGAACTGGTGGAAGCCGCCATCCCCTTTCGAAAGAGGAGTGACTCCAATGTCGGAGAACGGTAACGGTGCAGAGAGGATCGGGGTCTTCGTTTGCCACTGCGGCACCAACATCGCGGGCACGATCGACGTCAAGGGGCTGGCGGAGTACGCCTCCAAGCTGCCTGGAGTCGTGGTCTCGCGCGAGTACAAGTACATGTGCTCCGATCCCGGGCAGGAGCTGATCAAGGCGGACATCCGCGACCACGACCTCACGCGGATCGTGGTCGCCGCCTGTTCGCCCTGCCTGCACGAAAAGACCTTCCGCAACGCGACTTCGGAAGGAGGTCTGAACCCGTTCTTCTTCCAGATGGTCAACATCCGGGAGCACAACTCCTGGGTCCACGAGGACAAGGAGGCGGCCACCGACAAGGGTCGGGCGCTCATCCGCGGGGCGGTGCGCCGTGTCCAGCTGCACAAGGCGCTCGAGGCGAGGCGGGTCGAGATCAACCCCAGGGCGCTCATCGTGGGCGGTGGGATCGCCGGCATCCAGGCGGCGCTCACGCTCGCCAACGCCGGCAAGCAGGTCTACCTCGTGGAACGCGAGGCGACGATCGGCGGCCACATGGCCAAGTTCGACAAGACGTTCCCCACGCTCGACTGCGCCGCCTGCATCCTCACCCCGAAGATGACGGACGTGAAGTCGCACAAAAACATCACCATCATGACGATGTCCGAGGTCACCCAGGTGGACGGGTACGTGGGCAACTACACGGTGAAGGTGAGGCGCAAGCCGCGCTACATCATCGATGACCTGTGCGTTGGCTGCCAGGAGTGCGTCGAGGCGTGCGTCTTCAAGAAAGGAAAGACGCCGGACGAGTTCAACCTGGGCATGAGCACGCGGAAGCCGATCTACATGCCCTTCCCGCAGGCGGTGCCGCAGCTCGTGGTCATCGACCCGGAGACCTGCATCGAGTTCAAGACCGGCAAGTGCGCGAAGACCTGCGTCGAGGTCTGCGGCGAGCGCAACGCCATCGACTTCCAGCAGGAGGAAACGATCGAGGAGCTCGAGGTGGGGACGATCATCCTCTCGACCGGGTTCAAGGTGTTCGACGCCAAGCGCATCCCCTACTACGGCTACGGCACCTATCCCAACGTCTACACCGGCCTGGAGGTGGAGCGCCTGGTCAACTCCTCGGGTCCCACCGCCGGCGAGGTCGTGCTGCGCGACGGCAAGAAGCCCAAGTCGGTCGGCATCGTCCACTGCGTCGGGAGCCGCGACGAGAACACCAACAAGTACTGCTCTCGCGTCTGCTGCATGTACTCCCTGAAGCTGGCTCACCTCATCAAGGAAAAGACTGACGCGGAGGTATACAACTTCTACATCGACATCCGCGCTCCCGGGAAATCCATGGAGGAGTTCTACAACCGCGTCGCCGAGGAGGGGACGCACTTCATCCGGGGCAAGGTGGCGGACATCTACCCGGAGCCGGGTGGCAACGGGCGCCTGGTGCTCCAGGCGGAGGACACGCTGCTGGGCGTGATGCGCCAGGTCCCGGTGGACATGGTGGTTCTCGGCGTCGGCCTCGAGGGCCAGGCAGACCACGAAGACGTCCGACGGACGTTCAACATCACCTGCTCCAGCGAGGGCTTCTTCATGGAGCGGCATCCGAAGCTCGCTCCGGTCAACACGTTCACGGACGGCGTCTTCCTGGCGGGCTGCTGCCAGGGGCCCAAGGACATTCCGGACACCGTGGCGCAGGCCGGCGCCGCGGCCGCCGAGGCGCTCGCGCTGATCGACGCGGGGTACATGGAACTGGAGCCGAACACCGCGTACGTGGTGGAGGACGAGTGCTCCGGCTGCAAGACCTGCCTGCCGCTCTGTCCGTACAACGCCATCACCCGCAACGAGGAGAAGCAAAAGGCCGAGATCAACGAGGTGATGTGCAAGGGCTGCGGCGTGTGTGTCGCCTCTTGCCCCTCCGGCTCCATCATTCAGAACCTCTTCGAGGACGAGATGATCTTCGAGGAAATCGAAGGGGTGCTGGCCAATGCGTGAGGAACAGATGCAACAAACGAACGGATACGAGCCCACGATCGTGGCCTTTTTCTGCAACTGGTGCACCTACCTGGCCGCCGACCTGGCGGGCACGGCACGGATGAAGTACGCGCCCAACGTGCGCGTGATCCGGCTGATGTGCTCGGGGCGCGTCGACCCGCAGTTCGTGATCGAGGCCTTCGCGAAGGGGGCCGACGGCGTGCTGCTCGGGGGATGCCACCCCGGCGACTGTCACTATCAGGAGGGCAACTACAAGGCGCTGCGCCGCTACCGACTGACCAAGCGCGTGTTGATGGCGATGGGCATCGAAGCGGACCGCTTCCGGCTCGAGTGGATCTCGGCGTCGGAGGCGGACCGGCTCCGGGACGTCGTCAACGACATGGTGGCGAAGCTGAAAGCGCTGGGTCCGCGCCGCGCACGGATCCCCGCCGAGGCCTTCGCCGAGGAGGTGGGAGTGGCGTGATCCGCGCCTGCCGAGGCCGCGTCGGGAAAGGACGAGCGACGGCATGAGATCCCTCGCCGTCAGGCTGCTGTGCAGCTACCTGTTCGTGATCCTGGTCACGAGCGCGGTCTTCGGCATATTGGGGGTCCAGTTCATCGGGAAGCGCGTCCTGGCCGAAGCGCAGGACCGGGTCCACACCGACCTGAACGCGGCGCGCGAGCTCTACCTGTCCGGCCTGGCGCGAATCCACGACGCGGTGCGCTTCACGGCCGAGCGCTCCCACGTGACGGAGGCCGTGGAGCGAAATGACTTCGGCCACGCGGCGGGCGAGCTGACGAGCGTCCTGACGAGGGAGAAGCTGGACTTCCTCACCGTGCTCGACCGGCACGGCGTCGTCGTCTTCCGCAGCAGCAACCCCGGCGTCGTCGGCGACAGTCGGGCGAGCGACGACGTCGTGCGGGCGGTGTTCGACCGGATGGAAGCGGTCGCGGCGACCGCCGTCATGGCCGCGGACGCCCTGCGCCAGGAGTCACCGGACCTGGCCGAGAGGGCGCACTTCGAGCTCGTCGCCGCCCCGAAGGCGCGGCCCCGGGAGGAGACCGAGGAAACGTCGGGGATGGTGTGGCAGGCCGCGGCCCCGATCCGCGGCCGCGGCGGCGAGCTGGCCGGGGTCCTGTACGGCGGCGTCCTGCTGAACCGGCACTCCGATCTCGTGGACAAGATCAAGCAGACCGTCTTCGAGAACGTGCGCTACGACGGCAAGGACATCGGCACCGCCACGCTCTTCCTGGACGACGTCCAAATCTCGACCAACGTCACGAACGGGGAGGGAACGCGCGCGCTCGGCACGCGCGTGTCGGCGGAAGTGTACGACCAGGTGGTGAAGGAGGGCTTGGCCCGGACCGGGCGGGCCTACGTGGTCCACGACTGGTACATGGCCGCCTACGAGCCCATCAAGAACATCAACGACGAGATCATCGGCATCCTCTACGTCGGAATCCTGGAGCAGAAGTATCGAGACATCGAGAGCCGCACGATCCTGATTCTGCTGGGTAGCACGCTGGCGGCCGCCTTCATCGCGACCGGCGCTTCCTACTTCGTGTCCACGCGGATTTCGGGCCCCATCCGCGGCATCGTCTCGGCGTCCGGGGAGCTGGCCAAGGGGAACCTGGACACGAGGGTGGACGGCCATCCCGTCCGCGAGCTGGGCAACCTCGCGGACGCCTTCAACTCCATGGCCGCCACCCTGAAGACGCGCGACGTCGAGCAGAAGGAGTTCGCCCGCAAGAAGATCATGGAGTCGGAGCGACTGGCGATCATCGGTCAGCTCGCCGCCGACGTGGCGCACGAGCTGAACAACCCGCTGCACGGCATCGTCGCGTACTCGCACCTGCTCCTGGAGAGCCTGAACGGCGAGGATGCCTCGACGACTTCGATCAAGAAGATCGTGGCCCAGTGCGACCGGTGCACCAAGATCATCCGGGGGTTGCTCGACTTCTCCCGCCAGAGAAAGCCGCAGAAGCAGCCGAGCGACATCAACGCGCTGCTGGAGGACAGCCTGTCCCTCGTGGACACGCAGGCCCTGTTCCACAACATCGAGGTCGTCAAGCGCCTCCACAAGGCCCTGCCCCGCATCGTCATGGACCCCTCGCAGATGCAGCAGGTCTGCATGAACATGATCATCAATGCCGCGGAGGCGATGGGCGGCAGCGGGAAGCTGACCGTGCGGACCCGGTTCGCCCTCAGCGGTGAGCTCGCCGTCGCGATCGACTTCACCGACACGGGCCAGGGAATCAGCGGCGAGAACCTGGACCGAATCTTCGACCCGTTCTTCACGACCAAGGAGGTGGGCCACGGGACCGGCCTGGGCCTGGCCATCAGCTACGGGATCATCAAGGAGCACAACGGCTCCGTTTCCGTCGAGAGCGAGCTGGGGAGGGGAACCACGTTCACCGTCCGGCTTCCGGTGACGGTGGCGGAGACGGTGCCGACGTCATGAAACACGTACCCAGGATCCTGATCATCGATGACGAGGAAGTCGTCCTGGACTCGTGCGCCTTGATCCTGGACAAGGGCGAGCACGAGCTCACGACGGCCGGCAACGGCGTCGAGGGCCTGGAGCTTGTCGAGAGCCTCCGCCCGGACCTCGTGTTCGTCGACCTGAAGATGCCGGGCATCTCCGGGTTCGAGGTCCTCGAGAAGATCCGCGCCATCGATCCCTCCATCGTGACCGTCGTCATCACGGGCTACGCCACCGTGAGCTCGGCGGTGGAGGCGATGAAGAAAGGCGCCTACGACTTCCTGCCCAAGCCCTTCACGCCCGAGGAGCTCCGCCTGATCACGCGCCGGGGTCTCGAGAAGAGATCCCTCGTCCTGGAGACCATGGCTCTCAAACGGGAGCGCGAGATCATGCGGGAGAACTTCGCGGCGATCGTCTCCCACGAACTCAAGTCGCCGCTGGGCGCCGTCCAGCAGAACCTGTTCGCCATGACGCGTGATTCGGGCACGGCGAGCGAGAAGGACAAAGAGCGGCTCGAGAAGATGAAGACCCGGATCGACGACCTCATGAAGTTGATCCACAAGTGGCTCCGCGGGATCTCCGTCGACATGGCGTCGATCAAGGAGAACTTCGAGCCGGTTTCGGTGACGGCCTGCATCGAGAAGGCGATCGAAAGCACGACGCCCGAGGCCGTCCGCAAGGACGTCGGGATCGCCGACGCGGTCCACGAACCGATCCGCCTGGTCCTGGGAGACGAGGTGAGCCTGACGGAGGCCCTCGTCAACATCCTCGGGAACGCGATCAAGTACTCGCACGTCGGGACCCAGATCGCCGTCTCGACCGAGGAGAAGGACGGCCGGATCGTGACGTCCGTGACCGACTCGGGCGTGGGGATCGCCGAAGAGGATCTGCCCATGATCTTCGACGGCTTCTACCGGGCCGAGTCGGGGAAGGCCGCCGCGGGAGGCGTGGGGCTCGGGTTGGCGATTACCCGCCGCATCATCGAGGCCCACGACGGCTCCATTGCCGTCTACAGCGAACTCGGCAAGGGGAGCACGTTCGTGCTCTCCTTGCCGGTCCTGCGAAGTGCTCCGTCCGAAGAACCCGGAACGGAAGGCGTGAAAGACACCGCCAAAGGAGGTACGGGGTGAGCGAAAAAGCGAAACTTCTGATGATCGACGACGACCCGGACTTCGTCGAGGGGATCAAGGCGATCCTCGACGACGCCGGCTACGACGTCGATGTGGCGTACAACCCCGACGACGGGTTCAAGGCCCTGAAGTCCCAGCACTACGACCTGCTGCTGCTCGACATCATGATGGGCCGCGGGGCCGAGGGCGTCATGATCGCCCGGAAGATGCGCAAGGACCCGGTGCTGAACGAGATGCCCGTCCTGATCATCACCGGCATCCGGGAGCAGATCGCCTTCCTCTTCCCCGGCCAGGCCGTGCACCCCGGTTTCGTGGCCACCGACGAGCTCGTCGAGAAACCGGTCGAGCCCGACCTGCTGCTGGAAAAGGTCAGCACGCTGCTGCGGACCGCCGCGGAGAAAAAGGCCACCTAGCGAGGAACAACCCATGATCAGCAAACCTATGTTCCGGGATGAGGTCGCCAACCTCCTGCACGCGACGTACGGGAATCCGTTCCGGACCTGTATCCAGTGTGGGCTGTGTTCGGCGACCTGCCCGGTCGTCCGGTTCATGGATCACTCGCCGCGCGAGATCATCGCCATGATCTTCGCCGGCCTGAAAGAGAAGATCCTGAAGAGCAACACCTTCTGGTACTGCGCGTCCTGCTACCACTGCGCGGTCAGGTGCCCGCGAGACATCCCCATCGCGGACATGATGTACGCGCTGAAGCGCTACTCGATGTGGACGCACCAGTATCCGGAAGACATGATCGGTCCCGCCTTCTCGGAGCGGTTCGTGAAGGCGATCCTGAAGACGGGGAAGTCGTTCGAGCCCGCCCTGGCGCCCGTGTTCGTGTTCAAGTACGGCTTCTGGGGCTTCCTGCTCGACGCCCGCACCGCGGCGAAGCTGCTGCGCAAGGGACGACTACCGCTGATCCCGTCCAAGATCAAGCGGCGGGGCGACTTCCGCCGGATGGTGGGCAAGATCATTCCCCTGGCAGGTGTCGAATGAAGAAGTACGCATACTATCCCGGCTGCTCCCTCGAAAGCATGGCGGCGAGCTACAACGTCTCCAGCGTGGAGACCGCGCGCAAGCTCGGGCTCGAGTTCGAGGAACTGGACGACTGGAACTGCTGCGGCGCCACGGCGTACTTCCACATCGACGAGATCCTGGCGACGACGCTCTGCGCCCGCAACCTGGCGATGGCGGAGAAGACGAAGTGCGACATCGTCGCGCCCTGCAGCGGGTGCTTCAAGAACCTGTACTTCGCCAACGACCACCTGAAGCGCGATCCGGACCTGGCCGAGCACATCAACTTCGCGCTGCAGGAGGACAATCTCGAGTTCTCCGGCACGGGTCGGGTGCGCCACGTCCTCGAGGTGCTCATCGAGGACGTCGGCCTCACGAAGATCCAGCGACGCGTCTCCCATCCGCTGGAAGGCCTGCGCGTGGCCCCGTACTACGGATGCCAGATCGTGCGGCCGCGCAAGAACGGCGAGGACGTCGAGAACCCGCGCTTCTTCGAGGACCTGCTGTCGGCCATCGGGGCGACGCCGGTCGACTACCCGGGCCGACTGCGCTGCTGCGGGGCATCGCTGATCATCACGAGCCGCAAGGCCGCGTTCTCCCTGCTGCGCAACCTGCTGCAGAGCGCGGTGGACACGAAGGCGGACGTCATCGCCACGGCCTGCCCCCTCTGCCAGATCAACCTGGAGTGCTACCAGACCGCGGTCAACCGGGAGTTCGGCACGGACTTCAAGGTGCCGGTGGTCTATTTCACCCAGCTGTTGGGATTGTCTCTCGGGCTCGCCCCGAAGGCGGCGGGGATCGGCAAGGAGTTCATTGCTCCGACGCGGGCGCTGGCGTGCGCCAGGCGCAAGCCCGCGGCGCTGGTGGACCGGAAATGAAGTTGGTTGAGAACGAGGCCCTGACTGAGGAGATAGGTGTGGCATGACAACGAAGGAGAAACCCAAGGTCGCCTTCTACTGGTGCGCCTCGTGCGGCGGCTGCGAGGAGGCGGTCGTCGATCTTGCCGAAGGCATCCTCGACGTCGTGGAGGCGGTGGACATCATCTTCTGGCCGGTCGCGCTGGACTTCAAACGCAAGGACGTGGAGGCGATGCCGGACGGCTCGATCCTCGTCTCGTTCATCAACGGCGCCATCCGCACGTCCGAGCAGAAGGAGATGGCGCATCTGCTGCGCAAGAAGTCGGCCCTGGTGGTCGCGTTCGGCGCCTGCTCGCATCTGGGCGGGATTCCGGGGCTGGCCAACCTGAACGACCGCAAGAGCATTTTCGAGACCGTCTACCAGGACGCCCCCAGCAACGACAACCCGGAGGGGGTGGTGCCGCTGGTGGAACACCGGGACAACGGCCACACGCTCGACCTCCCGGACTTTCACGAGACGGTGCGGACGCTCGACCAGGTCGTGGACGTGGACTACTACCTCCCCGGCTGCGCGCCGACGCCGAAGATCATCCTGCTGGCGGTCCAGACCCTCCTGAGCGGCGAGCTGCCGCCGAAGGGGACGGTCGTGGCGCCCGACCACGCGCTGTGCGAGGAGTGCCCGCGCAAGGAGAGCCGCCCCGACGACCTGAAGCTGAAGGAGTTCAAGCGGCCGCACCAGATCCTCATCGAGGAGGACAAGTGCATGCTCGCGCAGGGCCTGCTCTGCATGGGGCCGGCGACCCGCGCCGGGTGCGAGGCGCTGTGCGTCAACGGCAACATGCCGTGCAGCGGGTGCTTCGGCCCGACGAGTCGCGTGAAGGACTATGGCGGCAAGGCCCTCTCCGCCATCGCCTCGATCGTGGACAGCGACGACGAGGACGAGATTGACCGCATCCTGGAGGGTATTCCGGATCCGATTGGAACGCTCTACCGCTACAGCCTTCCGGCCTCCCTCCTGCGGAGGAAGGTCCGGACCGGGAACGGCGAGGGGAGGTAAGACAAGTGTCGAAAGTCAAAGTCGAATCCAAACGGATCACGATCGATCCGATCACGCGCCTCGAGGGGCACGGCAAGATCGAGATCTTCCTGGACGACGAGGGCAAGGTCGACAAGGCCTACTTCCAGGTCCCGGAGCTGCGGGGCTTCGAGAAGTTCACCGAGGGCCGGCCGGCCGAGGACATGCCCCAGATCACGTCGCGGATCTGCGGCGTCTGCCCCACCGCCCACCACATGGCGGGAGCCAAGGCCCTCGACGACCTCTACAAGGTGGACCCGCCGCCGACCGCCAAGAAGATCCGCGAGCTGGTCTACAGCACGTTCATGGTCGAGGACCACGCGCTGCACTTCTACTTCCTCGGCGGCCCCGACTTCGTCGTCGGGCCCACCGCGCCCGCGGCGGAGCGCAATGTCCTGGGCGTCATCGGCAAGGTCGGGGTCGAGGTCGGCAAGAAGGTCATCGCCATGCGGCGGCGGCTGCGCGACGTCATCACGGCGATGGGCGGCAAGGTCATCCATCCCGTGCTCGGCCTGCCCGGCGGCGTCGCCAAACGCGTCACGCCGGAGATGCAGGCGGAGGCGAAGGAGGTTGCGGTCGACGCGATCGCGTTCGCGACGTTCACACTGCAGGTCTTCGATGACATCGTCCTCGCTAACAAGGACTACGTGAACCTGGTCGTCTCCGACGTCTTCACGCACCGCACCCACTACATGGGCCAGGTGGACGCGAACAACCACGTGAACTTCTACGACGGCCCGATCCGCGTGGTGTCGCCCACGGGACAGGAGACGGCGAAGTTCGCCCCGCAGCAATACCTCGACTTCGTGGCCGAGCACGTCGAGCCGTGGAGCTACGTGAAGTTCTGCTATCTCAAGCAGAAGGGGTGGCATGGATTCACCGAGGGCGAGGAGAGCGGCATCTACTCCGTGGCCCCGCTCGCGCGGCTGAATGTCGCGGACGGGATGGCGACGCCGCTGGCCCAGAGGGCGTACGAGAAGATGTTCGAAACACTGGGCGGCAAGCCGGTCCACCACACGCTGGCCAACCACTGGGCCCGGGTCATCGAGCTGCTGTACGCCGCGGAGCGGATGAAGGAGCTGGCCGACGATCCCGAGCTGACCGATCCCAATATCCGCACCATCCCCACCGAGACGCCGCGCGAGGGCGTGGGCATCGTGGAGGCGCCGCGCGGCACGCTCTTCCACCACTACCAGACCGACGAACGGGGGGTGATCGAGAAGGCCAACCTGATCGTGGCGACGCAGAACAACGCCGCGCGCATCGCGATGAGCGTGGAAAAGGCGGCGAAGGGCCTGGTCACGCGCGACAAGGTCTCCGACGGGATCCTGAACATGGTCGAGATGGCGTTCCGCGCCTACGACCCCTGCCACGGCTGCGCCACGCACTCGCTCCCCGGGAACATGCCGCTTCTCATCTCGGTCCGCGATCCGGAAGGCAACGCGCTGACCACGCTCCGCCGGGATTTCGACGGCACCGTCCACCATGAATAGACGCTGTCCCGCACGCCTCCTCTGCCTCGGCAACGACCTGTTGGCCGACGACGCCTTCGGGTATCTCGCGGCAGAGGAGCTGCGGCAGCGCGTGCCGGCGGACGTGGAGGTCGTCTTCACGGCGAACACCGGCCTCGGCCTGATCGATCACCTCGGGCACGCCACACTGCTCGTGGTGATCGACAACGTCGTGACCGGGAGCGCCGACCCCGGCACCGTCTACGTGCTGGAGGAGGGCGACATCTCGTCGGTCCCGGGCGGCTCTCCGCACTACATCGGCCTGTTCGAGACCCTGAACCTGGCGCGCGCACTCGAAATGGCAGTGCCGGACCGGCTCGTCATCGTCGCGGTGGAGGCCGCCGACAACATGACGCTCGGCGGCGAGATGCACGCCGCCGTGCGCGCCGCCCTTCCGGTCGTGGTCGAGCGGGTCGCGGAGCTCGTGCGCGAGGCGAGGAAGATCCCATGTGTCTAGCGGTCCCGGGCAAGATCCTGGCGACGGACGACCGCAACGGCAGCCGCATGGCCAGGGTCCAGTTCGGGGGCATCGTGCGCGAGGTGTCCCTGGACTTCGAACCGGAGGCGCGCGAGGGGGACTACGTCCTCGTGCACGTCGGATTCGCGATCAGCCGCATCGACGCCGAGGAGGCGACGCGCATCCAGGAAACGCTGGACGAGATGGACCGGCTCGGGGGCGATGTCCCAGACGACGCGGGACGATGAAGTACATCGACGAGTACCGCAACGAGAAGACCGCCCGCCGGCTCGCGGCCAAACTCGAGCGGCTGGTGACGCGCCGCTGGGTGCTGATGGAGATCTGCGGCGGACAGACGCACACGATCCTCCGCTACGGCCTCGACCAGTTGCTCCCGGAGAAGGTCCGCCTCGTGCACGGGCCCGGCTGCCCCGTCTGCGTGACCCCGCTCGAGATGATCGACCGGGCGCTCTACCTGGCCTCGCGGCCCAATGTCACGTTCGTTTCGTACGGGGACATGCTGCGCGTGCCGGGATCGAAGTCCGACCTGCTGCAGGTCAAGGCCGCCGGCGGCGACGTGCGGGTGGTCTACTCGCCCCTGCAGGCGCTCGAGATCGCACGCGCCCACCCCGAGCGCGACGTCGTCTTCTTCGCCATCGGCTTCGAGACCACCGCCCCGGCCAACGCCAAGGCGGTGTGGCAGGCCCGGCACGAGGGGCTGACCAACTTCTCGGTCCTCGCGTCCCACGTGCTGGTGCCTCCGGCCATCCGGCTGCTGCTGAAATCGCCGCGCAACCTCGTCCAGGGCTTCGTCGCTCCGGGCCACGTCTGCACGGTGATGGGGTACCGCGAGTACGCGGCGCTGAGCCGCGAGTTCCATGTCCCCGTCGTCGTGGGCGGCTTCGAGCCCACCGACCTGCTCGAGGCCGTCGTCATGCTGGTCTCCCAGCTCGAGGAGGGCCGCGCCGAGGTGGAGAACCAGTACGCCCGCGCCGTCAAGCGGGAGGGAAACCGCCCGGCGCGCAAGCTCGTGACGAAGGTGTTTCGGGTATGCGACCGCAAGTGGCGCGGCATGGGATTCATCCCGCGCAGCGGCCTGCGCCTGCGCCGGAAGTACGCGCGGCACGACGCCGAGCAGCGTTTCGACCTGACGGGCTTCAGCGCCGAGGAGCCGGCCGAGTGCCGCAGCGCCGAGGTGCTGCAGGGACTCGCGGAGCCGATCGAGTGCCCGGCCTTCGGCAAGCGCTGCACGCCGCAGCATCCGCTCGGGGCGCTCATGGTCTCGGCGGAGGGGGCGTGCTCGGCGTACTACCGGTACCGGGGATGGGAAGTGATCCCCGAAGGAGGCCTGCCGTGAGCGACGCCGGGTTCGAGCTCACATGCCCGGCGCCGCTGCCGGCGGGCGAGAGAGTGCTCCTGGGCCACGGGAGCGGCGGCCGCCTCTCCGAGGCGCTGCTCCGCGACGTTTTCCTGCCGGCGTTCTCCAACCCCGTCCTGGCCCAGCTGAACGACCAGGCTGAGGTGTGCGTCAACGGACATCGGCTCGCGTTCACGACCGACTCGTTCGTGGTCCAGCCCCTCTTCTTTCCCGGCGGTGACATCGGCTCGCTGGCCGTGCACGGGACGGTCAACGACCTGGTCGTGGGCGGCGCGCGGCCGCTCTGCCTGAGCGCGGCCTTCATCATCGAGGAAGGCCTGCCCATGGAGACCCTGCGCCGGGTCGTGTCTTCCCTGCGCGAGGCGGCCGCCGAGGCCGGCGTCGACGTCGTGACCGGCGACACGAAGGTCGTGGAGAAGGGCGGCGCCGACGGCCTGTTCCTCAACACGTCGGGCATCGGCCTCGTGCCGGAGGGCGTGCGGCTGTCGGCGGACCACGCGCGCCCGGGGGACCGGATCCTCCTGAGCGGACCGATCGGGGAGCACGGCATCGCCGTCCTGGCCCAGCGGGAAGGGCTGGAGCTCGAGGGTCCGATCAAGAGCGATTCGGCGGCGCTGCACGGACTGGTGGCGGCGATCCTCGCCGCGACCACGAAGGTGCGCTGCATGCGCGACCCCACGCGCGGCGGCCTGTCCGCCGCGCTGAACGAGATCGCGGTGCAGTCCCGCGTCGGGATGGTGATCGACGAACGCGCCATCCCGGTCCGCGCCGAGGTCCAGGGAGCCTGCGAGCTACTCGGCCTCGATCCACTTTACGTAGCCAACGAAGGCAAGCTGGTCGCCATCGTGGAAGCGTCCGCGGCGGACTCCGCCCTGGCCGCGATGCGGGGCGATCCACTAGGCATGGATGCACGCATCATCGGAAGGGTCTGCGACACCCATCCCGGGGTCGTGGAGATGAGAACCGCCATCGGCACCACTCGCATCGTCGACTTGCTCACCGGCGACCAGCTGCCTCGCATCTGTTGAAGGAGCACCATTGCACGAGTTCGGCATCGCCAACTCGATCCTGGACGCGGTGAGGGCGGAGGCGCAGCTCCGACCCGACGTCATGGTGCGCAAGGTGGGGCTGCGCCTCGGCGAGGCGGCGGGGGTCGACCCGGACTCCCTCGGCTTCTGCTTCGACGCGCTGGTGCAGGGCACCGATCTCGACCCGCTGACGCTGGAGATCGAGATGGCGCCGCTCCGCCACGAATGTCCCCGCTGCCGGCGGGAGTTCACCGTGAACGACTTCGACTTCTCCTGCCCCACCTGCGGCGACGCCCGCACGGTGCGCAAGGGAGGCTTCGAACTGGACCTGGCCTACATGGAGGTGGAAGAGTCATGAAACGCGTACCGATGGAGCGCAAGGTGTTGGGCGAGAACGACCGCATCGCGGCGAAGCTGCGGGCGGCGTTCGGGCAGCACGGCATCCTGTCCCTCAACCTGATCAGCTCCCCGGGGTCGGGCAAGACCTCCCTGCTCGAGCGCACGCTCGAGCGCTTCGGCAAGGACCAGCGCGTGGCCGTCCTGACGGGGGACATCCAGACCGACAACGATGCGCGGCGCCTGGCGCGCGCGGGGTTCCCGGTCAAGCAGATCAGCACCGGCGGCGCGTGCCACCTGGACGCGAAGATGGTGGAGCGCGCACTGGCGGACTGGCCGCTCGACGAGATCGACCTGCTGCTGGTCGAAAACGTCGGCAACCTGATCTGTCCGACGAGTTTCGACCTCGGCGAGGCCGGCAAGATCGTGGTCGTGAGCGTCACCGAGGGCGACGACAAGCCGCTCAAGTACCCGTCGATCTTCCTCAAGTCCGACCTGGTCGTGCTGAACAAGATCGATCTCCTGCCCCACCTTCCGTGTGACATCGCGCAGCTGCGGGCCAACGCGCTGCACGTCAACCCGGAGATCGACGTGGTGGAGGTCTCCTGCCTCACCGGCGAGGGGATGGAGTCGTGGACCCAATGGCTCGACGCCCGGCGGCAATCCACGGAGGTCGCGGCGGGAGAGCGGTGAGCGACATCCGCAAGGGGATCGAGGTCTTCGGCATCGTCCAGGGCGTGGGGTTCCGGCCCCACGCCTACCGCCTGGCCAGCGAGCGGCACCTCCTCGGCACGATCGCCAACACCGGGGCGGGCGTGGCGATCGACGTGTCTGGACCGAAGAAGGCGGTCGCCGACTTCCTCGCCCACCTGGCGACGGACGCGCCGCCGCTGGCCAGGATTACCGGGGTCAGGGTCCGTAACCTCCCGCACCGCGCCGACGGCGACCTGCGGATCCTTCCGAGCCGCGAGGGCGCCGAGCGCCGGGCGCTCCTCTCCGCCGACGTGGCGGTCTGCGCCGACTGCCTGCGCGAGATGACCGATCCCTCGGACCGGCGTTACGGCTATCCGTTCATCAACTGCACGAACTGCGGTCCGCGCTACACGATCGCGACGGACATCCCGTACGACCGCCACCGCACGACGATGGCGGGTTTTGCGATGTGCCCGGATTGCCGGCGGGAGTACGAGGACCCGCGCGACCGCCGCTTTCACGCGCAGGCCACCGCCTGCTGGACATGCGGCCCGCAGGTGGCGCTCTGGGACGGCGACGGCCAATCCGTCGCGACGCGCGACGCGATCGAGCAGGCCGCGGCCCGCCTCGCCGCGGGCGCGGTCGTGGCGGTCAAGGGCCTGGGAGGCTTCCACCTCGCCGTGGACGCCCTCGACGAGGACGCCGTCCGGCGGCTGCGCCGGCGCAAGGGCCGGGTGGGCAAGCCGTTCGCCATCATGGTGAGGGACCTCGACGCGATCGACGGGTTCGCCGAGGTCGACGACACGGCACGCGGGCTGCTCACGGCCCCGGAGCGGCCCATCGTCCTCCTGCCGAGGAAGGCGGCGGCGCCGATCGCTGCGGACGTGGCGCCCGGCCAGGGGTATCTGGGCGTGTTCCTGCCGTACACGCCGCTGCACCACCTCCTGTTCGCCGCCTGCGGCTCGCGCGCGCTCGTCATGACCAGCGCCAACCTGAGCGAGGAGCCGATCGCCGTGCACAACCACGAGGCGGTCCGGCGTCTGCACGGCCTGGCCGACTGGTTCCTGGTGCACGACCGCGACATCGCCCAGCGGTGCGACGACTCCGTGGTGGCCATCGTGGCCGGCCGTCCCCGCCCGGTGCGACGCTCGCGCGGCTATGTCCCGGCGCCGGTGCCGCTGCACGACGAGTGGCCGCCGATCCTGGCCGTCGGCGGCGAGCTCAAGAACACCATCTGCCTCACCAAGGGCCGGCTCGCGTTCCTGAGCGGCCACATCGGCGACCTCGAGAACGCCGAGACCTACGCCTCGTTCGAGGAGACGATCGCGCACCTGGAGCGCATCCTGCGGATCGAGCCGCAGGTCGTGGCGTACGACCTGCACCCGGACTACTTCGCGACGCGGTGGGCGCAGGCGCGCGAAGGAGTGAGGTGCGTCGGCGTGCAGCACCACCACGCCCACGTCGCGAGCTGCATGGCGGAGAACCGGCTCGAGGGGCGGGTGATCGGCTTCGCCCTGGACGGCACCGGCTACGGCACGGACGGTCGCATCTGGGGCGGCGAGGTCCTCGTCGCCGGCTACGACGCGTTCGCACGCGTGGCGCACCTCGCGTACGTTCCCATGCCCGGCGGCGAGGCCGCGGTCCGGGAGCCCTGGCGGATGGCGCTCGCGTATCTCGCGGGCCACTTCGAGCGCTCGCTGTTCGGTCTGGCCGTGCCGTTCGTGGATCAGCTCGATCGGGGGCGCGCCGACGTGCTGCTCCGTATGCTGGAGCGCGGCGTGAACTCTCCGCTCACGTCCAGCTGCGGGCGGCTCTTCGACGCCGTGGCGGCGCTGCTGGGCGTGCGCCACAAGATCACCTACGAGGGCCAGGCCGCGATCGAGCTGGAGATGGCCATGCAGGGGGCGCAGGGAGACGCGGGCTATCCGCTGGAGATCGTCCCGGTGGGCTCCGGCTGGCAGATCGAGACGAGGGCCCTGTTCGAGCACCTCGTGACCGACCTGCGGCAGGGCCTCCCCACGAGCGAGATGAGCCTGCGCTTCCACAACGGGCTCGTGCGCGCGTTCGCGCGCGTGGCCGGCCTGGTGCGCGAGCGCACCGGCCTGGAGCGCGTCTGCCTGAGCGGAGGCAGCTTCCAGAACGCATACCTGCTCGCGCACCTGCAGGCGCAGCTGGAGTCTTCCGGGTTCGCCGTCTACACGCACGAGCGCGTGCCGACCGGCGACGGCGGCCTCTGCCTCGGCCAGGCCCTGGTCGCCGCCCACGGGAGTTGAAGAGATCGGCCGGCGGCCCAACCTCGCCCCTGCGGCTATCCTGCGCGGCGTGGCCAAGCCCCTCTTCGAGATCGTCGACGCCGTCGCGACGCCGATCGGTCTCCTCGAACTGCGCCGCCGCCGGTTGCCCACACCGGTGGGGATCGTCGTGACCGAGATCACGATCAACGACGACATGCTCATGAGTAGCCTGACCACGGTCTCGGAGCGGGCCCTGACCACGAATGCGCTCGCCCTGCACGCGGGCAACGAAGGGCTGCAGGTGCTCGTCGGCGGCCTCGGGCTCGGCTACACCGCGCACGTCGCCCTGCAGGACCCGCGCGTCGCGCACGTCCGCGTCGTCGACCGGCTGCCGGTGGTGATCGACTGGCTGCGCAAGGGGCTCTTTCCGCTGTCGGAGGAGCTCAACGGCGACGACCGCCTCGAGGTCTGCGAAGGCGACGTCTACGCCGAGCTGCTCGGTCCCGGCCGCAAGGCCTACGACCTCGTCCTGATCGACGTCGACCACTCGCCCAGCGACCCCCTCGACCCGGCGAGCGAGCCGTTCTACACCTGGCAGGGCCAGCGGCAGGTGGTCGATCACCTGGCCCCGGGCGGCGTGCTGGCGGTCTGGTCCTCCGAGGACGACCACGACTTCGCCGCGGTGCTCGATGAGGTCTACCCGGAGGCCCGGCGCGAGCGCGTCCGCTGGGTCAACGAGCTGATCGACGACGAGGAGATCGAAGAGGTCCTCTTCCTGGCGCAGCGGGGGTAGCCCCGGACCGCCTGCCGTCCCCCGGCTCAACACCGGGCGCTTCCTGTCCGATAGCTGGAAAGAGGGGAACTAGCATGGCGCGCATTCTGGTCATCGACGACGAACCGGTGGTCCGCGGCCTTTTTCGTACCGTCCTCGAGCTGGACGGCCACGCCGTGGAGGAGGCTGCGGACAGCCCGACCGGCCTGGCCGCCTACGAGCGCGAGCCGGCGGACCTGGTGATCGTCGACCTGGTCATGCCGCACGAAAGCGGCGTGATCACGATCCGAAGGCTCCGCGAGCGTTACTCGGACGTCCGCATCCTGCCGATGACGGGCCTGTTGACGCGGCTGTGGTCCTCCGACGAGCTGTCGAAGCTCCTCAACGCGGAACGCACCCTCGTTAAGCCGGTGACGCCCGACCAGATCGTCGGCGCCGTGCGCCACGCCCTGGAAGTGGCTGTCTAGGTCAGTGGGCCGTCATACCATCGCCGGCGGCGATGGACGCACGCGACCATCTCTCGGCCGAGCACACGTCGGAGGCGATCGCCAGGCGGGTCGCCGCGGCGACGCAGCACAGCTACCTCGGTGACGGGGTGCTCGGCGCGATCGACGGCACGGTGACGACCTTCGCCATCGTCGCCGCCGCCGCGGGGGCGGGGTTCTCGGGAGCGGTGGCGCTCGTCTTCGGCCTCGCCAACGTGCTGGCCGACGGCTTCTCGATGGCGGTCAGCAACTACCTCCGCGCCAAGTCCGACCAGCAGGTCGTGGAACGGGCGCGCGCGATGGAGGAGCACCACATCGAGACGATCCCCGAGGGCGAGCGGGAGGAAATCCGGCACGTCTTCGCCGCGAAGGGTTTCGAAGGCAAGATCCTCGACGAGATCGTGGAGGTGATCACCCGCGACCGGGAGCGCTGGATCGACACGATGATCACCGAGGAGCTGGGGCTCCCGCTCGAGACTCCCGTGCCGGTGCGTGCCGGCGTCACGACGTTTGCCGCCTTCATGCTCGCCGGCCTCGTTCCGCTGGGCGCGCTGTGGGCCTTCGGCGAAGCCGGTTTTCTCGCCAGCACGATCGCGACGGCCGCCACGTTCTTCACCGTGGGCCTGGTCAAGGCGCGCGTGCTGGGCGGGGGCATGCTCGCCTCCGGCTTCGAGACCCTCCTCATCGGCGGCGGCGCCGCGGTCCTCGCCTACTCGGTCGCCGCCGGCACGAAGGGCCTGGTCAACTAGGCTGACGCGAAACGGCCCGCCGCCACTCCTTCTGGCTTCGCCGTCGCTCGCACAGGGGAGCATCGACCTTGTAGCCGTGTCGCGCGCCGTGCATCGCGTCGAGGCACTCGATCGCCAGCCGGCGCACGTGCCGGCACTCGTGGGTCAAGGCCGCAACGAGGCGCGCACTGGCGCAGCGACGCTGCTTCCGGAGCGCCTTGGACTTCGTGTAGACGAACCCGTAGCGGGCCTTGAACGCCTCGGGGAGCACGAGGAGGACGCGCTTGACGTCGGCGGGCGTGACCTTGAGCCGAACACGGTCCCACGCCATGATCTCTCGAATCACGTAAGCGCCCGTCAACTCCTCACCCTGAAACGTCGTGGCGCCCTCCTTGAATCGAAGGACAAGCCTCTCTTCCCGAGGCTTCGCCTTGAACTCCTCCTCCTGCTTGAGTCTCTCGGATCGGGCTTCGAGCTTCTCCAAGAGCTCGTTGGCGCGCACAAACTGGGGTGACTCCGGTGGCTTCGCCTCCGCGCGGCTTGCCAGGTGCATCAGCAGCGCGCACCCGAACACGAGGGCGCGGCTTGGAGCAAGCGCAACGGATCTACGAACCCGAGACATCGGAACTCCCTGAAGACACACTGACCACGGCGCGAGTGGTCGCGCCGGGCCCGCACCCTTGCGGATCAACTACTAGCCCGTCCATGAAAACAAGTGCCATCGAGCCCGTCGTTCGCACGGCTTTTCAAGTTGTTTCATGCGAAGGAATCGCCCCGCCAGCCGGACACAACGCTACTGTCGCGCGGGTCGCTCGAATGGCCGACCGGGATCCGCGGTATAGCTTTCAGGATGCGCCCGGTCCCCTATTTCCTGTCCGCGTTTCTGCTCCTCGGAGCGACGCTGGTCGTCTTCCGGGCCTTCGTGCGCCACGACTACCTGACGCGAGGTCGCCTGACGCTTTGCTCCACCGTACTCGAGTGGTTGGTCTTCTTTGCGTGGGGCTGGTTCACGTGGGCCGACTGGCCGCGAGCCTTCCCGCCGCCGCAGGTCGGTTCGCTTCCCACGACGCTTGGCTGGATCTTCCTCGCGGCTGGGACGTCCGGCCTGTTTCTGGGGATCGCCTATCTCGGGTTCTCCCGATCGAACGGACTCGCCGTGGATGTGCTCCGGCAGTCCGGCCCGTACCGGTTGTCGCGGAACCCACAGGTCGCCGCCTGCACCGTGGCGATCATCGGCTACGCCCTGCTCTGGCCGTCCTGGCACACGCTGGGATGGGTCGCGCTCTATGCCGCGATGGTCCACACCATGGTCCTCACGGAAGAGGAGCACCTGCTGGACGTTTTCGGCGAGGCGTACGCGCGCTACCGCGCGCGCGTGCCGCGTTACCTCGGCTTCCGGCGCCGACCGCTTGCCGTGGGCGCGAGCGGGCGCGAAGATTGAGCCCCGCCCATGGCCACGCCCCGGATCCTCGTGCGAGCCGACTCCCAAGTCCTGTCGACGGACGGCGGCGAAGTGATCACGTTCGACCGCGCGGGCCGGCTCTACTCCGCCTTCATGGACGGCCGGTTCTACCGGCGCGGCGTGGACGGCCGCATCGTCGCGAAGTACACCGACGACGAGGGCAAGAGGATCCGGCGCCGCCTCGGCACGACCGAGGCCCGTCGGACCCAGGAGCGCGCGCTCGAGCTCGCGCGGCAGGTCCCCGGTGCGGCGGAGCGCAACCTCATGCCCGACCTCGACGCCGACGC
>Ga0255052_10001050_pt1 | contig 21244 bp, 19 predicted proteins | sample JV7_2_21_MG_FD_188632 | JGI IMG/M metagenome (GOLD analysis project Ga0255052, IMG submission 188632) | Seawater microbial communities from Jervis Inlet, British Columbia, Canada - JV7_2_21 | ecosystem: Environmental > Aquatic > Marine > Inlet | place: Canada: British Columbia | collected... | reverse complement strand
TGGCGTGAACGTCGTGCCAATCGAGGTGATGTCTGCACGACTGCCAGCGCCTGCACGGAGGATGCGCCGTGGCACTGTGTCGCCTTCTGTCGGCGCGTAGCCCATTGCTACGGCATCGGCATAAGCCATGATGCCAGGGTTGGGTGCGCGCGGACCCTCTTGTACCGCATTATCATCAACCATGTAGTAGAACGGCGTCGTCCAGAAATTATCCCACGTAAATGCAAACTTGCCTGATGTCGTAGTCGGGTCCATCAAGAAGTCCGGGCCGTTGACAGCGTCCATTCCTTGCGACCTGAAAACGCCAGTACCAGCATCACCCTTGCGGCCACCGGTGTCACCACCATCACCATCGTTGGGTATGAAGTTCAGCGCCAGGATATTCTGATCATCCGCCCGGCCGATCGGGTTGCTGCGTGCACCACGCCAATGCCAGAGATCGAGAACGATATCCCCGCTCACTGAACCGGTGGCCTGGACAGGATCGATGTATTTGCCGTCGTGTCCGTTTGCGGCAGTCCATTCCGGCATGTGCCGGCTGTAGTTGTGGCAGCTTAGGAAGCAGCCATACAGACCAAAGTTATCGACGTTAACGGCGGCACTCGGATCATTGACCATGATCGTCGTACGTTGCTCGTAGATCGTCGAGTTGACGCTTGTGTCGCCTTGCTGCACATCACCATCAAGGGTGGCTTGAGCGTCACGGCGATCACCGCCTTCACGTTGCCATGCTCCATTGGTGTAGCGGATGTATTCGTGGCGCTTGCCCTCGTTGCCACGATACGAGACCCGCCAGAAAAACGTGTCATCGTTATAAGCGGCCTGAACGTCGTAGGGCAGGATTCGGTCATCATCCAGACCGGTCAGCCCATTGCCGTGGAAGTTGGCCTCCGGGAACAGCGGAATGTGTCCTTGCAGTGTCGGCAAGTCGCGAGCATTGGCATCTGCGCCATCGGCACCGTCAGCGCCATCGGCACCGTCAGCGCCATCGGAACCGTCAGCGCCATCAGCGCCGTCAACTCCAGCTGCTCCGGCTGGTCCAGCGAGCCCGTCATCTCCGTCGCAACCGGCAAACGCCAGCGCAAAGAAGGCGACCAACAAGCCGCACCATGCGGTTCGTCGTAGAAATTTCATCGTGATACTCCTTACATAGACAATATTGCTTATCATCTTTCGTCGGCAATTTGCCCGAGCAAATCGATTTTCAAAAGGCGGAGTTGTACATATTGAATGGCGTAGTTATACGAATTGAAACAGGCGTTCTATGAGATTACCGTTCCTATCGACGGTTTCCCCTTCTTATTGGTGTACCACTTTCAAGCACACCTCGGCATGCTGGGAACAGCCTACTGGACGAACGGAGATGCGCACGCAAAGGGTGCTTTTCTGTGAGACTTCTCTTGAGTTTGGAGGCGTCGCCAAAGATTGCCGGTCGCGGCGTTCTGTTACAGCTGGCTCGAATGGTTTTTGCACGTCTGCTACTGGCTGAGGCTGTAAGCTGCCGGTGAAAGAGGACTATTTCCGCCCGTTAGCGGCCGTTGAGCACATAATATTCCAAGGGACCGCAGACGTTTGCGGCCTGTCATCATGCTGATTTTGGCGGCGATTGAATGTCTGGCGCAGAGCGAATGGAAAGTCTTATTCATTGCAGCCACAAGCGCTTGCCTTCTCGATATCCGTTCCGTAGAGTTGATCGAGTTCGTAATTCTGCTGTGCCCGTGATCTCGGGTGGCAACGATAATGGGGACGATGCAATGCGTATAGGAAACAGCCTGCGTGGAATAATTTTTATACTCGGCGCGTCCATTACTGGCTCAGCCTGGGCGGATGATTACACTGACGCTGTCGAAGTATTTCGAAACGCGGTGAGCAGTGAATTTTTCGACGATAGTTACGGCTATGCCATATTTCCGATCATCGGAAAAGGCGGTGTGGGTATTGGTGGCGCTCATGGAAGGGGTAGGGTCTATGCCAGGGGTGCTCACGTCGGCAATACAAAAATGACTCAGCTTACAGTCGGCTTTCAATTGGGTGGGCAGGCGTTTAGCCAGATTATTTTTTTTGAAGACGAACGCGCATTCACTGACTTCACGACAGGCAACTTTGAATTTGGCGCTCAGGCCACGGCTGTCGCCATAACGGCCGGAGCATCCGCTGCAGCAACCACAACGGGCACAGCAACTGGTGTCAGCGGTGGAAGCAACGACGCCAAAACATTCGGTAGCTATCACAGGGGAATGGCCATATTCACTGTCGCCAAGGGCGGTTTGATGTACGAAGCTACAGTTGGCGGACAAAAGTTCAGTTATAAAACTGTTGAATAAGTTACGCATTCTCAGCCGGTTTTGGAATACGATTTTCTTGAATCGCGTCGCTCAGGCCACGACTTGCCATTCGGGCTCCTGAGCGGGCCCGTCGCCCGCGCAGAAAATTCAACACGAGGAGAGTGGAGTGAAACGATTCATGTTGCTGCATTTCGGATTCGAAAAGCCCACGCCTGAGATCATGGCGGCGTGGGGCAAATGGTTTGAATCGATCGCAGACAAGACCGTGGAAAACGGAGGTTTTCACGGCGGTGCCCGAGAAATCTCGCATAGCGGAACCGAGGATCTACCCATGGGTACGGAATCCATCACGGGCTACTCGATCATCAATGCCGAGAGTCTTGATGATGCCGAAAAGATCGCTTGGGAAAATCCATTCATTGAGAGCATCCGCGTCTACGAAATTATGAACCATTAGGCCGGTGACGACGCCGAAACTCGCGACCCAATGCAGCAGCGCGGCGCTCCATACACCCGATAGCAGCCTCCGGAGTGGTGGGCTTATTAAAGCCGGAGGCGACCAATACTGGCCGATTAAGATTCCTCAGAGGCTTTCTTTCTGAATGATGGTTCGATTTTTAGATTCCGGCGACAATTCAATGTTCGGGCTTGAGCCCGATACCGGTATATCCTTTTGAATAACTTCCTTAACCAAATGCAGTTGATGAAAACCGAAGCAGAACAATGCCAAAACTTCGATAGAGATGTTTTGGACGCTTACGACAGGATTGTCGGTGAAGCCAGCGAACTGATTCGCAATCTGAAAACTATACCGCTCTTAACAGGGGAACATATTTTAGTGTCCGTTTCGCCGCGTTGAATGCTAACGTTACGCACGTAGACGGGTCATTTCCGGCAAATACAGCTGGCATCGCATCAAATGGTCGCTACGGCATTTAGCCGCCTGTCATGTTTGCATGACCACGTTGAGCGAAAGCCGATTATCAGAAACTAATCAGGGATCACGAACAGATGGACTTAAAAGTATTAGCAACGGTCTTCGGGATCGTATTCGCTGCTGAACTTGGAGACAAGACGCAGCTTGCTACGCTGCTTTTTGCATCCAAATCACCCGGTAATCTGATCGCGGTGTTTGTTGGTGCATCAGCGGCCCTGGTCGTGGCATCAGCGATCGGAGTGATGGCTGGCGGCATGATCTCTCAGTTCGTTAGTCCTAAACACCTATCATACGTTGCTGGTGTGGGATTCCTCCTGATTGGAGCGTGGACAATATGGCAAGGCGCCAGTTTGAATTGAGTTTCAGTTACTGACTAACACACGCAGGCAGTCCCGACCGATTGCTTGCGGAAGCGCACCCGCATCACATCTTCCTGGTCGATAGTCTCGAGTTGTTCATCGATGACCTTGAGCGTTGTATCGATCTCGGGAATGACGACGTTTTCCAGGGCCCGTGCGCGATGTTCCGTGCGTATATACTCATGGCATAGCCGGTAGATGTTTCCTGATACCGTGGCGAGACGTGCAGCGATTTCAAGCAGGGACTGAAAGGTTGCCGCACATGCATTTGCCTCGGGAGAAGGGTTCAGCGCCGGCCATTTGAAATCGATTCCTTTCAGGCTGGTCCGGGCCTCTTGCAGAATCACCCCGAGCAATGAATTTTGTTCGAGTTCAATCCGGGGTTCGTCCAGCTCCAATGGTGGATAGACTGTCAGTCCATCCAGGCCGTGCCGGTGTATGGATCGCTTTAATTCGCTAATCGCCTTTTCGCTGACGCGACAGTACTCCGCATAAACCTGCTGGTAGTCATCGAGCTGGCTCAGGAGTTCGGCCGCCATCAACATTCGTTTCTCGTCGAGAAACTCGAATCCCTCCTGAACGAAACGGCGCTCGTCACTCAGCTCCAGAAAGTTTGCGCGAGTGGCAGAAATTCTCCTGGCTTGCTCAGGCATTGTCTTCGGTCTCGATGTAACGGGTGATCTGCCGGCTGCTCAATCGGGATAGCTCGTTGGCGGGCAAGGCACGTAGCAATTTCCAGCCGATCACCATGCTTTCTTCCAGCGTTCGCGCAAGGGGTTGCTGGATGAATTCATCTTCGAATGCGTCACCAAAGCGGAGATATTGCTGATCGGTCTTCGGCAAGCCCTCTTCACCCATGACGCTCGCGAGCACCCGGACTTTCGCGGCCCTCGCGTAAGCTGCAAACAACTGATGCGCGAGCGCCGGGTGATCTTCGTGAGTGAATCCCTTTCCGATACCGGCATCCATGAGACGGGACAGGCTTGGCAGGACTCTGACCGGGGGATAGATGCCCCTGCGGTCGAGATCCCGGTCGAGCACCAACTGACCTTCCGTGATGTAGCCGGTCAGGTCGGGAATCGGGTGGCCGATATCGTCGCTCGGCATTGTCAGCACCGGAAGCTGCGTCAACGTGCCGGGCAGACCGCGGATGCAACCGGCTCGCTCATAAATCGTCGCCAGGTCAGAATAAAGGTATCCCGGATATCCCTTGCGGCCGGGCACTTCACCGTGGCTTGCGGAGACTTCGCGCAGCGCCTCACAGTAATTTGTCATATCGGTCATGATGACGAGCACATGGCGACCTTCCACGAATGCCAGATACTCGGCGACCGTGAGCGCGTATCTCGGTGTCAGCAGGCGTTGCGGACTGGGGTCGTCCGCCCGATTGAGAAAGAGTACGGTGTGTTCCAGTGCACCACTTTCGATCATCGCAGATCGAAAAGTCTCAATGCTGTCGTGAGATATGCCAATAGCAACGAATACGACAGCGAAATCGCCCTCTTTCGCGTCGCGCAAGCGTGCGCGCTGTGCAATCTCTGTGATCATGCGGTCATGGGGCAAGCCGCCGCCGGAGAATATCGGCAGCTTCTGACCGCGCACGAGGCTGTTCATCACGTCGATACTCGAGATGCCGGTTTCGATGAACTCTTTCGGCCGGTCACGCACAGCCGGATTGATGGCGAGTCCGTCAATCCGTAAACGCTGTGTGCTGGGTGCCGGCGGTCCTCCGTCAATCGCCTGCCCGACTCCATTGAAGCTGCGTCCCAGCAATCCGGGCCCGACCGAACAACGTAATGGCTCATTCAGTATGCGGACCTGATTGTTCCTGAGCCCCAGTCCCGACGTGGACTCCAGAACTTCGACGACCATGGAGTCTTCATCCAGCGTGGTCACTCGTCCAATGCGAGTGTCATTCCCGCCGCTTACTACCTCTACAGCGGTGTTGAGGCCGACATTCACGTTGCGTTTCAGAAAGAGCAGGGGGCCCTCGATACGCTCGGCAACATTCTTGACCATCAAGTCAGCTGACATCAGCGGTTGTCTCCAGAGATTCGAATTCGGTTTCCAGGGAGTGCCAGAGCTTTTCGATTGAATCGAGCTGGTCTTCTCCCAGTTCCTCGCCCAATCGCTGCAATCGTCGAAGGATTGGAAGGTCGATAATTTGTTCCGGCATTACGTGAGCGGCGAGCGCTTCCTCGGCGAGTTCGATGAAGCGCATGAAGATTCTCAGCATGGCCGTTTGCCGCGCCGGTGAACAAAAACGGTCGACCTCGGAAAACGCAGATTGACGCAGATAGCCGTCGTTAATGAGCTCGGCACACAGTAGTGTCAGCTGTTGTGCCTCGGGCAACGCGTCCTTGCCGACGATTCGCGCCATGCGTTCGAGTCTTTCCTGTTGTTCCAGCAGTGTCAGAATGCGCTCGCGCGCGGGTCGCCAATCGGCGTTTCCCTGAATCTGCCACCATCGTGCAAGTTGCGCCGCGTCTTCGGAATAGGAACGAAGCGGATGAATCGCCGGATAAAAGCGCGCCTGCGCCCGGTCACGGTCCAATGCCCAGAAAGTCCGGACATAGCGTCTGGTATGCATCGTGACCGGTTCGGAAAAGTCGCCGGCCGGCGGGCTAATCGCGCCGATAATCGTTACGGAACCTTCCTTGCCCGACAGGGTACGCGCCAGTGCGGCTCTCTCATAGAACTCTGCGAGGCGCGAGCTGAGATAGGCCGGGTAACCGGCTTCTCCGGGCAGTTCGCCGAGGCGGCCGGAGATTTCACGCAGCGCTTCCGCCCAGCGGCTGGTGGAGTCGGCCATTAGTGCGACGTGCAGACCCTGGTCCCGAAAATACTCGGCCACGGTTATCGCCGTATAGATACTGGCTTCGCGCGCGGCAACCGGCATGTTGGATGTATTGGCGATGATCACTGTGCGTTCCATCAATGGCCGTCCGGAGCGAGGATCATCGAGCTCCGGGAACTCGTCCAGCACCTCAGCCATCTCGTTACCGCGTTCGCCGCAACCGACATAGACGATGACGTCGGCGTCGCACCACTTGGCGAGGGCTTCCTGAAGAATCGTCTTGCCGGTGCCGAATCCTCCGGGAATCGCGGCACGCCCGCCGCGGGCGACAGGAAACAATGTGTCCAGAATTCGCTGTCCGGTAATCATCGGGCTAGCGACCGGCAATCGTGCGGCGATCGGTCGTGGCCGTCGCACCGGCCAGCGCTGTGTAAAGAGAATCTCGTGGGTTTTGTCGTCATCGCCGCGCAGCGTGGCGACGGTATCCGATGCCTGATACTCACCTGCCGGCACTATCGTCTCGAGTTGGCCGGATTGATCAGGCGGTACCTGGCATAGCTGTTCACGGCCTGCACCGGTGACGGTACCCAATACGGTGCCGGGCTCGACTGTCTCGCCGGACTTCACACCCGGCGTGAACGTGAATCGTGTCGTTTCAACGGAAGAGGATGAATGCGTACCGGGCTGTACAAATCTGTCGCCTGTCTTCTCCAACGGCCGTAGCAGACCGTCAAAAATGTGTCCGACCAGACCTGGCCCGAGAGGCACCGATAGGGGCTGGCCCGTGCTATGGACAAGTCCGCCGGGCGCGAGGCCGGTCGTGTCTTCATAGATTTGTGCGACGATCTCGTCGCCGTCGAGTTGTATTACCTCGCCGAGCAAGCCGTGATCACCGACTTCGACGGTGTCATGAATATGAAACTGGTCTTCAGTTCGTGCGCGAAGCACCGGACCGGAAATCCATCGAATGGTCGCCCTAGCCATGGGCGGCCTCCTTCGTGGATGTCTCTTCAGCCTGATCGCTGCGAGCTTTTACCAGCAGAGCCGCAAGTTGCGCGTCGATTCGATCCTGCTGTGCGAGAAGTCCGGTGATGGAGCCATCGAGCCAGGCATTGCCGGAGAATATGCGGAGGCCGGCCGGCAGCCCGGCATCTGCTTTTGCCCTCGGCGGCTTGCCGAAATGCTGTTGAACCTTGTTCAGAAATACACGGCGTTCATCCTGGTCCCAGTCTTCGGGATGCTCAACCAGGATCTCCGGGCCCTGCAAGGAACGATATGTTTGCTGCAACAATGCCTTGCACCAATCCTGCCTGCTATCCGTGTTTGTCCATCGGTCCTGCAACGCTTGCGGCATCAACTCTCTGGCGGCTTCGATCAGAGTGTTGGTCCTGGCATGCGCCGCCACCCGTTTTTTGGTCGCGAGCCTGGCCTCGGCGCTCTGTTCCGCCAGACGCGTGCGACGCCGCTCGCGTTGAATCCTGTGGCGCATGTGCTCTCGTGCACGGCGGTGAGCGTTTTGTATCAGCCCTGCCGCGATTGCATGACCCCTGTCCATCTCGAGATCTATCTGTTCGACTTCATATCTGCGGAGATACTGCAACATGGCCTGTGCCTGAGCTTCGAGGATTGTCGTTGGTTTGTTCATGACTTATTCGAGATCCAATGTCCTTCGAACACGCCGTGTCAGGTCCGGTGGTGATGCGCCCGAAGCATCCGGCACTACGACCAGCAGCGGTCGCAATGCCTTCAATGCCTTGTTCAATTTGTCAGACGGAAGCAGATTCGCAGATCGTGCCGAGATGAGTATCAGTGGTGCCGTCATCGCCGCGTCTTCAAATGCCTCTTCAATATTCATATCGTCCGTAACGCGAATATCGGCACCGGCAAGACGAAAACCGCTCGCGGTCAATTCATCGCCGATGAAAACCGGCTTGTCCATATCAGGCGACGCGATTGAAAATGAGGATAGCCACAATCAGTCCATAGATCGCCAGCCCTTCGGCGAGTCCGATCAGGATCAGAAGGCGGCCAAACAATTCGGGCTTCTCCGCCAACGCTCCGATAGCGGCACTGCCAATATGCGATACGGCGTAGCCGGCGGCGAGCACTGAAAGGCCCGCCGCGATCGCGGCGGACAGAAACGCCAGACCAACGGTCTGGGGGTCCATCGCCGCTTGCGCGGTAACTTCCTGTGCCGTCAATGAATTCGATGCCGCTATGAGTACCAGTACGGCAACCGTGGTCATAAATACCGCCATTGCAGTGGCTGCATATGCCAGACGCTTAGTAGGTTTCACATTGACTCCTTATGACGTTGATCCGAAACCCCGTTGGGGGCAGGCAAAGGTTGAAACTGCCGGCCTGTCGCGGTGAGGAACCGGACAAAAAATTCGAACAGGACCAGGCGGGTTGTCTGAATCCCGACAACCAGCCCCTCGAGCACGATGATGAACGCATTGCCGATGACCAGGATCAAAGCAGTCGACCAGATCGAGGACGTACTATCGGAAATCGCAATCAGGGCTGAACTCAGGCCGGCGTGTGCAAGTGCAAACGCGCCGACCCTGACAAATGAGATCGTATTGATTATCAGCTGGAACATCGTTTCCAGTGATTCCGTCGCGGCTGTGCCGATTCCGATGGGCTCGTGTCGAGTAAGAACGCTTCCGATCAGGAACCAGGCGACCCCGGCCAGTGTCAGCCACAAAAACGCCGGTTCGACGAGCGCGCAAACGAGACCAACAAAAGCCAATTGATGACCGGCAGCGGTTCTCCACCAATGCCGCCCCTCTCCGGTCCAGTGAGCCTGTAGCGCAGCAAGGCTGAGCCCGATAAACAGTACGATCGCTCCGAATAGCAGGGAGATCGCGAGCATCGTCAGTGGCTGTTCAAATGGATGCAGCCAGAGGGCCGGTATCAGGTCTTCACGAGCAAAGACACTGCCAAACAAAACGCCGAACACCATCGACATGAGTCCGCCGGCAACCAGGATCTTCAGGGCCGGGTAGCGATTTCGGAGAATCAGGCCGGCCAGCATAATGACGGCGCCCTGTCCGACGTCACCGAACATAAATCCGAACATGAAGGGCGCAAATACCGCGACGATGGGTGTGGGATCTGCTTCGTCCGTCCCGGGCGTGCCGAGGAGGCGCGTGAATAATTCGAATGGTCTGATCCAGCCCGGGTTTGTCAAGATCATGGGTGGCTTGAAGCCAGCCGGCGGCTCGGCGAAGCGCAACAGATGTCTGATGCCCGCCTGCTGCAGCGCAGACTCAAGGATGTTCCCTTCGGGATCGCTGCTCCATCCGGTAACCCAGGCAAACCTTTCGCTGGCCGGAATCTCGGGTACATTGTCCGAGAACCATTGCATCAAGCGCAGGTCGCCGAGCGCGCCGGCGAGATCACAATCGCTGCCGAGTTTGTCCAGCTCTACTTCGAGCTCGCCGCGGTTTTTTTCGATGGCGGCGATTCGGTCTTCGATGGCCTGCCTGGCTCTTGCCGTATCGCGAGGCAACCAGTCCGGAAGAAGGATTTCGCGACCTTTGAGTATTCTCGCTGACTCCGACAAGCTCTCGAGTTCAGCGATCGGCCCGACTGCGAGCAGAAAGGTACGGGAGTCCTGGACAATTTTCTGCGTAATCACGGATGTCGGAATTCCTTCCGGCCATGCATCCTCGGGCATCAGAAAAATCATGCTGCCGAGCACCGGGCCCGCTTTCGCCAGCAGATCTACGTCGGGCAATGAGTCCGCACCATAGGTAATCAGAGAATTCAGAAGTAAGAGGTCGGCGCGGCCGCTATCTACCGACTGCAATCGCTGAATGACAGGGTCCGAGTCAATTCTCCACTGCCGCAGTGTCTGGATCGCCGTATCGAAGACCTGCCTGGGTCCCTGAGTCTTGTGCGCACTGACCCTCAATAGCGCAGTCGGCCAATATGCAGAGTATTTTCGAGACAACTCCGCATATTCCTCGAGCGCCATTTCGAGATCGGGAATGGTCAATGGGCTGGGAACTTCGCTGTGCGCTTGCAGCTCTACCGCCTGAGTATGGGCGAGACATTCGAGGACGGTGGTGAGATCTTCACGGGGCGTCAACAACTCGAACCAGCGTGCTTTTGTGGGACGGAGACTCATCGTGCCGCTCCCGCAGCGGGAGGAAAAAGTCTCCGCTGGACAAGTCCGCCGCGCATGCGCTCTACATCCAGTGCGGTCAGTCCGAGGTGGCAGAACACGGCGACGGCACTCTGCGCATACCGTCTGAAAAAGCGCCGAAACACCGCCTCGAGTTCTGCACGGAACTTGTCGCCGTCTTGGATACCGCGGGCAACGCTCATGGATTGCAGGTGATGACCAACTGCTTTCTGCAAGCCAGTAAGTGCAAGACGCTCGCTGCCCGGGGCGCGCGGCCACAAGCGCTGCCAGCGGGAAAGCCAGGTATCCAGCGGGTCACGGAGCGCCAGTTCACTCACGACGCCTGTGTCCAGCGACTTGAGCTCCGGGTCATTATGAGACCAGGCAAGCGAAACTCCCCCTTGCCGGGAATATTCTATTGCCGGCAGCAGCGGCAGAACGGACAACCAGGCAATGGCGGGCCGCCAGGGCGACGGCGACCAGGAGGATATCCGAAGAACATATGAAGACCACCGCTCCCGCAACGAACGTTCTATTTCATGGCTGCCGGCAGAGGGGGTGAGCGGCCTGATCCAGGGGGCGAGGGAGGTCTCCCTGACCCCGTGCAAGTAGCCGGTCAGGTCCGTGACAGCTTCCAGGCGGCGCCAGTCCGCATCACTTGGCCGGGTGCCATGGCGAGCCTGTACTCGCGCCTGGACGTAAGCAAAGTCACTTTGTTGGACCATCTCGCTCAGCTGTTGTTAACAATTTCGCCAGTTGCTCCACTGCAGCTTGCAAAGTCGCATTGTCCGCAGGGTCGATACGATTACTCCCGGCTGCAGGGTCAAAACTCGATTCAATCGCTCTGGTTTTCGCCTCGGACGCTTCATCGCAACGCTGGTGCAGCAAATTTACGCGCCTGTCTGTTCGGTTGGCGATCGTCCGTACACGGCGTCGCGCTTTCTCGACGATTTCGCCGGCGCGCTTGCGGCACTCGTCGAGCGTGTCCGCCATACGCCTTTCCGCCTCCAAGACACGGTTGATCGCAGCCTGCGGGCTCTGCGACTCGTCGTCTCTGCGGGCATGAGAACTCAAAGCACGACTCCGTATCCGTGGGCTCCATTTTTTGAGCACGGCAAAATCTGTTTATCTGCCAATATCCTAAGAGTCATGCCGCGACGCGGGCATCGCGGAATCCACCTATATCAGTAGGTGCGAGGCACCCGACCTGGTAATCCGACGGAGTTATTCCCATTGCGTAGCCTGAGATTGCGACAACCCGGCAATCATCGAATCAGACACAACCCGATCAGCAAACCAAGCGAAAGCCGAACTTATTGCGGATTCAATGTTGCATATCAAGTAATCGCTCGTGACCGACTTTGTTATTATTTCGCTCGCACCCAACTCGACTAACCCCCCCCGGCGCCTTCGAGCAAGCCTCATTCGTGGTTATTGCGAGTGAATTGGTCTTCGGGGAAATATTCATTCATCCTGGGCATGGAAAAATCGACGAGCAGCGTAATCGCGATCGCTAGATCCGGATATGTTTCTCGAAAAGCTTATGCAGCTCCATAACCAAGAGAACTGACAATGCACAAGCGATCAACAAAAGCCACGTTTCGCCGTCAACCGGTTCCGTGCCGAGGAGCGCCTGTCCCCACGGCAAATACAGCATCATTAGGTGAATGAGAAATGCTGCCACCATACCGGTCATGAGTATGGGGCTTTTAAGCGGGGAAATAGAAAAAGCCGACTGCGTCTCGGATCGGCAATTGAATATGTGTACGTTTTCAAACAGCACCATTAACAGCAATAGCACATTACGTGCCGAATACTCGGTCCAACCGTGAGCCAACAGCCACCCATAGACAACAAAACCGATGGACCCAATTACTAACGCAGACAAGATCGTCCGCTCCATCATGATCCGATTGAATATTGATTCATTCGGCGGCCTGGGCTTTCTGCTCAGAATGCCTTTCTCGCCGGGTTCGAACGCCAGCGCAACGTCCTGAATGCCGTTGGTAACAAGGTTCAGCCACAAGAGTTGTGCTGGAAGCAACGGCAGGGGAAGGCCATAGCTGACGGCTAACGCAATCAAGATAACCTCGGCGAGACCGGTGGATATCAAGAGGAAAATGACCTTGCGGACGTTGTCGTATGCGATTCTCCCTTCTTCGATGCCGCTAACGATCGTTGCGAAATGATCGTCCGTGATGACGATATCCGCTGCTTCCCTGGCGACGTCGGTACCACCTCGCCCCATCGCGACACCGATGTTGGCCACGCGCAGCGCCGGCGCATCGTTCACACCGTCTCCGGTAACCGCGACGTAGTGACCGGATTCTCGGGCCGCTTTGACGATATCGAGTTTCTGCCGCGGCGAGACGCGCGCAAAAACCTTTGTTCTTGGCAGGAGAGTGGCAATATCTGACGAAGAGGCTGGTAGATTGACGCCGGTGACAGCCTGGTCCGCAGAATCGGCAAGCCCGAGATCGCGAGCAATCGCCAACGCCGTGACTGGATGGTCGCCGGTGACCATAATGGCCGAAACGCCTGCCTCAGAAGCGGCCCGGACGGCATCACGTACGCCAGGCCGCAATGGGTCTATCATCCCGACCAGACCAAGAATACGAACACCGGCAGGCTCAGACGGCGCGGACGACTCATCGAGGATTTCCGGTGCAGGTCCTTCAGCAAATGCCAGCACACGATAGCCCTCAGCCGCCATGTGCTGAGCGGTCTCAAGCAAATCTTTCCCGGCGAGCGAATCCGAACTCATTGCCGCGATCCGCTCCGGCGCGCCCTTTACAAGCACACGCAGCTGATGATCTATATTATGGTAACTCGCGGCGAAACGCCGTTCGGGTTCAAACGGAATGCTGTTGATCTGCGGATGCGCCTGTAGCAACACCTCTCGACGTAGACCAAACTTGTGAGCCAGCGACAACAATGCGACATCAGTGGGATCGCCGCGCCAATCCCAACTGTCCCCGTGCACGTGCAGGCCACCTTCGTTGCAAAGTGCGCAAGCGCGCATCAACTCTGCAAGCAGCGTATGTTCCAGTGCGTCGACCAGGTGACCTTCAAGAAGAACCTGGCCATGCGGAACAAAGCCCTGCCCGGTAACCACGAACTTGTTCCCGTCCGTGAGCCGAATCTCGCGAACAGTCAGCTCATTGCAGGTGAGTGTGCCTGTCTTGTCGCTGGCGATCAGCGTGCAACTACCCAACCCTTCCACTGCGGCGAGGCGACGAATAATAACGCCGCGTTTGACCATGCGACGACTGCCAACAGCAAGTGCAACTGTCAGCGCTATCGGCAATCCTTCGGGAATGGCAGAGACAGCCAAAGCGATAGCGACGAGCAGCATCTCGTTAATACTGTAGCCTTGTATCGACACGCCAAGGACCGCGATCAAAGCGGCCAGTGAGAGCACTGCCACGCCTATGCGCCGGCTGAAACGCGTCATCCGTTCGACCAGCGGAGGTTCTCCTGGATCAGTTGCAATAACGTCCGCCGCAAGACGACCGACTGCGCTTGCGATACCGGTCGATACGACCACGCCCCGACTCCTGCCATGCACGATCATGGAGCCGGCAAAAACCATATTCCGGCGATCTGCGAGCGCCGTGGTTTCGGATCCTTGCCAAGCCGGTTCCTTTATAACGGCGAACGATTCGCCTGTGAGTAGAGACTCGTCGACTTCGAGCCCCTTGGCGCCCAACAAGCGCAGGTCGGCGGGGACCCGATCGCCTGACTCAAGCCAGACAATATCGCCAGGCACGAGTTCTTCGGCATCGATATCCCGGACCTCGCCGTCCCTTACGACGCTCGCCCCGATTTTCAGGAGCTTTTGCAGGGCTTGCATGCTTCTTTCCGCCTGTGCTTCTTGATAGCTCCCAATTAATGCGTTAATCAGCAATACCGCGACGATAAATGCGGCATCCTTATACTCCCCGGTAGCTGCAGCGATAATGGCGGCAATACCCAGTATGTATATGAGCGGGTTTGTGAATTGCCGCACGAATAACTGCAACAACGTAGGCGGTGGCTTGTCCGGTAGTCGATTCCTACCGTATTTTTCCAGTCGGCCAAGTGCCTCCGCGGACATTAACCCGATATCGGAGGTCTCCAGTCGAGACAATACGTCGGCTGCTGCGGGTACGTGCCATAGCGAATCGTTACGCGGAGCTGTTTCCTGCGAGGTTGTCATTGCCTTTGGCATCGGTCAGGAATGAAGCTCGAATATGGGGTTTGTCGTACCGAATAGCATGTGTAGAGTTACTCCACTACGGCATCGACACAAGTCGATACCGAACGGCACGAAGCTGGTTCTGCGCTGTGAGCCAGGACGTTGCTTGGCCCGATTGACGGCGAACATCCAGTCAGACTTCGGCGTGCGCTTCGTGCTGTATCTGCCTCTCCGGTACTGCGCCGAGATTACTTACGATGATGGACAAGGCCCACAGGACATCGTCGAGCGTAATGATGCCTTTGTAGTTTGAATCAGCCTTGACCAGAACTCGCCGAACTCCGTACTCGTTCATGGTCCGGGCTATTTCGAATATGTCGGCACTCTCAGCCACAGTCACCAGATCCTGTTTACTCAAATCTCCTGCAGTGACATCCTCGAGATCGACGTCACAGGCGATACCATGAACGACGATATCGCGGTCTGTGATGACACCTATGGGTTGGCGATGCGAGTTATCGGAGCGTGTAATCACCACATCCCCGATGTGGTGCTCTCTCATCAATTTCGAGATTTCGTACAGACTGGCGTGTTCATCGGCCGTGATCATGTCCGTACGGCAAAAATCTATTGCGCGCAGCGTTTTTGTTTCCAAAACAATGCTCCTTCAAGGCCTGAAGGCAGGCGAATTGTTGGACGTCGGATTGACTTTGCCACAGGCTGTCGGGGCGCGGCAGCGGTATTTCTACGTATTCAAACGATTCCTGCCGCGCAAGATTTACTAAGATCAAGGAAGGGGAGGGGCGTCTGATTCAAGCCCGAACGGGCGCACGCAAGAACTCTATGAGGACACTGGCGTCCTCTTTTTCTGAAAATGAACTACGCGTCGAGATCGGGGATTAGTTCGCTTTCGAGTTGCGCAATCATGTCTTTGAGAATCAAACGGCGTTTCTTTAGCCGGCGAATGCGAAGCTGATCGACGAGAGGGTCATGGGAAAGCCGGTCTATCAGATCATCGAGATCGCGGTGACTGATACGCAGCTCTCTGAGCCTGGCAAATTCTTTGAATGCTTCGGTATCGACTTTGTCGTTCATAAATGTCTGCAAGGATCCCTCCCAGATTGATGGTGTGCCTGTTCCCGCAATATTAGCGTAACTGTAGCCTAATGTTACTCGCTTAGCGTTAGCATGCCGAGCCAGTCTCGATCGTCAGGCCCGACAACCAGAAAGTTCGGATTCAGAATCTCTGCTTTGCTGTTATAAGACAAAGGCTTACCATCCAGAGTTAAAACAGAACCTCCGGCCTGCTCAACGACGGCCTGCGCAGCGGCGGTATCCCATTCCGAGGTCGGGCCCAGTCGGGGATAAATATCGGCGGCGCCTTCCGCGACCAGACAGAATTTGAGTGAGCTGCCCATGGCCAGCATCTCGTACTCTCCGAGCGCATCGAGAAAGCTGTCCAGGCTCGAACCCCTGTGGGAGCGGCTGCCAACCACACGTGCAGGTTTTGCGGTTTCCCCCGCAACACCGATTTTCTCCGGGTCAGCATTTGCACTGCGCAGTTCGGCGCCGTATCCGGCGCAGCCAATATAGGTCTTGTCGTTGACAGGCACATGCACGACGCCGAATACCGGCCTGTTATTCTCAATCAGCGCGATGTTGACCGTGAATTCACCGTTTCGATTGACGAACTCCTTGGTGCCGTCCAGAGGATCTACAAGCCAGTATCTTTCCCACTGCGATCGCTCCGAAAATTCCGGCATGCCTGCTTCCTCGGACAAGACGGGAATATCGGGTGTGAGTGCCTTGAGGCCGGCATCGATGCACCGATGCGACGCCATGTCTGCCTGGGTCAGAGGTGACGCGTCGTCCTTTTCTTGTACATCGAAATCGGTCGCGTAAACTTCGAGAATTGCGTCGCCGGCCCGGATGGCAAGCTCGATCACTGGTTCGATATATTGCTGCAATTCCATGGAGATCTCTGACGGTCAGCCGGGCGCGCAGTATAAATCAGCAAAGACAGAAATGAATCCAAAAACGCTGCTCGACAACGCCGATACGCTGATGCTCGACATGGACGGGACTATTCTCGACCTGGCATTCGATAATTATGTCTGGCAGGAACTGATGCCAGAGCTGTACGCGAAGCATGCGGATATTGGTGAAGACGAGGCGCGCGAATTCCTGTACTCGAGATATCTCAGCATGCAGGGTACGCTCGACTGGTACTGCCTGGATCACTGGAGCGAACAAACCGGACTTGACGTGCTCGCCATACACCGCGAGGTCAACGGGCGCATCGGCTACCTGCCCGGCGCAAGACATTTCCTTGAGACGATATCGAAGCGGGAAATTCGCCTGTTATTGGTGACCAACTCGCACCGTGACACGCTTGCCCTCAAAACAGAGGTCACCGGGGTCGCCGATTATTTTGATGAGATCTACACATCGCACGACATCGGGCACGCCAAAGAAGATCAAACATTTTGGAAGACGTTGCAGGAAGCCGAGTCCTTCGATCCTGACAACACCCTGTTCATTGATGACAACGTATCGGTCCTCAGAAGTGCGCATCAGTTTGGTGTCCGCATGTTACTGACCGTGACGCGTCCCGATACGAGTGCACCAATCAGGAATCATGACGAGTTTGCAGGCGTCGAAGGCGTCGTCGATCTGATTTCCTGAATCGCAAATCTCGCGATTTCGTTCCGTTAGGCCGTTCTCCTGACGAATCATCATATTTCCACACAAAAAAAGGATATTTCGATCAGGCACTTAGGGCCTCGTTGCGCCAATGTTGGCTCCAAGGACAAACGTCCGAATCAAGCCAAAAATGAGGAGCAACGACAATGAAATCCGAAAATCTGAAACGAGGCATCACCACGCTGGCAGCGATCATAGTTGCCATGGCAATCGGCTCACCAAGTTTTGCCGGTTCTTTCACCTTCCGCGTCGCATTCGAAAGCATGCCTGGCGTCAGCAAGATCGAGTCCGGTAATTACGAGGCCGGATTCAGGATCCTCGAGCGGGCACTGGAGAAGGCTGCAGACGAAGACCGAGGTGCGATCCTGGCGACACTCTGTGGTGCGTACGTCATGAATATGGATCTCGATAATGCATCGCGGACTTGCGATGCTGCCGTGCAGGTCTGGCCCAAGGATACGGCCTATAACAACCGCGGTGTATATCGGGCACTCACCGGCGATTTCGCCGGCGCAAGTGAGGACTTCGACCGTGTACGTCCCGTCCCGGTAAAAGAATACATCGAGTATCTGAGGTCAAAAGACGTTCGGCTCATCGCCGACACCAATCACGGCCTGCTGCAAGACCTCGCAGCCCGTTACACACCCGCTGATATCCAGAACACGGCCGCCTGGAACTCGGCAAGCCTGGAGGATGTGACCAGGTAATTCCTGGAATCGTCCCGGGCCGGCCCCTGAGTCTCCGGGCCGGCCCGTTTTTTATTACACTGCGTCAACGGGGTTAGCATCACCGCGGAGGCGGGGCATTGGACAATCCGCTGCGAGAAGGATTCCAGCTAGGCGAATGGGAAGTACGGCCAATCGAAGGGCAGATGATTGGCCGTGACGGCACTGTTCATCTTGAGCCCAAAGTTATGGAAGTGTTGGTATGCCTGGCCAGCAATCCCGGTCATGTCGTAGAACGAGAAGAGATCCTCGATGAAGTCTGGGGAAAGGCGGCCGTTTCCGACGAACCTCTTACGCGTTGTATTGCAGCACTGCGTCGTGAGCTCGGTGACTCCATTCAGACCCCGCAGTTCGTTCAAACCGTTCCGAAGCGGGGATATCGGCTAATCAGTTCCGTAAAGCCTTTGCTCAGCGATGCCAGGGACAACCGTCGTATTCTGGCAGCGGCGGTAGTCGGGCTGGCATTAATCGCATCGGTCTATCTGGCATATGAAAGATTAATGAACGCGCCAGCTGATTCGCCTACTCTGACCGTCGAAGGCACAGTCCATTCGGAGGCCGACGCCTATTCCGTTGCTGTCCTCCCATTCGTGAATATGTCGTCAAATACCGAGCAGGAATATTTCTCGGATGGAATTGCTGAAGAGATCGCCACGGCGCTGGCGCGCACGCAAAATCTTCGTGTGACATCACGGACGTCCGCATTCTCATTGAAGGATCAAAACCTAGACATTCCAACGATTGCAGACCGGTTGGGGGTTGCTTATGTAGTGGAGGGGAGCGTCAGGCGATCGCGAAATACACTTCGCGTTGTCGCACAATTGATAGAGGCGGACACCGATCGACGCATCTGGGCGATTACCTACGATCGAGAGTTGTCGGATATTTTCGCAGTGCAGGATGAAATATCCCGCATGGTCGTCGAGAAACTTCAGGCCACACTTGGATTGGAGCCCGATATCGTCGAGCAGCTTGGACAGAAAGTTGGCACGGATGCCTACGATTTGTACCTGAGAGGTCTTCACGCGTTCAATGTCGGTACCGTCGACGCGAATCTGCAAGCTGTAAAACTGTTCCAGCAGGCAATCGAAATCGAGCCTTCCTATGCTGCTGCGTACTACCGGCTGGCTCGGGTGCAGCTAGAGTTGTACCGTGCCGGACAGGCCGATGTGGTCGCTGTTTTGGCCGCTGCCAATAAGGCAATCGATCTGAATCCCAATCTCGGCGGAGCCTACACTGTCGTCACCCTTGTCGCACCGCTCAGAAATGCGGAAAAGCTGAAGTTTCGAAAAAAGGCGTTCGATCTGACACCTGGTGATTCATTCGTCGTACTTCACTATGGACGAGCGCTGGAGTGGAACTTCCGAAAGCATGAAGCCGACCTGTACCTTCAACGCGCCGTCCAGCTTGACCCTTTGAACCTCGAGATGCAGACGATTTACGGCCGATTCAACATGTTCAGAGGCCGAACTGACAAATCCCTGCAGATTCTCGATCGCGTCATCGAGGCGAATCCAGACTATGCCCCTGCCTATGCTGCCAGAGGTCGTACACTGGCGCTGAACAGAGGCGACCTCGTCGGCGGTATTTCTGCACTTAATCGAGCAATCGAGATTGATCCAAACATGCATCAATGGCAGTTATGGGCCGCCACTTACTATCTGGCGCTCGGTGACATGGAGATGGCTAAGTCTTGGATTGATCACATTGCAGAATCAAGCACCAGCGCGGGTTTGACCGACAGAATCACGGTCACCTATTTGCATCTCGATGGACGTGATGAGCAGGCACGGCAGCTGGCAACGCAGATTTTCGAGGAGCGCGGGCCGGGCTTTACGGACTGGGTGCTGATGTATCTAATCGTCCGGGACATGATTGCGCGCGACGCCCTGGCAGAAGCGGAGGCTTTCCTGCTCAAGTATGAACCGGACTTCTCCAGACTGCTGAGTTCACCCGTTCCAGCGAACCAGATGGAGCTAATAAGCCGTCTAGTTCGCTTTGAGTGGGCAGGCATGCTGCAACACATCTACATGTTGAGAGGCAAACTCGCAGAAGCTAATGCGCTTGCCGAGCGTCTTCGTTTCGATGGCCTGGAGGGCCGACTGTCCTACGATTTTGAGGCAACCAATTATGCGTATCAGGTGGAGGCAGCAAAACTCATTCGCGACAGGCGACACAATGATGCATTGTCCGCGCTGAGGACCGCCGTCGATATGGGTTTGAGAATTCGCTGGCAGTTTTATATTCGTGATAATCCAATTTTCGATGAATTGCACGGCGACCCCGGTTTTCAAAACTTGTTGAAAACGATCGAAGACGATATGGGTGAGCAGGGACAGCGCTTGTCGTCACTCCTGGCAGGCCCGAATTAGGCGAGCCGTACGCGTGATTTAGGCGTACTCATTTAAGAGCAGGTAGCCACCCGCAGCAATCATCAGCAGTCCCAAAGCGCGACCGAACGAATTGCCAATTGGCGCCAGCTTTTCAATCAGGACAAAGATGGCGAGCCCGGCGATCCACACCAGGTTCATAATGCCTCCGGTGAACAGGAGTGCCATCAGGAGCCAGCAACAACCGACGCAGTAAAGACCGTGCTCCAGCCCCATGCGGGCTGCGCCGGATCGGCTCTCGCGCCAGCGCCGGGAGATGAATTCGGCCGGCGAACGGCATTGTTTCAGACAGGCGTTCTTCAATGGCGACAGTTGATACACGCCGGCGGCAATCAGGAAACAGCCTGACAGCACACTGTTAGTGCTCCACATCATCATGGCATGCAGCAGGCCAAGCTGCTCGAGCAACCATTGAAAAGAAGTTGCCACCACGCTGAACGCGAGCCACGCCAGCAAGTAACCGCCAAGGAATGCGGCGGTCGGGACGGCTGCACTATCGATCTGACCCTTTTGCCAGGCATGTCGATAGACCCGGGAGTAGAGAAAAATCGTCGACGCCGCGCTCGGCACCATCATGGCGATCATCATGATCCACCACATTAACGCCATGACGATCCAGTAGGACGGGTCCCATATCGCGACTGCACTTGCCGAATGAGCTGGCGGAGGAAACTGCCATGTACTCATGGCAGCGGGATTCATGCCGGTTCCGGCCCCGGCGAACAGGTAAAGCCAAGTT
>Ga0255052_10001049_pt1 | contig 21248 bp, 24 predicted proteins | sample JV7_2_21_MG_FD_188632 | JGI IMG/M metagenome (GOLD analysis project Ga0255052, IMG submission 188632) | Seawater microbial communities from Jervis Inlet, British Columbia, Canada - JV7_2_21 | ecosystem: Environmental > Aquatic > Marine > Inlet | place: Canada: British Columbia | collected... | reverse complement strand
AACTAGGAACCCGTCGCACAACCGAAAGGGTGCGAGTCGGTCACTCTCCGCCTAAAGCTGCGCGCGCCGTATTTCTACCCGACGGTCGAAAGCGCCGGTAAAAGCCGGCAAAGAGTAGGGGGTGAAAGTCTCCTGTCAGACTTTCCAATTCTTGACATTACACACATGGTGATCTATACTCTGGTATATATCAATAACGATCGGAGGCGTGTTATGCAAACTGCAAAAATATTCAATAATGGTCGAAGCCAGGCGGTAAGGTTGCCAAAAGATTTCCGATTCTCTGGCAGCGATGTTTTTATTAAAAAAATCGGCAAGTTGGTTGTCCTTTTGCCAAAAGATGATCCCTGGTCCGTATTAGTCAATAGCCTTGACCAGTTTACCGATGACTTTATGGATAGCAGAGATCAACCCAGTCAGGATTCCCGGGAAAAATTTTAATGAAATTTATTCTCGATACAAATATTTGTATTTATATCATTAAGCGAAAACCATCCGGTGTAATAGAGCGTTTTAAGCGGGCAGAGATTTCACGAATCGGTATCTCGTCGATCACACTGAGCGAACTTTTGTATGGGGTTTCAAAAAGTTCAAAGCCGGAACAGAATCTAATAGCTTTGACGCAGTTTGTTGCTCCACTGGAAATATGGCCATATGGTAATGAAGCCGCCCAATATTATGGCGACCTCAGAGCCCAATTAGAAAAACAGGGTACACCTATCGGATCTCTCGATATGCTAATCGCCGCCCACGCACTTTCGATTGACTGTACTCTGGTCAGCAACAACGAAAAAGAGTTTATTCGAATACCGAACTTAAAAATCGATAATTGGGCAAAGTAACAATACGCTTCCTCCGTCATCGCATCCCATTTTCAGAGTAGAACGCCCCGGACTTCCGGGACATCCATAAACGAGTAGATAACTTTCTGAAATCTCTTTAACGAGCGGAGTTCGTGGTGTTCTTGGGGAAGTCCATTGGAATATTGATTGATAACCGATTGGGATGGGGACAAGTGGGATAAATAAGGATTAAATCGTTTTGGGAAGAAAAGGGGGCCACGGATGTTTTCCCAAAAAGCCGGTTGTATGAAGACTGCTTTTAACTATAAGGTGCGATTTCCCGGGGAAAAGGATATTCAGATCCCGGAAGATGAATATTTCTATGTCAAATTGAAGGGTAAGGAACACAAGATCTGGCTGCACGACTATGCAAGGATATATACCATCGCCGGGCTATACGAGGGTGTTGTTTCGAATAAACTTGACTGCCAATCACCTCAGGTTGTTGCAAGTTTGTTGCTAAAGGAAATCCGCTTTTCCGGTTTCGATCTATCGATTGCCAGGGTCATCGATTTCGGTGCCGGTTGCGGTTTAGTGGGAGAAATATTACATCGCGAAGGTGTGCAATCTATCGTTGGGATTGACACGATACCGGAAGCTGCCACAGCGGCGCAACGTGATCGACCCGGTGTATACAAAAATTACCATATCGCCGATATATGTAATCTGCATCCGGCTTTGGCGATTGATCTCAAACATAGTCAATTCAACACTTTAATCTGTGTATCTGCCATGGCATTGGGCCATGTTTCGCCAGATGCTTTCGCGCATGCCTTTAATTTAATCACCAACGGCGGATGGATAGCTTTCAATATTCTACAAAAAGCCTATAAAAGTCCTGACGATTGGGGATTATATAATTTTTTTAACAAAATTATAAAGTACGGCTATTTAGAAGTTCGGATCGAACATATCTACCGGCATCGTTTACTAATGAATGGCAATCCGATCGAAAACGTGGCGGTGATAGGGAAAAAATGGATGAACATTCCTGATAAGATCCTTTCAATTTGTCAGTAGGGGAAGCATTGAACCATTATCAAGAAGACAATGGGGTCAAGGCCGGCATAAAACCTTATTAAAAGAGGAGGTGATGTCATTCCCACCCGAGTTTCTGAAAAGGTGGCGAAAAGGTGATTACTCACTGCTTACTTCCGCCAATATTCCTTCCTACATTAAACAAATTATCGTTCAAAAAGCTTAAGGGCGACCTGGCAGGAGGTTTTTCGGTGAGGCGTTTGTTGCGGATTCCTTTAAATGGATTACCGGAAAAGGATTGAAGTCTGTGTTTGAAAAACCGTTTTACGATGGCCTTCATAAATAAGCGTCACTCAAAACTTGTATTGTCCTGTACCTGTAAATAAATCTGTGATATAGGGATGTAATTAACCTAGAAAGAAAGGAGGGAAAGGAAAATGAATAAAAGCGATTTGATTAATGAGGTAGCCAAGGTAGTTTCGAACAAAAGGGAAGCTCAGGCAGCTGTGGATTGTATCTTATCAAATATTACGGAAACTCTGAGGAACAAAGAAACAGTGCAAATTACAGGGTTTGGCAGCTTTAAGGTAAGCAAAAGGACAGCCAGAAAAGGAAGGCATCCATTGACAGGCGAGGAGATCGATATCGAAGCGAGAATGGTACCGAAGTTTGTCCCCGGAAGGGCATTAAAAGATGCGGTAAAGTAAACCCTATAGTGGCATAAAAAACATAACAAAAGGGTGTTACTAAAAAGGCCATATATATTTAGACCCGAGCGCCGGGCAGGATATTGAATCGGTCTGCGGCTCAAACTCAGGTCAAAGCGGGTGTAAAACCGGAACTCGGCCGGTCTGTAAATATAAAACCCTGGTCATTCGTCTTAAAACGCTTGAAAACAAGGCCTCGGAAGGTTCCGGCTAAACGCTCGCTAAGACCTTCAAACAGTGACCCGGCTGCCGATTAAAAACCCTGCCCGACTTTGCAGATAAATCCATAGGTAAATGGCAACGGATGTCTAAATAATAACGCACTCATTAGTAACTCGATTAAGGTATAAGCTTATCATTAGGTTCTTCTGTTTAGAGCTGCCTACTTGCGGATTTAATTTGCGTGTCTCACTGTTCTGGGTTAAACGATTTAAAGGGTCTGGTGCGCGAGCGCATACAAAGAATCAGAAATTAATTTCTAACAGGGCTGAATCGAAAAAGATACAAAAGGAGGAGTCATGATTTCAACGGAAGAGTGGTATACCAAAAGGAAAGTAAAAATTTTGGGATACACCATGAGTTTCGTAGATGAAGGAGCGGGTGATCCAATTGTCCTGCTTCATGGCAACCCCACGTCTTCTTATCTTTGGAGAAATATTATTCCCCATCTAACCGGTTTGGGCAGATGTGTCGCCCCAGATCTAATCGGGATGGGAGACTCAGACAAACTAAAAAACAGTGGACCTGATTCATACTCATTCATTGAACACAGGAGATATCTGGATGCATTATTGGAAGAGATCGGTGTAACCGAGAACGTAACGTTCGTTATTCATGACTGGGGTTCTGCATTGGGCTTCGACTGGGCTTATCGACATCCAGACAAGGTTAAAGGTATTGTTTACATGGAGGCGATACTTATTCATTATGACTGGAGTGATTGGCCGGAAGATGCACGCAAGATTTTTCAGGGCTTCCGCTCCCCCGCCGGTGAGCAAATGGTTCTGGACAAGAACTATTTCGTCGAGCTTGTACTGCCCAATTCTCTGATGCGTAAGATGACCCCAATTGAAATGGATGTTTACCGCCGTCCTTTTCTAAACTCGGGCGAGGATCGACGCCCGACCCTAACCTGGCCACGTCAGATTCCCATTGAAAGCGAACCAAAAGAGGTCGTAGAGATTGTAACAGCATATGGTGAATGGCTCTCCAAATCCGACATACCCAAATTATTTATAAATGCCGAACCAGGAGCAATTTTGGTGGGTAGGGCGCGTGACTTCTGCAGGACTTGGCCCAATCAGGAAGAAGTCACTGTTATGGGTAAACACTTCATACAAGAGGATTCACCGGACGAAATCGGTCAGTCGATCGCAAAGTTCATTCGCAAGATAAATCAATGAAAAATAACGCGACTCTTTTAATTAAAGAATATGGGTTGTCCACAAAAGAATGTCGAAGCAATATCCGGAGTGTCCTTTGTATAATCACGTTAACTGTAAAGAGCGTGATAACAAGAAGGTTTGCGCTCTTGTCCGAAAGGATAGGGTTTCAGGCCAGCAAACCCTTGGGACAGATAAACCGTGGTGTTGCCTAAACAGGTAATATCAGAGTTGCGCAAACCCCTTTATCTTTCCGGCTTTCCAGCTGAACCTCCCCGCCGTGCAGTTCCGCCACCTCCCTAACGAAGTTCAAGCCAAGGCCTGTACTCTTTTTGCCGCTGTCCGGCCGTGGCAGCGAGAAGAACTTGTCGAAGATCTTTTTTTGGGCGTATTCAGGTATTCCCGGACCTTCATCAGCAACTGTAAAAGTGATTGTGCCATCTTCGATGCGAGCGGCCAGTTCGATCCGGCCGTGCTCCAGGCTGAAGTCGATGGCGTTCTGAATCAGATTCCCTACAGCCTGATTGAGCAAAAAGGAATCCCCTTTCATCAGGATATCGTGGGGAATATGTGTGTTCACGCTCAACTTTTTCTTTAACAACAGGGGTTGTTTGCTTTCCAAAACAGTTTTGATAACTTTGTGAAAGGAGATGGTTTCCACCCGTTCAAGGATTTTGAGGTTCTCGAGTTCCGCTAATTCCAGCATACGGTCGACGATATCCTGGATGCGGTTGGCCTCATTGCGGATGTTAAATAAAAATCGGGCGCGTCGCTCGAAGTCCATTTTCTCTTCCAGAAGTTCTGCTGCACCACGGATGGCAGAAAGCGGACTCTTAATCTCGTGGGTCAAGGTTTGGACATACTGCTCGATATATTTTTTCCCCTCCAGGGCCTCCTGCATCTTTTCAAAAGCGTGTCCCATTTCACCGATTTCACTGCTGTCCAGTTTGGGAAATTCCACTCTTTTTCCCGCCCGGATGTCATCGGCATACCGGGTGAGCCGTTTGATCGGTCGCGTGATCCATATGGAGGCAAACAGGCTGAGCAGCATGGTGGCCAGCATGGAAAACAGACCGAGTCTGGCAATCTGCGGTTTGGCACCCCCTAAAAAGTTGTTGATATTGGTCGTTGGCTTCGCCATTGTGAGAACTCCGGCTATCTCGCCATAAACCAAAATAGGCGCGGCTACATAGAGCACCGAAGACGTCTTGATTTTTGGATCTTTGAGGCTGGCCCTTGCGCCATATTTTCCATCCAGCGTCAGCCGAACATCACGCCAATTAGAGTAATCCGCTCCGATATCTTCCATGTTTTCAGAGTTGAAGATGAGTTTGCCAGAGGCATCGGTGATATAAAAGTGCATGTCCACACGGGTTTTGACCAGCTGATAGATTCTGGCCGCCAGCGAGCGAGAGTAGACACCTCTTATCGCAGCATACATGTTTTCCGGATCAAACCGCTCGTTTTGCATCTGATGGCCGACGATTCCGGCCAAAAGGTTGGCCTGATCAACCAGCGGGTCTTCAATTCCTTCGAGGTAGCGGATGCGCAGGTTGTCGAGCATCCAGTTGATGGGGTAGTAGAAGCAGCTCGCAAAAATAAACATATAACAAATAAAAATACGGGTGCCTAATCTCATAAATCCTCTTTCAATGCGTATCCCACCCCACGCCGGGTGACGATGGGATCGATTTCAGGTTTGATGTCTCTCAGTTTGGCGCGGATGTTCTTTATGTGGGCATCCACGGCACGATCCATGCTGGCCTCGGGTTCGTCCCAAGCCAGGTCCATCAGTTGATCGCGGGAATAGACATGCCCCGGTCGGCGGATAAATATTTTCAGGATATTGTATTCGTAACAGGACAGATCCAGGGAGGTTCCAAAATAAAATATACTACGCTTTGACTCGTCAATCCGGAAGACGGGGTCAAAGGACGGCGCCTCTGGCGATGACCGAGTTCGCCTCAGCACAGCCTTGACCCGGGCGGACAGTTCACGGGGACTGAAGGGTTTGGTAACATAGTCGTCAGCCCCTATTTCAAGCCCGACGACACGATCAATTTCATCTGCCCTGGCTGTTAGAAAAATGATCGGGATGCTATGGTCAATTCGAATCTCCTTGCACAGTTCCATGCCGTTGATGTCCGGCAGACCGATGTCCAGGATGATCAAATCAAAGGTATCTTCAGATAACTGTGAAATGACAGGCATTCCAGAGGACAGACAGGTCGTTTCGAACCCGTCGGTCTCAAGAACATACTGGATCGTATCTGCAATTGCCGGTTCATCTTCGACGATCAGGATTTTTGGTTTCATGGCTACTCCCGGATTTTAAATGATCGACTCAACCGCTTCTTCGGCATTTTATCTTAATTCCCAAATGTTTACAACTCAGATGTGTTAAAAAAAATATCACGAAAACAATTAAGCAAACCGATAGAACCACCAAGCTGTGTTCGACAAATCGTTGACCCCCTTTCTGATAAGCACGGTTGAGAAGGGGAACACCGATGGTTAGGCCGAAGTACCAAAAAACGGGTATAAAGATGGTGGAAGCTGTTTTGAAAAAGCTAGGGGAAGAATCAAAACGGTCCTCTTTTGTTCCGGTTTTGTACTGAATCCACCGTATGATTTTTCCGAGCATGGAATAAAATAAAATCAGGCATGATAAATAAATAAAAACACCTTCGATCCGGTGAACCATCTCCGCCGGTCCCCAGCTTTGAAACCATGCCGCTTCGTAAGAATGAATGGAGACGATGATCCGGAAGGCATTGACAAATAAAGTCAATACATAGGCAGTTAAAAAACTGATCCCAAGCCACAGGTTCTTCAACCGGGAGCGCCTCAAGGCGTGGAGGCCTAAGAAAGAGGTCATGCAGAAGGCAATGATCATAAAATTGATGCCGGCGCAAGACGGGGCGATGATGACCTGGTGCTCATGATTCACATACCCGGTGTTTTCCTCTTTTTCAAACCGGACACCGCTCAGGTACTCAACCAGACCGGCTGTGGGGCTCAACACCCAGAGAAGGTCGTCACTGCCGACCCGGCTGTAGTGGTATTTAAGTCCAAGAGCGATAAACAACGCCAGTATACAGAGAAGGCCTGTTTGCAAGCGGTTATAATCGGCTTTATTCAAAATTGCCGCGAACATGGATGGTGTCTTTTACTCCCTTTATTAGTTTGTGCGAATGTACGGTAACAAAGTATTGAAGCTAAAATAATTGCAAGAATCGCGAGCATCACATACAGCTCAGGCTCGGGGACCTGCGAGTAGGAACCGCTCACAGCCAGGTTGGAAACACCTTTGGGCAGCGGCAATGGCTGTTTGACGTCTTTATTGTCGCCACTGGGGTTGCGGACGACTTCATTAACGGCAATGAAAGAAGTGTAGGCCGTCAGCAGGTTGTAGGTTAGGCCGAGTGAGGTAATTTGAGCCTTGTTCTCGCTGTTATCTTTTTTAGCGCTGAAATCCGCAAGACGCCCGATGCGTGTCCGGGCCCATAAATAACGCAGGACGTGGTTCATTTGATTTGGAGTTGTGTCCGCCACACTGAAGGTTCGAATATATTCACCCTGGCCACCCTCGCCAAGGAGTTCGATGGTGCCCTTCAGCTTTCCACGCCACTTACCGAAGACAATGATCGGCCGCTTGGCGAAAAGGTCGGGGATTGCGGGGGGCTCGATATCGAAAGTTTCAAAACCATGGTATTTGACCGAAACATGGGTCAGCACGGGGGTTTGAACGTATTCTTGAAATTTGTGCGCCATTCTGCGTGCGTCCTGGGGCTTTGTGACGATGAAAGGTTCTCCCAGGCCGGCTTTGGCCATGCCTACGATGAGATACCGATTTACACCACTGCCGATGCCGAAAGAAAAAACATTGGTCCGGTCCAGATTTTTCTGAATCAGATGAAACACTTTCTTTTCAGCCGAAATATATCCATCGGTAACAACCAAAACGGTCCGGGAATATTTTTCATCCCGGGGCAAAAAAAGGCTCTTTTTTAAGGCCCTGTATAGCTCAGTGCCCCCGCCGCCCTGCTGTCGATCGATCACCCGGATGGCCCTGCGGATGTTTTTCTGGGTGGCCGGAAGGGATTCGGGCGCAAGCAGTTGAGATACACCGGCAAAGAGAATGACGTTGAATTTGTCGGTCGGTCGCAGGCCGCCGATGAGGTTCTGAAGCAGTTTTTTGGCGGTGTTCAGCGGAAACCCGTGCATGGACCCGGAGACATCCACTACAAAGATGTATTCCCGGGGGGGGATATCCTCAACTGCAACCCGGTCCGGGGGCTGGGCCATGAGCAGGAAAAAATTTTCGTCTTCCCCTTCATACAACATGAGGCCCGCTTCAATTTTTTGTCCGGCCAAACGGTATTTCAGAATAAAATCCCGGTTACCGCCGAATTTTTCCGATTCATTCAGCAGGATTTGGGCAATCGATTGGGTTGACCAGATGATATCGGTTTCATGGGAGGGGCAGACAACCTCCTGCAAGGTAAGGCCTGTGGAAATATAAACCCCGATTTGAAATTTTGTCCGCAGCTCAATGTTTTCCTTTAGATAGGGATTATTGACCCATTGGTCCATTTCGGGGGCTTCTGCCTGCGGCTGGCTGGAGTAGCGGGGCCCGACTACTGTGGGATAAACAAATTCATAGGTACCGTCGTTGGGTATGAGGAGTTCGGTGTAATGCAGTTCGATGTCGATGGTATCTCCGGGCATAATGTTGGCTACATTCATGGAAAACACGTTGGGCCGCTGCTGTTTTAGCAAAGAGGCGCTCTTGCCCTCCTTTTTGGCCTGGTTGAATTCTTTTCTGGCGGTCTGGCGCTCCTTGATCTTGGCGACAATAACCTTTTCGTCAATTTTCATCTCCATGCCGTGAACCGCTGCTCGGGTGGAGGCAGGGAAGATATAGCGGGCGTTGATGGGACGGGTGCCGTTGTTCGTGTATCTTTGGATAACCGTTACGTCCGCAATCACGCCATTGATGTTCACCACTACATTTGTGCTTTTCAGCGGGAAATTATCCACTGAAGAATCACCACCATCGATAAAAAAGTAAGGAGAAAGCGTTTTGTCATTTTCCCCTCCTGCATAAACCGATGTTCCAAATGAAATAAAGGCGATAACCAGCAAACAAATTGTCAGTTTTCTTGTTCTTAACATCATTGCCACCTCCCGGGATTTGAATTTTGATTTAATGAACAAATACGGTTCCTTGTTTTGATGTTCAATTAAACCGGGAGTGTGAAACGATTATGAACTTTATATGAAAAATGGATGAAAAATAAACAAGGAGACGCCGGGTTTTTTTGAGGATATCCATGATAATTGACATTGAACCATAATTAAGATATTTCCTGTTTAACCATTCAAAGTTCTTTTGTTTTTCCAAAAAATTTTATTTACCCCACACCAGATGCGGCACCGTGCCCCATTGGGGGTGCGAAACTTGAGTAAATGAAATCATTTGGCAAATCGGTATTATAAGTATAAACTGAATATCAGTACCTGGTTTTGAACACGTATAAATGCAACGCCAGAAGGAGATGACATATGGACGACAAAATTAAAACGCTAGATTTGAGGGCCATGCCGCCCCCTGAACGGCATCGGAAAATCTTTGAGATCTGGAACAGCTTAGATTCCGGAGAGACACTGAAGATTATTAATGACCATGATCCAAAGCCGCTCTATTATCAATTTGAAGCAGAACATAAAGGACTGTTTGTGTGGGATTACGAACAGGATGGACCGGTGGATTGGATTGTAACGATTAAAAAGGTTTAGGAAATCCGGCGGGTATTTTAGAACCGCAAAGTAAAAAAGACAAGGGGTCGCGACTTCACTAACTAAAAGAGCTTGCCGAGGGCCTGAAAAAGTTCGTAGGGGAAGCTGAAGAAAAAAAAGTAGGAATTCAGATGTTCAGGGTTTGGGGTTCAAGATTGCTGATACGGGAAAGGATGGGCGCTAACTAGATTGAAAATGAAGGAAAAGAGGGGGTGGGAACATGGCTGAGGAAAAAAAGACGGTTAAAGTCAAAGGGGGATTCAGGTCTACGCTGGCGCTCCTGATCTCGATCATTGCCCTGATTGTAGCTGTTATCGCCTACAATCGAACAGGCGGTGATATGGATATGAAAAAACAGTTGCATGAACTTCAGGGCACGATGGACAAGATGAAGGGGGAAACGTCAAAGGGATTCAGCAAGTTCCGGGAGGAAACCTCCAAGGCTTTGGACAAGCTCAGTAAAATGATTAAGGGGAAGGAAACCGCTCAATAAGACAACGAGGAGGATGAAGAAGGATTCCTTTGTTCCAAATCAACGGATTAAAGCAGGTTATCTCAAGTTTCGCACCTGATATTTTAAGGAAAATCAAGAAAAAATCATACTAAAAGAAGCGTTTGAAGGGAGGTACATTCAATGCCGGAGCATGTTTGGTTACAGAACTTAACCTGGGAAGATGTGAAGGATAAAATCGAGACATGCGATGGCACCATTATCTTGCCGGTGGGAAGCACCGAGCAGCATGGCCCCCATCTTCCTGTCGGCACCGATACAATGGTAGCCATCGCTCTGGCTGAAGCGGCGGCTCGCGAAGCCAATGTGCTGGTAGCCCCGCCCCTTTGGTTCGGCTGGAGTCCACATCACATGGTGCTTCCCGGTACCATCACCATCCGGGCGGAAATACTGAATGAACTCGTTTTTGATGTTTTAAAATCATTACATCACCACGGTTTCGATAAATTTATTTTACTTAACGGCCACCGTATTGTGAACGTGACATGGCTGCAGATCGCAGGCGAAAGAGCCAAAAGAGAACTGGGGGTTAAAGCGGTAATTTTTGATCCGGCATATATGTCCAAAGCTTTCACAACCGATTTGGGCTGGGGCGAAGTTGGACACGCCGAGGAGATCGAAGGTTCGCATATGTGGCACTGCTATCCCGATCTGGTAAAAATGGACCGGGCCAAAGACAATCCCCATCAGAATCATCCCCTTTATCATGTCGATCCCAAATACCCTGGAGACACGTTGTGTTATGTCCCCAGCAGCCCTGCTGAAATGGAAAAACTGGCTGCTGTTGCAGGCGGAACTTCGGGGGAGCCGAGCAGGGCTTCAGCCGATGGAGGCCGCAAATATCACGAATATCTGGTTGCAAGAATGGTTGAGGTGATCGATTTTTTGCAGAGCTAGGCCGCACTCAGCGTTATTCGAACACCGCGGTTAGAGAAAGATTTACAAGAAGCGTTCTAAAATCGACGGGATTCTTTTAAGATACTGACGGATTTAGCAATGGACTCTGTTTTTCCATAAGACGTCTTGACGTTTACGATCTGTTTAATATAAATAGAAACAGGTTGTTCTCGTATCTGTTCGGGAATTAGTGAGTTTCTATCTGTCTATCCATGGTGGACACTATCTGTATTTCGGAACGATAGATGGACGCTTACACTACGAATCGTTAATCAATCACAGCAAAAGGAGGACAAAAATGAAAAAGGCCCTTATCATCACCATCTGTTTAATATTTACAGTGATATCGTTATCCAGTGCCTGGGCAAAAACCAAATGGGATATGCACCTGAATTATCCTGCCGGAAATTTTCATTCAAAGGGCGCCCAGCGTTTTGCTGACCGGGTCGACGCAGCAACCAATGGAGAGCTCAAAATTGTTCTGCATCCCGGCTCCGCTCTGGGATTTAAAGGGCCGGAATTGTTGCGCGCCGTAGCCGAAGGACAGCTCGTCATCGCCGAAGTTCCAACCGGCATGGTAGAAGGAGACGCCCCGATTATGGCACTGACGGCCCAGCCCTTTATCTCGACCAACGCTTTTGAACAGCGGCTTCTATACTGGCTTGCCAAATCGACTTATGCCAAAGTGTTGAAAAAATTCAACCAGATGACCCTTTACACCGGGGTATGGCCTTTTTCGGGGATCTACACCCAGCGACCCATCAACTCCGCTGCTGATTTAAAGGGACTAAAAATGCGGGTTTATGACGGTCTGGGGCTTAACTTCGGAAAGGAAACCGGTATTGCAGCGCGCAAAATGCCTTTCAGCGAAGTATACCCCGCCATGAAAGCCGGGCTCTTGGACTCCATGTATACGTCTTCCGTTTCCGGCGTGGATGCCAAAGCCTGGGAAGTGCTCAAATATTTTACCCCCATCAATATTGTCGGTCCGGTCAATATGATCAATGTCAACCTCGAGGCCTGGAACAAACTCCCTGCCGATATCAGATCCAAGGTGCTGGAAGTCGCTGCCGAACTCGAAGATGAGATGTGGAACCTGGCCGGCGACATGGACAGTAAAAGCCTCGCCACACTGAAGAATAAAGGAATGACCGTCAGCACGGTAAACAAAAATTTCCGGGCTGAGTTGAATGCAATCGGCCAAAAGCTTCGTAGCAAGTGGGCGGGCAAGGCCGGCGCCGATGCCCAGAAGCTCCTGGATGAATATTCTCGCGTCACCGGGCGCTAACAGTAAGCATTTTTTATCGTTTACCTACCGCTTGAAAGTCAAAGGGCGAGAATGGTCGCATCAATCGCGTCCTCGCTCTTTGACTTCATTTTGGGGTTGTGGTCAATGAATACATTTGCCAGATGGGCCGACCGGTTAAGCGATTGGATGGCCGGTGTTTCAGCCGTCATGTTGGGGCTAATAGCCCTTCTGATTCTGGTTGAAATCTTTCTTTGGAATGTTCTCGATAAAACCACCCTTATCACCGACGAGTACAGCGCTTACGGGTTGGCGGCGATCATTTTTTTGGGTGCCGGATATTGTCTAAAGGAAAAGGGGCATATCAGGATCACCCTGGTGCTGGGATTCCTGCCCGAAAAGCTCTCACGGATCATCACCTGTATAGCCACCGGCATTACCACTGTTTTTATGGGATATCTCTGGTGGTACCTTTACAAAATGGTCGGAGCCACCGTGCGCTACAGCTCCACTTCGGGTACCCTGACCAATACCCCTTTATGGATTCCCCAAACCGTGATGCTGATCGGTGCGGCCTGTTTTACAGTCCAGTTTGTGGCAACCACGATCAAAACCTATCAGGCCATAAAAAGCGGAGAGGAAGTCGTCTAGTGGATGCAAACATGGCCACCATGGCTGTGGTCGTTTTCGGAGCACTGTTTCTCGCCTTGAGCGTCGGAATCTGGGTCGGTTTTTCCCTGTTCATCGTCGGCTATATAGGCATGATTTTTTTTGGTACGCTCCCGGCCGGGAACAACATGGCCTCTTCGGTATGGTCTACGGTTGAAAAATGGGAATACGTTGCCTTGCCGCTCTTTATCCTCATGGGCGAAATTCTTTATCGGTCCGGAATTTCCGAAAAGCTTTTCAAATCGCTGGTTCCCTGGCTTCACCGCCTTCCCGGCGGTCTTCTACTGATGAATATCATTGCCTGTACCCTGTTTGCCGCTGTTTCCGGCTCCAGTGCCGCCACCACGGCCACGGTCGGCCGAATCACGCTGGCTGAATTCGAAAAGTTGGGTTATGACCGGCGCCTGGCCATGGGATCACTGGCAGGGGCGGGCACTTTGGGATTTCTTATTCCGCCTTCCTTAATCATGATTGTCTATGCGATCCTGGCCGAGGTCTCGATCGGCAAGATGTTCATGGCCGGGATCCTGCCCGGACTGCTCCTTTCCGGGATCTACTCAAGCTACATCATCTATCGCGGGATCCGTAACCCGGAGATCGCTCCCCAAACCCAAGACAGTTACAGCTGGGGCGAACGCGTGGTGGCACTCAAAGACCTGGTCCCGACGTTGATTCTGATTCTCATGGTCCTGGGAAGCATTTACGCCGGAATTGCCACCCCTACGGAAGCCGCCGCGCTGGGTGTATTTGGGGCGACTGTTTTTGCGTTTATCAACCGGCAGATGAACTTAAAAATACTGTTTGAATGTCTGATCGGCGCTGTAAAGACCAATGCCATGATCATGATGATCGTCGTGGGAGCAGGTTTCCTCTCGCGGGTCATGGGGTTTTTGGGAATTCCTGCGGCCATTACCCAGGCGATTACGGAGTTGAATCTTTCGCCTTACATGCTGATGTTGCTTCTGGGTGGCTTCTACATAGTACTGGGCTGCCTCCTGGATGGTTTCTCAATTGTGGTGATGACCCTGCCCATCGCGCTGCCAATGGTCACTATGGCCGGCTTTGATCCGATCTGGTTCGGCATCTATCTGATACTCATGGTCGAAGTCAGCCAAATTACCCCTCCGGTTGGATTCAATTTATTTGTTATCCAAGGGTTGACCGGGGAACCGATTCTGCAGATCGCCAAATATGCCTTACCTTTCTTTTTTCTTATGCTTTTCACCACGGTCATATTGACTCTGTTTCCGCAAATTGCTCTGTTCCTCCCACAAATAATGATCGCTAAATAGAATTTAAATGAAGAACGGCGCCATCAACCTTGGAAGGCAAAGGGAGAAAACAAGTCCCGAAAAAGACAACTCTTACATGATCGATTAATCGGAGGGAGAAGACATGCCGGTTCTCTCGAAGGGAAGTCTGAAGATCGACTATAAGGACGATGGCCAGGGTCAGCCGGTCATCCTGATTCACAGCTCCGTCAGTGCCAATCGCCAATGGCGGGCTCTGACGGAGACATTGAGAGATCGCTACCGAGTCCTGGCAATCAACCTCTTCGGTTACGGAAAAACCACGCCCTGGCCGGGAGATTCACCGCAATCCCTATACGCACAGGCACAGTTGATCCTTGCTTTGTGCGAGGAACTAGGTAGTCCAGTCCACCTCGTAGGGCACTCGTTCGGCGGTTCCGTCGCACTCAAAGCCGCAATGCTGCTCGGCCCGCGTGTCGGAAACCTGATTCTCCTTGAGCCTAATTCGTTCTACCTGCTTAAGCAAGGCGGTCGGACACAGGCCTACCTGGAATCCCGAGGTCTTCGCGACCACGTTACATGCTTCGGCTCGATAGGCGACTGGCTTAAGGTGGCGCGACACTTCGCAAACTACTGGCTCGGGGAAGGATCATGGAGTGCTATGCCCGAAAAGCGCCGCACCGCATTCGTCGAATCACTGCCACCCAATCTTCACGAGTGGGACGCCGTGATGGAGGAGCAGACAACCATCGAGGAATGGAAAGTGCTTACTGCGAAAACGTTGGTGGTCAGTGACAAAACCACTCTTCTTCCCATTCGCGAGATTGTCGATATCTTCGCTCAGGCCTGTCCCCACTGGTCGTTTCGCTACGTTACCGATGGCGGACATATGGCCCCGCTTACTCACCCGGACCTCATCAACCCGATCGTTCGTGAGTTCCTTGACGGAGGCTACGCATGATGCAAACAACGGGGAGCTACGGGACAGGCGGGGTCCCGATGGCGGGATAAACGAGATAAATCTTGAATTTTGGCAGAATTTGGGGAAAGGGGAAACTAAACCCCGTTTTCTTCATAAACGGCGTCAATATTTAATCTCTGGAGGTGGTGCTTATGCCCAAAAAATTGTCTGTTATTGTCAGGATCTGACGGAAACGGATCTGATACGTACAATCGAAGAAGGGTATGATCATATTGAAACCCTCAAGCGGTTTACCGGTGCATTTATGGGGCCCTGTCAGGGTAAAATGTGTGCTGCCAACGTGTTGAAATTATATGCCAATACAACCGGGCAACCCATTCAAAATCTCAGAGTGCCGACCATGCGGCCACCGGTGGAGCCAATACCGTTGGGCTGGCTGGCAACCGAATCTGACGAAAATAAGGATGCGTAATCATTATGACGTGGTGATTGTAGGGGGTGGGGTTCAGGGATTGTCGCTGGCGTACAATTTGGCTCGCGGCGGTTTACACAACGTGGCGGTTCTCGAAAAAAGCTATATCGGCAGTGGCGCCAGCGGCCGAAACGGCGAAATGATCCGCTCCGCGTTTGCATCTTTGGAATGGATTCGTCTTTTTGACCACAGCATACATATTTGGGAAACGCTTTCGGATGAATTGGATTTCAATGTCATGTTCACGCGTTGCGGCTACCTTGTTCTGGCCACCAAATCCGATGAAATGAAAGCCTACGGGACCTACGTAAAACTGCAGGAGGAATTTGGCCTTTGATGTGATGGCTCTGACGAATTTTTTTGATTTTCTCGTCCGGCCCGGGTTTCAGTATCGCCGTTTTATTCGGATCCGGTGGGCATACCATATCTGGGAAAGATTTCTCCGTCATATGGCCGGCATCGGCTCCCTGCCCGATATCAACAACGCCCCGCGGGCAAAAAGGATGCAGGCGACACCTGAAATCCTTATTGTGGGCGGTGGAACGGCTGGATTATCCGCTGCCTTACACGCCGCACAGGCGGGTTCGAAAGTCTTGCTTGTGGAAAGAGAAAAGATGCTTGGCGGTCGGGGGCTCAAACTCAGGTCAAAGCGGGTGTAAAACCGGAACTCGGCCGGTCTGTAAATATAAAACCCTGGTCATTCGTCTTAAGACGCTTGAAAACAAGGCCTCGGAAGGTTCCGGCTAAACGCCCGCTAAGACCTTCAAACAGTGACCCGGCTGCCGATTAAAAACCCTGCCCGGCTTTGCAGATAAATCCATAGGTAAATGGCAACGGATGTCTAAATAATAACGCACTCATTAGTAATAAGAAGCATAGATCATTGACAGAGACTTGAGCGCACTAATGAAGGAGAAAAAAATGCTTTCCAATCAACATCCGAATTTAGGAACCCTGTCTGTTTGGGCAGGCGAAGAGGAATATTTGATGCAAAACGCGACTCAGGTGCCGGTGGTTCACAGCGTCTCCTTTGGATACAAGAATGTCGATGAGTGGTTGCAGGTGGCGCTGGGTCAGAAATCGGGACATATCTATGGACGCAATACCAACCCTACTGTGCACGTTTTTGAAGAGAAAGTTCGACAGCTAGAAGGTGCCGAAGCTGCCACCAGCGCAGCGACCGGTATGGGCATCATTAGCAGTACCTTGTTCACCCTGTTGTCCCCAGGTGACCGGGTCGTTTCGGTGAAAGATACCTATGGTGGCACCAACAAGATCTTCATTGAGTTTCTACCCCGTTTTCAAATTGAAGTAACTCTATGCGATACCATCGACCATGAAGCGATTGAGGCAGAGGTGGCTAAAGGCTGCCAGGTGCTTTATTTGGAGAGTCCGACCAATCCTACGGTCAAAGTGATAGATATAGCTCGACTGGCCGAAGCAGGGCGTGAAGCTGGCGCTATCGTCATTGTCGATAACACTTTTGCTACTCCTATTAACCAGAACCCGTTACATCTGGGGACCGATCTAGTTTTGCATAGTGCCACCAAGTTTTTGGGTGGTCATGCTGATGCGTTGGGTGGCGTGATTTGTGGCAAAAAAGAGCTGATTGACCAGATTTACCATTTTCGTGAAATCAACGGAGCGACATTGCATCCAATGGCCGCTTATCTGCTGCTACGCGGTATGAAAACATTGCATCTGCGTATTCGTCAGCAAAACGAGAGTGCCCTTAAGATTGCTCGGTTTTTGTCATCACACCCGGTAGTCGAACGAGTCTTTTATCCCGGCTTGGAATCGCATAAGGGACATGAGATTGCCCGCAGGCAGATGCGTGGTTTTGGCGGGGTGCTTAGTTTTGAATTGAAGGAGAATACCTTTGAGGCAGTACGGCGATTTCTGCCACGTTTGCGCTATGCTCACGCGGCTGCCAATCTAGGAGCGGTAGAGACCATTGCTGGCCCACCGGCCACTACTAGCCATGTGGAGTGTACCGCTGAAGAACGCGCGGCGATGGGTATACCGGAGAGTTTGATTCGTTACTCTGTCGGTGTTGAGGATACTGAAGATCTGATAGCTGATTTGGAGCAAGCTCTAAACGCAATGGTTTTGTAATGCTTCAAACAGCTCTATTGACCCTAAAAATACTGATTTGTGGAATGTTAATGCATATGCGAGCCTTAAAAAATATTTTTAGAAAAAGTAAAATGGGCAGAAGATCTGACCCGGAGATAATTTCATTTAAATCTAAATAGGGAGGAGTTAAAAATGGCAGAAGGAAAAGGACTGAGTAAACCGGTAAAGTTGAAAAATGAGCTGGCAGAGCTTCTGGGAGCAACAGAACTTCCCAGGACAGAGATCACCAAGAAACTATGGGACTATATTAAAGCGAATAAGCTTCAGACAAAGACTGAAAATGGAAAGCCTGAGAATGCAGGCAAGTTCATTGTGGCTGATGCTAAACTGCTCCCGATCTTCAAAAACACAAAATCCAAAAGCAAATCAGGCAAGGTCACTGACCTTACAAAGTTGAAAGAAGGCCAGACGATCAATATGATGCAGCTTGCCGCCGTTGTCGGCGCGAACATAGAATAAGCTTAAAGACACCGACCAAGGACAAATAAAAAGTAAACATATCGGGATAGGGAAGAATCCTACAGCTCCCCCCTCCCAATTTTTATCAAGGCTTAGATACGTATTTACCCGATTCGATCTTTTTTATTGCAAAGGAGTGAGAAATGAAAAGGCCATTGTTTCTTTCAACAGAGAAAGCGGCAAGGGTACATGCAGCCACCCTTCAGGTTCTTGAAAAAACCGGCGTCTTGTTGGATCATGCAGAAGGCGAATCTTTATATTTAGAAGCCGGCGCCACAAAGGATAAAGAAGGCCGGATTCTGATTCCCCGGCATCTGGTTGAGGAAGCCTTAGAGAAAGCACACGCCGAGATACAGATGTACGACAGAGATGGTGAAACATCTATTTTAGTCAGGGATGGCAATACCTATTTCGGAACAGGATCGGACGCCTTGTATAATATTGACCGTAAAAGCGGGGAGCGACGATGTTCAACTCTGTCTGACGTTGCAGACAATGTGAGAATAGCTGATGGTTTAAAGGGTTTTGATTTTATGATGTCTATGGCGCTTCCGAAGGATGTCGAGCAACACAGGCTCTATCCTGCTGTGTTTACCGAAATGATCAAAAATACCAACAAGCCGATCGTAACCACTCTTACCACTCTGGAAGATATAAAAAGCATTCATCAGATAGCATCTATAGTTGCGGGGGGAGAGCAGCAGCTAAAAGAAAAACCGTTTTTCCTGGCCTATCTTGAACCGATATCACCTTTGAAGATGGATAATTCCAGTACACAAAGGTTGCTTTATTGTGCTGAAAATGAAATTCCCTTCATGTATGCAGCCGGGGCCAATAGCGGTACAGGAGCCCCGATTACACCGGAAGGGGGTGTGGTGCAAGGAACCGCAGAATCCTTGGCCGGGTTGATTCTTGCGATGCTTAAGAATGAAGCGACCAAATTTGTGTATGGGGCCAATACTTCATCGGTGGACATGAAATCGATGCTGGTTTGCTATGGCGCACCCGAATGGTTTAAGACCGTTGCCATGTATGCAGATATGGGCAAATATTATAACCTGCCAAGCTGGGGAACTGCCGGGTGCAGTGACGCCTTTTTTGTTGATGCTCAAGCGGCAATGGAAGCATATGAAGGTATTCTCTTTGCCCTTCAATCCGAATCTACCCTGGCACACGATGTCGGGTATCTTGCGCACGGAGAATTGTATGATGCGCGTATGCTGGTATTAACGGATGCGATGATTGGCAGGGCAAAGCACATTCTAAAACCGGTGGATCTTTCAGAAGAAAATTTTGCAATGGATGTTATCAATGTGGTTGCCAGATGCGATGATTTGTATTTGGCTCAACCCCATACGGCCGATCGTTTCAGAGAATCTCTCTGGATGCCGCCGACTTTTATTGAAAGAAGAAAAACTGAAGATCGTGAGAATGCCAGTGAACTCAAGGATCTTCTCAGCGAAGCGGTTGATCGCATTTCAACGAACCATAAACCCAAAGTGCTTGCGAACAGCAAAGCTGAGCAGATCGATCAGGTCCTGAACAGCATTTGAACACGTGCGTCCCTTTAACTTCCAAAATGGCTAAAATAAAAGCTTAATAGCCGCTGCAGCAGCAAGAATCTGCACAATGGCCGTAAACGACTTCTGTGGGATTCGTTTCAGAAAGAATGTCCCGATAACCGCTCCGGCTGCAATAAACGGCAGCACCATCAAATTAAGCTTTACGGATTCAACTGTCATCAACTCCAGATTTGCGCTGAATGGCACTTTGAGCCAGTTCACAAAGAAAAAGAACCACGCGCCTGTCCCTACAAACTCCACTTTGGGCAGTCGCATCGCCAAGAGATATATAACCATTATCGGCCCTGCAGCGTTGGCCATCATCGTTGTAACACCTGCCATAAAGCCAAGTCCGACCGCTAACCACCACTGTGTTGGAATCAGAACATCTTTACCTCCGGTTCTTGTGCGCCAGTAATTGATACACAGCATTATCAAAACTATTCCGCCTATAATCGGTTTAAGCTGCTGATCGTTGACCATTTGCAATCCGAAATACCCCACCACAATACCTGCAAAAGCTGGCGGAAGCAGACGAAGCACGTAGGGCCACCTGGCATTATGCCTGTGGTAGACAACAGCAAATAAATCGGACAGGATCAAGATGCCAAGTAATATACCGGTTGACTCTCGTGCCGGCAAAACTAGGGCCATTAGTGGCACCGCCAGGATTCCGAGGCCGGGAATTCCCGTTTTCGCGCCTCCTCCAATCAGTGCACATATTGCAACGACTATCCAGCCTTGTAATGTCAGATCCATGAAACCTGCCCCTTAAGAAAATGTTTTTAATCATCAGCTCGAGCTACAAGACTTCACTATCTATCTATTTTTGGTTTTTTTTGCAATTGACAATTGATAAGTGATAACTGAAAATAACCAATATCCTCCCAAAAGGATTGAATAAAAATTCATAGAAGACGTAACTCAAGTTTCGCACCTGATATTTTAAGGAAAATCGCATCAGGCATTGGGTAAAAAGAAACCAGACCATCGCGTGCCTGTGCACGGTGATTACTTTATGAATACCGGTTCAAACTGATTGTCTCATTGTTTTTCCAAAAAATTTTATTTACTCCACACCAGATGCGGCACGGTATCCCTTTGGGGGTGCGAAACTTGAGGACGTAAAAAATGAATACCAGAAAGCTGTAAGCCGTTTTGCCATATGGAGCGGCCTGCAGATTAAAGGGATGCGTTATCGTCAAGCGGTGAAGCCCGTGTGGTATTGGAGACATTGGAATATAAATTATCGATCAAAACCAGCACATAAGGTGGTGGTTGACTATAAAATCGTTCTGTTTTATAAGCTTGAATTCAAGTAGGGTAATAGAGGGAATCTTTTCTGTATATCAATACTGTTTGGCGATGTGCAAATTTATAATTTATTACAAAAGGAGATCAGAATGAATATCT
>Ga0255052_10001048_pt1 | contig 21282 bp, 17 predicted proteins | sample JV7_2_21_MG_FD_188632 | JGI IMG/M metagenome (GOLD analysis project Ga0255052, IMG submission 188632) | Seawater microbial communities from Jervis Inlet, British Columbia, Canada - JV7_2_21 | ecosystem: Environmental > Aquatic > Marine > Inlet | place: Canada: British Columbia | collected... | reverse complement strand
CGCCTTGACAAAAAAGGACATAAAGCCGAGTCGCACGTCATGTTCTTTCTCGAATGACTCTTTGTAACGCTTACGTAAGGAAATCACCTTGGTGAGATCGATTTCATTAAACGTCGTCAGCATCGCGGCGTTTTGCTGCGCCTCCACCATGCGTTCCGCGATGCGTGCCCGCAGACGGGTCATCGGCACCCGTTGTTCGCTTCTGGTGACCGAGAGCGTATGACCCACAGCAATCGCCGCCGCCGGATCGCCCGGCGTGACGTCTTCGACTGCGTGCCTTTTCAGGTACGACATCACGTCGGCCTTGGTGATGCGACCGTCTTTGCCCGTACCGACGACAACGGCTGCATCCAGGTCATTTTCATCCAGCAGGCGTCGCACAGACGGGCTCAGCTTATGTGAGCTTGTCGAACTCGCCGGCTCGGGCGCAGTGACTTCATCCACGGAAGATTTTGCGGCAGGCTCTGGTTGCACATTCGCGACCGGTTGTGCGGCGGCTCCTTCACCCTCCATGAGAATCGCAAGTACCTCGCCACTCGTGACTGTTGTTCCGTCGAGGATCTTGATTTCCTGCAGCGTGCCCGACGAGGGCGCCGGCACTTCGAGCACTACCTTGTCGGTCTCCAGGTCAACGAGATTTTCGTCTCTGGTTACGGCGTCCCCTTCCTTCTTGTGCCATGCGACCAGGGTTGCGTCACTCACCGATTCGGGAAGCGGTGGAACAGTGATTTCGATACTCATTTGCTCGTCCGTCTTTTCTTATTCTCGTGATTTATCGGATCTGCTCGCCTTGACCTCGATATCAAGAGCGGCTTCGACCAGGGCCTGTTGTTGCTGGAGATGTAACTTGAATATACCGGATGCTGGCGCCGCCGACTCTGTTCGGCCTGCATAGTAAAGCTGCTGGCTGTCCGAGAGCGGATTTTGCAGGCGATGTCGAATCTGATACCAGGCGCCCTGGTTTTGCGGTTCCTCCTGGCACCAGACGATGTCGGTCGCGTTCGGATAGCTGGCAATAATCTTGTCGTACTCCTGTTGCGGAAACGGGTATATCTGCTCGATGCGCGCAATGGCAACATCGGAGACACTGTGTAATTGACGCCCCTCGACAAGATCGTAATAGACCTTGCCGCTGCAGAATACGATCCGACGTGCCTTTTTCACCTCAATGTCGCTGCGGTCGGCAATTATCGGGTGGAATTTGCCGTCGCAGAGTGCACTCAGTGGAGACACCGACATCTTGTGGCGCAACAGGCTCTTCGGCGTCATGACCACAAGTGGCTTGCGGAAAGAACGCAGCATTTGCCGGCGAAGCATATGGAACATCTGGGCCGGTGTGGATGGCACACATACTTGTATATTGTGCTCGGCACACAACTGAAGGAAACGCTCGAGTCGTGCCGATGAATGCTCGGGGCCCTGACCCTCATAGCCGTGTGGCAGGAACAGCGTCATGCCGCACATGCGGCCCCATTTCGCCTCACCGGAACTGATGAATTGATCGATCACCACCTGGGCGCCGTTCGCGAAATCGCCGAACTGGCCTTCCCAGATCACCAACGTGTCCGGATCCGTCGTCGCATAACCGTATTCGAAACCCATCACCGCCTCCTCGGACAACAGGGAATCGATTACCCGGAAAGCAGAGGGTCGATCCGAAATATGCTCCAGCGGCGTGTGCTCCTGACGGTTTGCCTGGTTGTGCAACACCGCATGGCGGTGAAAAAAAGTACCGCGACCGCTGTCCTGGCCGGTAACACGGCAATTGAAACCTTCCTCTATGAGGCTTGCATAGGCCATGGTCTCGGCGAATCCCCAATCCATGTCAATCTCGCCGGCAGCCATTTTCGCTCGTTCCACCAGGATTCGCTGCACTCTGCCGTGCGGAGTGAATCCGGGTGGCGTTGCGATGATTGCTTTGCCGAGTTCGGCGACCGTTTCCGGAGTTATCGTCGTATCTACCGGATCATCCCAGTCACCACTCAGGTAAGGGTGCCAATCGACGGTGAATTCGTTGCCGATCATTCCAAGCGATGACCTGGGTACCGGTTCACCGCGATCGAGGCGATCACGATAGTCCTCCTGAAGCTTGACTACGTCGTCGGCGTCCATCAGGCCGGCGGCGATGAGTCTTTCGGCGTAAATTTCGCGGGTCGTCTTATGACTGCGTATTCGTGAATACATGACCGGCTGCGTCGCTGCCGGCTCGTCCGCTTCGTTGTGCCCGTGCCGGCGATAACAAACCAGATCGATCACGACATCTTTCTTATATTTCTGCCGATATTTGAGTGCCAGCCGTGTAACAAATAACGCAGCTTCGGGATCATCACCATTGACGTGAAAGATTGGTGCTTCGACCATTTTGGCCACGTCACTGCAGTACGGTGTCGAACGCGCGTATTCCGGACGGCTGGTCGTAAAACCGATTTGGTTGTTGATCACGATGTGTATGGTGCCGCCGGTCTTGAAACCATTGGTCTGTGACATCTGAAGGGTTTCCATGACGACGCCCTGCCCTGAAAACGCAGCGTCACCATGCACCAGCACCGGCACCACCTCCTGTCGCTCCATATCGCCGCGACGTTGCTGGCGCGCCCGGACCGAGCCCTCCACGACCGGATTGACGATTTCGAGATGCGACGGGTTGAACGCCAGCACGATGTGCACATTGTCGCGCGGCGTCTTCATGTCCGCGGAGTACCCCATGTGGTACTTGACGTCACCGGAGCCCTTGACCTCGTCCAGGTCGATATTGCCCTCAAATTCTTCGAACAGATCCTCCGGAGATTTGCCCAGCACATTGACCAGAACATTTACGCGGCCCCGATGCGCCATGCCGATGACCAACTCATGGATACCTGCCTTCCCGCCCTGCTGGATGAGGTCGTCGAGCATGGGTATCAGGCTCTCGCCACCTTCGAGGGAAAATCTTTTCTGGCCCACGAAACGCGTGTGCAGGTAACGTTCGATACCCTCCGCTGCAGTCATCTGACCGAGCAACCATCGTCGATCATCATCGTCAAGGCCGCCGGCAATGATCTCCTGTTCGAAGTGCTTGCGTAACCACAAGCGCTCCCTTGCGCGCGAGATATGGGCGAACTCGGCGCCGATCTTGCCGCAATAGATTTTCCTGAGCAGCGCGTAAATATCGCGCAGCTTCATAAGCCGGTTTCCGGTGCCGGCCAGACCGCCGGTGAAGAACTCAAGCTCCATGTCGGCTTCGGTCAGACCGAGATAGTCGAGTTTGAGGACGCCTGGTGTCGGTCGATCCTGGAGTTTCAACGGGTCCAGGTCGGCGATTTGATGGCCCCGCAGGACGTATATCTGAATAAGCCGGGACACCGCGGCCTGCTTTTTCTCGGCGGCCGTGATACTGCTTGGGGCAACGGTCGTTGCCCGCCCATTGCCGTTGCCGGAACGTGTTCTTTCCAACAGACGCTGCCGAATCGGCGTATGCAGTACCTCCGCCTGACCGTCGCCGAGCGTTCTGAAGTAGCGCCGCCAGCCTTCGGATACCCCATCGGGGTTTTCGATGAATTGCTCGTACAGCGCTTCAACCGCAGTGGCATTGCCGCCGAACAACGGCGACGTCGCGTATTGCTCTTCCAGCGATTTGCTCATAGGGGATGAGTATAGATGGCCTTTGGCCCTGGAGCCGAAAAAAGGGCCGCTCATGCGGAATTTAGAGACAGGTTCTAAAAGACTTTAAGGAGGAATATGAACTCGTAGCAGACCAGGCAGGCATAAATACTGAAGAATACTGTCAGGATCGCCCCGGTACGCATGAGATTGAACATTCGCGATCGCGAAAGAAACACGAGTACAAGAATGCCCATACCGGTCAGCAGCATCTTCGTTGCTGCAAAGGCCAAAGTCCCCTTGCCGATCAGCACCGCCATGATCGGATTCATCTCGACCGCGCCGCGGTCAATCAGCTGCAACGTAAAAAAGGCGTCCATGCAACTCAGCAACATCGTTCCTGTGGCCAGGAAAAATAGCCACGGGTGATGCCAGTCGGTGTAAAGCGGTTCATCCTCGCTGTCGCGACGGGTATCGTGCCGTCGCGAGCGGAGAAAGCCGAATAAAACAGTCCGCCAGGAGAATTCACGCCGATCGTCCCGGTCACGGTTATCTTCCAATGATTCTATTCCCTGCAAGTTACTCACGGCTTCTTCTCATTATTATGTGTCACGCTATGTCCCCTGATCGTTTCCGGCGTCAGTATGCAGTAACAGAAAAGCAATAACTGCATTCCTGTCATTCGCGTCGCGCAGCCCCGGAAAACTCATGCGATTTCCCGGCAGGAAAGCAAAGGGTTGGGCCAACCAGGCCTCCAGTGCACGTGGCGTCCAGATAAAACCGCCGCTCGCCAACGCGACGGAGTACGAATAACCTGGCAGGCTGCCGGCGCTCCTGCCGAACAGGCCAAACAAGTTCGGGCCCAGTACATTCGCACCGCCTTGCTCGAGCGTATGGCAGGCTCTGCATTGCATCGACAGCGTTTCCCCACGGCTCGTATCCGCAGCAGCATAGATATCCTGTGCGAGATAATCCCCGGAAGAAAGTACGGTTTGTTCCCCGAGTGTTGCGGCGGTCAATGGCAAGACCTTTGTTTTTGTTCCTGAGCCAGCATCGGATCCGCTCTCCCCGCAACCGCCAAGCGAAAACGCCGATGTCGTTATTATTACTATTCTTATTATTATCGGGCCTGCCCGGGTCATTTGTTCGATCCGCAAATCCTTCGCATTGTGAATCCTATCGTAACTGCGACTGTCTGGCTTGTTCCGGTTACCGGAATGTCCCGTGACGGAACTCACAGTACTCTGGATCTTTGTCGGCTGACTACGTAATGCTCAGGTCAAACAAAAAAGCAGGATCCATGCCACTTTGTAAGTGATTGTTAAATCGGCCGATTCTGGACAAGCTGATAGCGGGAATTGCGAATGTATAAAATACCGACGGCCGAACCGGCTTGTCCGATGAATCGAAGTCGGCGCTAGCGACACGTTGGATGACGTCCCGAAAAGCGACATAATGCAGTTAACGCACGTAAGGTTTCCTTCATGAAAGGCTATACGGGAACTCTCGAAAACGGTGAGGCGATTTATTACTGCGATCGCAAACGCTGGTTTTGGTTGCTCTCTGTCTTATATCCATTGCAACCGTTTCTTGGTATATGGCTGCATGCCGAGACCGGCAATCAAGCCTGGCTGCTACTTCCACTCGCACTCGGTTACGTCGCTGCGCCATTGCTTGACTGGTTCCTCGGGGAAGATAAAAACAATCCTCCCGAAGCCGTCGTTTTACAACTCGATCGTGATCGCTATTATCGAGTTCTTACGTACATAGTCGTTCCGCTTCACTTCATCGCACTCATTGGTGCCGCCTATTGGGCAGGCACGCAGGAACTTGCCTGGTGGTCCTTCATTGGGCTGGCCGTCGTTGCAGGCATTGCCAGTGGACTGGGCATCAACACCGGCCACGAACTCGGGCACAAGAAATCCAGGTTGGAGCGCAGTCTCGCGAAAATAGTGCTTGCCGTGCCGGCGTATGGTCACTTCTGGATTGAGCACAGCCGCGGCCATCACCGCGATGTCGCAACACCCGAAGATCCTGCGAGTGCCAGGATGGGTGAGAGCATCTATAAATTTGCAATGCGCGAAATACCAGGCGCGTTCCAGCGTGCGTGGGACATCGAGAAAGAACGTCTCGGGCGGCGACAAAAGTCGTTGTGGGGCATCGATAATCAAATTCTGCAATCCTTGTCTTTGACCGTTGCGTTACAGCTCGGTCTCATCGTTGCGTTCGGTTGGATATTGATTCCGTTTCTTGTCATTCACAATTTCTTCGCATGGTGGCAATTGACCAGCGCGAATTACGTAGAACACTATGGCTTGTTGCGGCAGAAGGAAGAAAACGGCAAGTACGAGCGTTGCCATCCGCGTCACTCCTGGAACAGTAATCACGTTTACAGCAATCTGGTGCTGTTTCATCTCGAGAGGCACTCGGATCACCACGCGCATCCGTTGCGGCGATATCAATCGCTCAGACATTTCGACGATCTTCCGACCCTGCCCAACGGGTATTTCGGAATGTACCTGCTGGCGTATGTGCCGTTCCTTTGGTATCTGGCGATGGACAAGCGACTGCTGGCTTTGCCGCACATTGCAGGTGACCTTGACAAGGTGAACGTCGAGCCATCTAAACGAAAAACGCTCTACGAAAAATACGGTCAATCCGAATGACCACGTTCAGGTGTCCCGAATGCGGTTACATATTCAGCGAAAAAGACGGAGATCAGCACGAAGGCTACCCGCCAGGTACTGAATTTTCATCGCTACCGGATGATTTTGCCTGTCCGGACTGTTCGGTCCGTTTCAAGGAAGACTTCGAAGAGGTTTGAACCCTAGAATCGGTCTCAAAAATATCCATGGTCGCGAAGCGGTCTTTGCGGGATGCACTGCGCGAAGCGAGGAGCGCCGTGTGGTCATTCCACTCTAGCGACGAGCGACAAAGCAGAGCGCCCGCAAAGGCGCTTCCCGACGGGGTTTCGCGCCACTGGCCCGGCTGCTTTGTTGCGCGCCTTGCGAATGATCACCGACATTCGACGCGGCCCGCGTCGCGCATCCGGGGCCAGTGGACGCAGAAACGCGACTCATGGATATTATTGAGACCGCTTCTGGCCAGTCCGATTCCCGGCAGTCCCTCCCGGGTTACATCTACCTCGTCGCACCACCGATGAAGTGTGAAATATTCGGCGAAATCGAAAGAAACTGAGGCATTCAGGGCGTTCCCTGTGATGCACCGCACAGTACCTTCTGTAGAGCCCAATTAGGCTTCGAATACTGGCGCTCGGAGCGCCTGTTGTTGATGAGCTGGAGTATCGATATGAAGGTCTTGCGAGCAAATGTGGCTGTACTTTTACTGGGTCTGATGACTGCCGGCAGCGCGACTGCGGGCGATAATCTGTGGATGGGTTTCAAGGCCGGAACGCTCGGTCTCGGACTCGAAGCGACCTGGCGACCCATACCCTGGCTGGATATCCGCGCCGGCATCAACAAGTACGACTATGAAGATACTCGAACTGACGCCGGTATTGATTACGACTCCACACTTCAGCTTGACTCCTACTACGCGACCGCAAACTTTCTTTTCCCTGTAAGCCCGCTTCGCGTAACTGTCGGTGCCTATTCAAATGGCAATGAATTCCAGATGGCCAGCATGGCCGCGGCCGATTTCGACATCGGCAATGACAACTTCCTGGCGTCCGAGGTTGGAACGCTGCGAAGCACGACCTATTTCGAAGACGTTGCCCCCTACCTCGGTGTTGGATTCGACTTCAGTTTGGTCGGCAAAGTCGGTCTGAACTTCGACATTGGCGTACTCTGGCAGGGCGATCCCTCTGTATCTTTGACAGCCGACGGAACGCTTGCGACCGACCCGGGTCCACTTGGTGATATTTTCCGGGCCGAACTCGCGGCCGAGCAAATGCAACTCGAGGCCGAGTTCGAAGATTACAAGGCCTACCCGGTCATCTCGCTGGGCGTCACCTTCAACTTCTTCTGATCTCGGCTAATTCAGCCAGTCCGTCAGTCTGAAGAGCGCGATGCGCGCCTGCAGATAGTGGCGCCTGAGCGCGGGTAACGGGAACCGACCCGACAACTCGCGCACCATCAGCGGCAGCGAGTCCGGCGCGGATACAGCTTCCAAAGTACTGTTCGCCAGCCAGTCGGCTATCTGCTTGCCGGTCCAGGTGGATGTGTTCACGCCGTTGCCGTGATAGCCGAAACCGAAAAACACGCTCGGGTCATCCGGCAGGCGTCCAATACTCGGCGTCTGCCTCCAGGTCATGCAGATCAGACCATGCCATTTGTAGTCGATCCGAATATCTTTCCAGGCCGGCCAGAGTTGCCGGAATCGAGCAACCAGTTGGTCGTATGTCCTGTCGGCTGCGGCGTCTTGTCCTGAAGAACTGCCGCGGCCACCGAACATGAGACGATTGTCCGGCAACAGTCGAAAGTAATTCATGAGTTTGCGCGAGGTAATCGCCGGCGTCGTCGTGCTCCAGTGATACGTTGCAAGTTCCGAATCCGTAAGTGGCCGCGTCACCACGATCGCACTGATCATGGGTAAGGACCGGGCGTGGAATTTCGAATTCAGGTACTCCGGCATGAATCCATTGGTCGCCATGACCACATATTTCGATTTCAGAGTTGCATTTCGTGTTCGCAGCAGATGTCCATTCGCAGTCTTCTCCCACGCAACGACTTCGCTGTCACGATGAAGCTTGGCGCCGTGATTTTCAGTCGCGGAAGCAAGCCCCAGTATGTATCGCATCGGATGCAGGCCGAATGTTGGTCTGATACGGGAGGCACCGAACTGTTCTGTAGAATCGAAGTAATCACGCCTGAATGCCTCGGCGGCAATGACGTCGGCATCGAGCCCCAGCACACGGAATTGCATTTCGGCGTGTTGCTTTAGTTCGCTGAACGCTTTTTTCGAGTGAGCAACTTCGAGTTCGACATCACCAACCATCTGTGCGTCGATACTCTCGTCCTGAATGATGTCCCGAACCAGTTCAACGGCATCGACCTGAGATTGATAATAGTGCCGCACATTTTTCTCACCGTACCGCGCGATTTGTTGTGCTGTGTCGAGTGAACTCCCGCCAATGCTGCAAAACCCCCCGTTGCGCCCGGACGCTCCCCAGCCAATGTGTCCGGCTTCGAGCACGCGCGCCTCGATATTGTGGTGTTTGGCGAGGTGATATGCGGTCGAGAGTCCCGTGTAGCCGCCTCCGATAATGGCGACTTCGCAGCTATCGTCTGCTGCGAGTGGTGCGGCCCGCAAGTCGATTTGCCCGGCACTAGCCTCCCAGTAAGAAGGCTGTGGGTGGTCGAAGCGATACATGTCATCGTCGTAAAGGTGTTTTGCAGTCATGAAACTGTTGCCCTGTCGACTTCCTGAGTTCATGTTCAATTCTATCCGCTGGACTTAGGCTAGATTCGTACCAGAGGATCACGGCGTACGATGTACAGGCCGACCGCGATCAATAGCAGCATCGGGATCGGCAGGAGTACAAGCTTGGTCCAGCCATAATAGAAAATTACGGATCCTGCCAGCAGCGAGGTGGTGGCCGCTGTACCGAATACGCAAAACTCATTCACGGCTTGCGCTTTAAACCGCTCCGCCATTGAATAGGTGAACGTAAGCATCGTCGTCCCGCCAACGTACAGGAAATTCCAGCCGACGCCGAGCAAAATCAGTGCGGACCAGTAATGAACGATCGTTTGTCCCTGCACGGCAATCAGCGATGACGCAAGAAGCACGACGGTGCCGGCGGACATCATTTTGACCGTCCCTAACCGCTCGAAAAGAAAGCCGGACACGAGCGAAGGAACATACATGCCGAGGACGTGGGCCCGGATGACATTTGCTGTTGCCTCGAGAGAATAGCCATCATGGAAGTGCATGCTTAGCGGCGTAGCGGTCATGATCAAGGTCATGATGCCGAAGGCGACTGTTCCGCCAAGGACTGCGACGATGTAAGCGGGCTGGCAAACGATCTTGCGCAATGACCTGTGAGGTAGTTTCGTCGTTTCGTGTTCTTCGCCACGCAGAGGCGCGAGCATCTGAAAAAGGAACGCCTGCACGACATACAACGCCGCAACACCGATCAACGTCCCTGCGTAAGGGATGTTTTCGACCCAGGTATGCCCATGTTTGACGAGTTCCGAGCCGGCAAAGGCCCCACCAATTGCCCCGAGCAATACGACCGAAATCGCACGGCTGGCATATTGCGGATCGACGCTCTCCACCGCTGCGTAACGATATTGCTGTGTAAATGCCATATTGATGCCGAATACCGCAGCCGCAACGATAAACAGCGAAAAACTGCCCAATGAAATTGCATAAGCCGCCAACAATGCCGCCGCGGCAGCTGACAAGGAAGCCAACGCACTTCCGAGCTTGCGCCCGATACGGCGCATCAGGAGCGTCGCTGGAACCGTGGTAGCCGCGACACTGATAACCATGATCGATACAGGCAGCGTGGCCAGTGCCTGCTCGTTTGTCAGGCTGGAACCGATAATCCCGCCGAGCGTTACCAACACGATCGCGCCGGTTGCCGAGATCAGCTGGCAAGTCAAAAGAATCGAAAGGTTTCGCAGCGGCATAAGTGGCGCATTCTCACACAAATCACCCCGTATAATTGCCAGATGCTCAAGGTCAACGAAGACATTTCCATTCCACTGGCGGAAATCGAGATTGCGGCAATCCGATCACAGGGCGCGGGCGGTCAAAACGTAAACAAGGTATCGACCGCCATTCACATTCGGTTCGATGTGAGGGCATCGACGGCACTGTCGGATGATTACAAAGAGCGCGTGCTGCGAGTGAAAGACCGCAGGCTTTCGAAGGACGGCATTATCGTCATCAAATCGCAGCGATATCGCAGTCAGGACAAGAATCGTTCGGATGCCCTCGACAAGCTGGCGGGGATGATCGCAAAGGCGTTGCTACGAAAAAAGCCGCGCAAGCCAACCAAACCGACCAGAAGATCGCGGCAAAAGCGGCTGGATGACAAGACCAAACGGGGCCGACTCAAGGAGTCCCGGAGCAAAATCACAGACTAGTAAAAAAGGTGTCAGGTTTATTTTTGGCCATTTTTTGAGATAAATAAACCTGACACCTTTTTGTGAGATGGGTTCTGGTTACTGCCTATCGCAACGCACCTGGTCGCCAGCCCATCGACATCCAATGCTTGCCCAGTAATCGGTCAGGCCGAGCTTCTGAAGCAAGGTCGGGAACTCTTCATGTGCCCGTAGCACCTTCAACTCGTCCAGATAGATAATTTCTACCTGTGCAGATTCGTGCTCGTACAGCCTGCCCGATTCTGCAAGTTGCATGGCGACATCCATGACGCGGTCCGCTTGATTGAACAAGGCCCAGATGATCATCGTGATATACGGTGCGGTACCCTCCGCCATCATTTTTTCGACCGTTCGATACGCGATCTCCAGGTTTCCCTGGCTATCGGGATTAGCCAGACCGTCAAATACCGGGTCGACCCAAGATTCGTCGGCAGAGAATAGGTGCAATGCACGCCTTACGCTTGCTCTCGCTTCCTCGACCCGATTGTCGCGAAGCAGAAACATCGCATAGCCAAAGTGGTGAATCGGCCCGCCGAGGCCCATGTTGTTGGCTTCCTCGAAGAAATGGCCCGCTTTGGCCAAGTCGTTTGTCCATAGATATGCATTGGCTACTCTGCTGTTCAATACCTGAGACGCGGGCTCCATCGATCTGGCCGTTATTGCCTGCTGCAGCGCCTCGTCAAGCAGGCCGATGGAACTCAGGAGGCGAGAATGCCATTGGTAGGCAGTTGGATAGACAGTCTGGCCGCCAAGTGCTGCATCATAGGCAGCAGCGGCATCGCTCCAGTTGCCATACTGGTGGTGAACAAACCCGTAGACCACTTCGGCGGCCTCACGAATGCTCGGATCTGCATCAACACCCCGGTTTGCAACGATAATCGCTTCTTCGAAAAGCTGACGCCTACGATCGGCTGCGTAATCCGACAGCAGCAAATGCGTGACCGCAAGACGCCAGTAAGCAGGGCCGAAATTGGAGTCGATTTCGACGGTTTCCTGAAACAGTGCCTTGGCGCGCCTCAGTGAGGCTGCATCACGTTTGTTAAGAAACAAAAGTCCACGCATGTACTTATCGAATGCCTCGGAACTGCTTGGACGGCTTGCCGCTCTGATCTGTTCTCCCGTCTCCCCGAGAAGCTCATTGCGTACTTCCGTGGCGACATCTTCCTGCAGGCTGAAAACGTCCCGCGCTGCACCGTCAAATCTGTTTGTCCAATCCTGAAATCCACTAGCGGAGATTATCACCGCAGTTATCCGCACCCTGTCGCCATCGGCACGCAGGCTGCCGGATACGATCGCATCGACACCGAGTTCGTTTGCGATCATGCTCGCTGTCCTGTCATCCGATAATCGCGGCCCTCTCGTGATTTTCAGATTTGGCACCTGATCCAGGCTTGTGACCAGTTCCTCTCGAAAGCCTTCGACGATGTATTGAAATTTTTCCCGGTCATCGCTCAGATTCAGAAATTGCAGTACTGCAACCGATGCAACCGCCGCGTCATGCGTAGACGCGTCATTCTGTTGGTCACGGCCCATGACCGCCCAGGCAACGATGATCGCGGCGACAGCCCCGATCGGGAACAGGTAGGTTGGCAGTCGGCTCTTGCTGGAATCCTCCGGCAGCGCCGTAGCAGTTACTACGACGGGCATCATGAGGCGGTAACCCCTGCGCGGAACGGTCTCGATGTAAGTCGGATTCTTGGCGTCGTCACCCAGTTTGTGACGCAGCGTTGCGATCTTCGCAACAATTGCCTCATCTGCGACGAATCGGCCATCCCATACAGCATCGACAAGTTGATCCCTGGTGACGACGCCACCCTGATGACCGGCGAGAACCATCAGGACATCCATCACCATCGGTTCGAGATGCTCCCTGACGTCTCCTTGCCGCAACAGACCGCGTTCGGGAATGACACTCCACGGCCCGAGTTCGAATCCGTCCTGCAAGTCGGTAAACGTTGGCGGCATTCAGCGTCTCCAGCGCATCGTTACATCAGGTGTCGCTGTTTTTGTCGCAAAATACCCTGTCACCGTCCCACCGGCAGCCAATGCTCTGCCAGTATTCTGTGAGGCCCAGCGCATCCAGCAAGTCGGGAAATTCCTCGTGCTCACGAACGACGCGAAATTCGTCCAGATAAAAAATCTCGACTTCGAAATAGCCGCCGGATTCTTTCAGGAACTCCCAGGCGGCCTGCATGGCCAGGTCGCCTTGTCCCAGAAGGGCCCAAAGCGTCAGTTCTATGTTCTTGGGTAAATTTCCGCTCGAAGCGCCGCCAGAGATTGCCGCTATCGTATCCGCAAGGCTGACCTCGTTCGACGGATTCATGAGACCGTCAAATACCGGGTCGACCCAGTCGGTCGACTGGCCATACGATTTCAGGGCTTCTTTCGCTATCTGTCTCGCCTCGTCCAGTCGTTGCTCGCGAATGAGAAAAAGAGTGTAAGAGAGGTTATGAATCCAGGAACCAACCTGTTGATCGGCAGCCCTGGAATAGAAATGACCGGCATTCTCCGAGTCATTCAGCCAGTGATAAGCAACCCCCAGTCTCGCATTCAGAATCGGTGATGCGGTGTCCATTTCCTGGGCCTTTTTCGCGTGTTCGAGTGACTGTTCCAGTAGCCCGACGTTTGCCAGAAAACGCGAATACCAATGATGGGAGGTCGGATAAACAGTTTTGCTGTTGATTGCAGTCTCGAATGCTGCCGCCGCTTCCGCCCATTTAAACCTCTTTGTATCGACGAAACCGTACACCGTGCCAATCGCGTCTCGAATTCCCGGATCCAGCTCAGCCCCCTCATTCGCTGTTTGTATGGCTTTGTCATACATGGCCTGCACGTCAGTGGAGAGATAGTCGGCCAGCAGGACGTATGAATTTGCCAGCCCGAGATATGCAGGACCGAAATTCGGGTCCCGATCGATTGCCTCTGTGAAAAACTCGACGGCCCTGCCCAGTTCGGACTCCGAGCGCTTGCTAAACGCAAATTCACCGAGCAAATAAAGGTCATATGCCGCAACGTTGACGGGGCGGCTCGGCGCTGTGATTTCGGATTCCGAGTCGCCCAGAATCGCAATTCTGACCCGGTTGGCGACGCGTTCGTGCAATCCGAATACCTCTTCTACTTCCAGTGATGCGCCATCGATGCTTTCCGACCAGAGAATTTCGCCGTTGTCTGCTTCCAGTTTCGCAATGATTCGAACCCTGCCACCAGCTCTCTGAACGCTGCCGGTTACCATCGAGTCAATCGATCCATCCCCCGCAACCGTGCCTGCGCTGCAGGATGCCTTGATGATTCGCAGGTTCGGCTCGCGCGAAAGCGTATTGATCAGCTGTTCCCTGAATCCGAACACAAAATGCTCATCTGCCTTCGAACTCATATTCTGGAACGGACATACGGCGACTGAATTTACCGCCGCCAGGCGTTGTAATTTGCCGCTACGATTGCCTAGGACGATAAACGCGATCACTGCAATTGCCGAAATACCGCCAACGATGGGCCAAAGGTAGGCCGGAAAAAATGACCGAGTCTCTTCCGCCTCTACCACCTCCGGCACGATCACCGGACAAACCAGCCGATAACCGATTTTCGGAATTGTCTGAATGTATTTCGGGTCTTTGGGATCGTCGCCCAGTTTTTCGCGAAGTATTTTTATTTTCTGCACGATCGCTTCGGGCGCAGTCGGGCGTCCCGCCCAGACGACATCCACGATCTGATCAGATGTAACGACATCGCCGTCGCTGCTGGCCAGCAGCACGAGCACATTCATCACCATTGGCTCGAGGCGCTGCTCGGTTTCGCCTTGCCGGAGCAGGCCCAGATCGGGCGACACCTGCCATGAACCGAGTTCGAATCCCTTCCGTAGATCTGTAAACGTTGCCAACACAGTCTCCCTGACCTAAGTGACCATCTTCGCGAATCAGACTGACTTTCGGCTGCCAATAGTACGCCAGATAGGGTCCCGAAAACCTGCCGCCATTGACAAGTTATGTTATTTTGTTACCATGGTAACATTCTCATCTAACAAGGGAGGCGACATGAGCAAACGTCTTGTACAGCGGGCACAAACCGGGGTCCGGCTCGAAAAGTCGCTCCTGAAGGTCCTCAAGGGCCTTGCGGAGTACTGCGAGTTGTCCCTGGGAGACCTGCTCGAGGGCATCGTCTTGCACAGCTTCGAAAGCAAGGCGCCGTTTTCTGAGGAAACGATCAAGGTCGTGAACGGACTCAAGGACGTTTACGGCTGTAACCTGTGTGCGGCTGACAGCCACAAATTGCACGAGGATGACCAGTGAGCGCCCTGCCCCTGACGGTAACTTCAGGCCGCAGCTCGATAAGCATTGAGGATTTCGAGAATGGATCCATCGATCCCGAGCAGTTCGACCACGAAGCACATGTCTTTATCGCCTGGTCTTATCTGCAGAAATACGATCTCGAAGACGCCATCGCAAAATTCAGCGAAGCGTTGCGCAGCCTGACGAGGAAACTCGGCATCGAATCGAAGTATCACGAGACGATCACCTGGTTTTTCCTGATCTTGATAGCCGAGAGTAAGGATAAGCCGGGATCGAATGACTGGCAGACATTCAAGCGACAAAACCCGGATCTGCTCACCGCACGACCGTCTGTTATCAGGAAATATTATTCCGACGAGCGATTAGACTCATCGATTGCACGATCTCAATTCGTATTGCCGGACAAACTGCCGCAGCTGTAGATAATCAGAACAGCCCCTCGATTCGCCCGTCCGCGTTGACGTAGATGCTGTTTGCGGCCGGCTTCCTCGGCAGGCCCGGCATGGTCATGATGGTACCGCAGACGACAACGACAAACTCTGCACCGGCCGCCAATCGAACCTCCCGAACGGGCACCACATGGCCTTTGGGCGCGCCCAGCAGATTGGGATCGGTTGAGAAACTGTATTGCGTCTTTGCCATGCAGACCGGATAGTTGCCGTAGCCACCTTCCTCGAACAGTTGAAATTGGTCTCGTACTTTCTTGTCCGCAATGATGTCGTCAGCACCATAAATCGTTCTGGCAATATGGCGCGCTTTCTCCCAAAGCCCCAGATCATCGTCATACAGTGGTCGGAACTGGGCATGTTCGGATTCTGTCAGGTGCACGACGTGTTCCGCCAGTTCCGTCGTGCCTTTTCCGCCCTCGGCCCAGTGCCGGCATTCGATCGCCTCGACGCCAAATCCCCTGCAGTAATCCTGGATGACCGCGACCTCGGCATCGGTGTCTGCACTGAATTTGTTGATAGCGACTACCGCAGGAACCCCAAACTGTCCGAGGTTTCTGATGTGTTGACCAAGATTGATGCAGCCTTCCTGAAGAGCATCGGTGTTTTCTTTCGACAGCTCATCCCTGGGCACGCCACCCTGCATCTTCAGAGCCTTGATCGTTGCGACCAGCACCACGGCATCCGGATGTAAATCAGCTTTGCGACACTTGATATTGAAGAATTTTTCAGCGCCGAGATCCGCGCCAAATCCTGCTTCTGTAACCACGTAGTCGGCAAATTTCAGTGCTGTCTTTGTTGCGACCACCGAATTGCAGCCATGCGCGATATTGGCGAACGGGCCGCCATGTACCAGGGCGGGATTGTTTTCCATCGTCTGGACGAGATTCGGCATGAACGCGTCCCTGAGCAATGCGGTCATGGCGCCATGCGCATTGAGTTCTTTCACTGTCACGGGCGCAAGACCGCGCGTGTAACCGATAACAATATTGGCCAGTCGCCGCTCAAGATCCTCGAGGTCGGTTGCGAGGCAGAAAATCGCCATAATTTCGGACGCGACCGTGATGTCATACCCGGACTCTCTAGGAACGCCGTGAATCATGCCCCCGAGGCCGATCGTGATGTTGCGGAGCGCGCGATCGTTCATGTCGACGACTCTTCGCCACGTGACTCGCCGCGGGTCCAGATCGAGTACGTTATCCCAGTGAATGTGATTGTCGATGAGTGCTGCCAACAGGTTGTGGGCCGCACCGATGGCGTGAAAGTCGCCCGTGAAGTGGAGGTTGATGTCGGTCATCGGAACGACCTGTGCGTATCCACCGCCTGCCGCACCGCCTTTCATGCCGAAACAGGGCCCGAGACTCGGCTCACGAAGACAGATAACGGCATTCTTGCCAATATCATTCATCGCATCGCCCAGCCCGACTGTCGTCGTGGTTTTGCCCTCGCCTGCCGGCGTCGGCGAAACAGCTGTCACCAGAATCAGCTTACCGTCTTCGTTCGCGGCAGACGCGTTGATCGATTCGTAGTCGATCTTGGCTTTGTCGTGGCCCCAGGGAACCAGGGATTTCCCGGTCACACCGAGTCTTTCTCCGATGTCCTGAATCGGCAGCATCTTTGCAGTGCGGGCGATTTCGATATCTGATTTCTGGCTCACTGTGGCAGTTCCGTTCGTTCGGACAGCGCATTCTATAGAAAAAAAGAAATAAAGGTGCCAGGTTTATTTTCCCGCGTGATGGATAGCGTTTATCGGGGCGCGGCCCTGCTAGGGAGCAGCAACGATCTGGTAGATTCCCCCACTGACGTAGTCCAGCGCATACAATTCCCCGTCCACGCCTTCTGCGAACGATGAAATACTGAGTGTCGTGTCCACAAGCAATTCGGGCACAACGCCTTGTGCACTGTCGGCCGGAACTCCCCAGATGCGGCCCGAAACGAAGTCGCCGAACAGGTAATAGCCCTGCAGAGCCGGAATCGCGGCCCCTCGATAGACATAGCCGCCGGTGACTGACCGGTTGTCAACATCGTTTGCGTACTCGGTAATCGGATCGACATTCATGAGATCACAAGTGGTCGCCGCCGGCGGATAACAATGCGCACCTTCGCGGTCGTTCCAGCCGTAGTTCATACCCAGATCGACCCTGTCGATTTCTTCCCAACTAGACTGACCGACATCACCAATCCAAAGTGCCCCGGTCTGCCGATCAAAGCTGTAGCGCCAGGGATTACGAAATCCCCAGGCGTAGATTTCCGGACAATCCGTCGCGCCGGTACCGTCCATGCAGTTTGTATTGCTGGAAAAGGGGTTTGTCGCAGGAATCAAGTATTCGGTTGGCGGCAAAACATCGACGTCGAGTCGCACGATGCTGCCAAGAATAAATCTTGTATCCTGTGCACGATCGTTCGGGTCACCACCGCTGCCGCCATCGCCGAATCCGGCATACAGGAAACCATCTGGCCCGAAAGCAATATTGCCGCCATTGTGATTCCCGAAATCCTGTGGGACCGTCAGGATCGGAAATTCGGAAGCAGCGTCAAGATTGCCAGTGATGGCATCGAGCGTGAAACGGGAGATAACCGATACCAACGGTGATCCGGTTTGCGTGTAGGAAAGGTAGACTGCGTCGTCAATCGGAAATGCCGGATCAAACGCGATTCCAAGCAAACCCGCTTCGCTCGGCCCGGAATTGACCCGACCGCTGATATCGATGAATACGGCGCTCGACGATACGGCCGGGTCGTTATCGAAGACTCTAACAACGCCTGACTGTTCGACGGCAAACCACTGCGTATCGTCGCCGGGGGCCTGCACCAGAGCGACCGGACTGCTAAAAGAGAGTTGATCGAATACGCGTTGAACGGCCGCCTGCAACACGGGAGGCGGCGGAGCTAGCGGCGGGCTCGAACTACTGCCGCTGCTGCAGGCGAACAGCAAATACAGCAGTCCGAACGCCAGCAGAGAACGCACAACCCCGATTTGCAGCATGGTGTACTCCTGTACAACGCCGAATAGTCTGAATCATAGGCCCGATCAAAATGACTGTCACCAAGTCCCCAGTCAGGCGACTGCGGCGACTTGAAACTACTGATGTCCGCCATTCAGGAAAGCATTATGTAATATCGCAATTGAGCGACGTATGCAGGTACTATCGAACGAGTACCCGGTTCGACAATAAGGAAAAGAATAATGTCGACCTTTCGCCACTGGCTGATTATGGGAATCCTGAGTTTCTCGGGAGGCATTATTTTCATGTTGCCGTTCCTGCAGGAGGTCTATTACATCCCGCTGGCTCAGGCCCTTGATCTCAGCAATACCGAGGTCGGTTCGCTGATGAGTGTATTTGGCACGACCGCGATGTTGTCGTATTTTCCTGGCGGCTGGCTTGCAGACCGTGTATCGCCGAGAAAACTCATCACGGTATCTCTGTTATCAACCGGCATTGGGGGCCTGTATTTCTCGACACTCCCGTCGTACGAAATCAGCCTGGCGATTCATGCATTCTGGGGCGTGAGTGTTACGTTCCTGTTCTGGGGTGCCATGATTCGTGTCACGCGTAACTGGGCGCCCCCGGAGGAACAGGGACGAGCTTTCGGCATACTCGAGGCGGGCCGTGGACTGGGCGAGGTACTGCCCGCCATGGTTACCCTCGCCGTTTTTGCCGCGCTGGGCAGCAGCACGAATGGCCTGGTCATGGTCGTGATTCAATACTCGGCTGCGTGCCTGTTGCTCGGCGTCGTCACCTGGTTCGTGCTGGAGGACAACGTCGACCGTAATCATGTCGCGGCCGAAAAGCCGAAGGTCGGTATCGCAGAGGTCATCCATGTTCTGAAGATGCCGGTGGTGTGGCTTATTGCCGTCGTGATTTTCACAGGTTATTGCGCTTACTGGGGCCTGTTTCGATATACGCCGCTCGCAACTGACATTTTTGCGCTGAGCGTCACCGTCGGAGCCACCATCGCCGTCGGAAAAATGTGGATGAAGGTGCTCGTACCGGCCATCGCCGGATTCGTTGGCGATCGATTCGGCATCGCGCGCTCGGTTGCGTGGTGCTTCGTCATCTTGATCGCCAATTACCTTTTTATTGCGTTCCTGCCGGGTAAGGCCGCATTCGTGCCCCTGATGTTCCTGTCGCTCGGCATTGGCTCCCTTGCCGTCTATGGCATGCGCGGGATCTATTTCGCCCTGCTGGAAGAAGGCCGGGTACCACTTGCAGTAACAGCGACAGCAGCGGGGGTGATATCCGCGGTCGGTTTTACGCCCGACATCTTCATGCCCCTGCTTGGCGGCGTCCTCCTCGACAACTTCCCGGGCGCAGCCGGTTATCGCTATTTCTTTTTGACCACCGCTGCGATCTGCGTGGTTGGCCTGGCTGCCACCCTTTTAATTTATTTCAGGATAGTCAGGAAACGACCAGGAGAACTCCAGGCATGAAAATTCGACCGACTATGTTCCTTATTTTTCTCGTCCTGTCATGTACGGCCTATGGGGATGAGGCCGGCCACGGACTCGATGCTGCCTTCGCCGCAGTCGAGCCAAAGGTCATTGCCTGGCGTCGCGACATTCACCAGCACCCCGAACTCGGCAACCGCGAGTTCCGTACTGCCGCCAAGGTGGCGGACCACCTCAGGGCGCTTGGCATGGACGATGTTGAGACCGGCGTTGCCCATACCGGGGTCGTGGGTACACTCAGAGGGGCCCATCCGGGTCCGACCGTCGCCTTGCGCGCCGATATGGATGCCTTGCCGGTAGAGGAAAAAACCGGCCTGCCATTCGCCTCCAAAGCCAAAGGTCAGTACCAAGGCAGGGAGGTCAGTGTCATGCACGCCTGTGGCCATGACACGCATGTGGCGATTCTGATGGGCGCTGCCGAGGTCCTGGCCCAGAACCGCGACAAGCTTGCGGGCACGGTCAAATTCTTCTTTCAGCCTGCCGAGGAAGGTCCGCCCGAAGGCGAGGAAGGCGGTGCCACGCTGATGATCAAGGAGGGTGTACTGGAGGGGGAAGATGCACCAGAGGCCATATTCGGCCTGCATGCCTGGCCTGCCCGAGCCGGCACGATCAATTATCGTAGCGGCAGCTTCCTGGCGGCCGCAGATTCGATGCGTATCACCGTCAAAGGCCGCCAGACACATGGTTCCTCCCCGTGGCGAGGTGTCGATCCGATTTTTGTAGCCGGACAGATCATGACGGCGATTCAGGCAATACCCGCTCGTCAGCTGGACATCACCAAGGGCCCCGCCGTCATTACGATCGGCAGCATTCACGGCGGCGTGCGGCACAACATCATCCCCGACGAGGTCGTAATGACCGGCACGATCAGGACATTCGATCCCGGCGTACGGGAAACTCTGCTGGCGAAGCTTCGACGGACGGTGGACAGCGTTGCAGAAGCCGGCGGCGCCACAGCGACGGTCATCATTGATCCCTATGGGCCGGTCACCAGCAACGATGCCGAACTCCTGAAAAACATGATGCCGACAATCGAGCAAGCCGCAGGCCGGGACAATGTCATAGAACACCCGCTGATCATGGGAGCCGAGGATTTCGCCTACTTTCAGGGCACAATACCAGGGGTCTATCTGATGCTCGGCGTGCGGCCAGACAACCTCAGTGCCGAGGAAGCACCGTCCAATCACTCGCCTCTGTTCGACGCCAACGAAGACGCCCTGATTGTGGGCGTTAGGACCATGGTCGGGCTGGCTCTCGATTACGCGGGCGCTCAGTCCCGCTAACGGTCATAAATCGGACCTGCATCACTCATAGGTCGATGTGATCGACCTATACTCCCAACTTGTCGATATGAGGCGACTTTTTCGACATATCTGCCGAACAGGTCGAGGAAATCGACATATCGGCAGAACATGTCGATGAAATGCTGACTTTTCGACATAACTGCC
>Ga0255052_10001046_pt1 | contig 21299 bp, 24 predicted proteins | sample JV7_2_21_MG_FD_188632 | JGI IMG/M metagenome (GOLD analysis project Ga0255052, IMG submission 188632) | Seawater microbial communities from Jervis Inlet, British Columbia, Canada - JV7_2_21 | ecosystem: Environmental > Aquatic > Marine > Inlet | place: Canada: British Columbia | collected... | reverse complement strand
ATCATGGTCTTGGCTGAGCCGCACAATGATCTGCAATAGTTTCTCGTACTCAACATTCAGACTGTGCAGCGCCTCAATCCAACGACGCCTTTCAATGGGAGTGTTCATGCACGATTAAATCCTGATCGACGATCAATACGCAGAGGTGTCACAAAAGTCGGGCGGCTGCTTTGGGTCAATAGCAGCCTCTCAGCAGCTTATCACTCGAGTGGCTGGTTTCGGCCAGGAGCGGACATTCGCCTTGATCGCTTTCTAGCGTATCGCCAACGGACGGCCGGGGGAACCTGTCGCCCCCTTTATACGGAGTGGCGTAAAGACGAACATGAACTCATAGACGTTATCGGCCACCAATTCTTCGAGGTTCATGAACTCAAGGTTCGGAATGCCGTTCTTCAAAATTAACTCGTGATGTACGGCAGCCGATGGATCATCAGTTGCGGCATCAGATCCGACCATCGATACCCTCTGTTGAATCAGCCATTCCGCTACCTCTTTACCTATCCCTGGTCTGCCAGGCCACGCGGCGTGGAATTGTTCTGGGTCTGCCCACAGTCTCCACCAGCCGTAGTGAAAGATCAGTGCGTCGCCGGGTTCGATTTGATCTTCTGACAGTCCCTGTTTCGCAAGCGCTTCTCGCACGTCAGACAGAGTAACGGTGTAATCGTTGGGCAATATCTCGAGCCCTTTGCTTCCCGCGACATCAATGAGAATACCCCGAGTGATGTACGGCTTCATATTCTCAATCCCCAGTTGCCGCAGACCATATCGTGACTGCATTTCATCAGCCGTAAATCCGTTGTAGTACACATCTTCCGTAGAGCCGTCTGCCATCGTCATTCGCCTTCCGACGTGACCGAATCCGTCGAACTGGGTTCCGACCTGTCCGATCTCGGCGGACAAAAATTCGTTGTTGTATATCGACTGGTTGTCCCCGGAAGGAGTACCGGCAGCAATGAACAGTGCGAAAGTCCGTTGCCCAAGCAGCGGCATACCGCGTTCATAGACATGACCAAGTTCGTAGACTTGCCCAGTTTTTACAAGTGAAATGGCATCGAGGATTTTTTCCGGCGTGATCCAATTTGAAGCCCCCGCTTGATCATCCTGTCCCCAGATCGGATGCGGCCACCACGGCCCTTGGTCTCTTGTTTGGCCCATGGTGGGAGCCGCTGACAGGACAATTCCATATATGCAGATGGCAACGGCGACGATTACTGCTCTTCCACAAAACTTCATGACAGTTCCCCGTATTGACGAGTGATATTGTTTTTATGTGGATGCTACTCCAATCCATCATGTCGGAGTCGCCTTGACAGCCGCTCCGATGTCCGCTTCGGGTCATTACCAGCCGCTCAGTATACAACCTGGTGAGCGGCTGCTTTCGGCCAGAAGCAGTCAGTCAGAGACTTTCTCGATCTGCCAAGGTTCTCCCACTGCTACCCGAGTCGCCCGGTACCCTGGAGGCATGTCGCCTATCTCGAGTAGTGATCGATCATGATCGACGATTTCACGCATGGAGACGATCATCGCGTCGTCTGGTGTTACATTTTTTCCCGTTAGAAACTGCCAGCCGTGATCATGTTCGTCATGCACGACAAATAGGATTGGGGCACCGTCGTTTATGATTTGCTGGAGCGTGAAGCAGGCAACATTTTCTGCCTGATCAAATGTCCATTTCATGATTTCGACATCCTTCTCAGGCGGAGAATCCGCAGCCGTGATCGACAAGAAACTGACGGCAAATGCAACTCCTATCGCCGTCGCAACAACTCGATTTTTATGTTTGAGCCTCATTACAACTTAGTTTCGTGAGCGTCCGCTTTGGGTCAATACCAGACAGTCAGTATAACTCCTGGTGAGAGGCTGGTTTCGGCCACAAGCAGCCGGTCGCAGACCAATTATGATTGATTCTTACGGTGGTGATTGGCCTTTCTCTTGCAAGTAACGCGCGACATCTTCAGCGGTCGCTTCAGCTTTCTCTAGAATTTCTGACGCCCTCCAATAATGAATGACCCACCGATCATCGACTACGAATATACAGTCTTCGTTTGGTTGCAAGCTTGGAGCGCGTGAACAGGCCGTATATTCAGGAACACTGGCATGTCTAACGATGGAAATCGCATAGTCGTCACGCCATTTTGTGAGTGACCCTACATGGAACCACGCTCCATCTTCGATCTTTCGCCCCAGCGAGAGACCCGTGTTCTCACAGTGTTCAAGTAGCTTAGATGCAACCATAGGTGCCGCAGGTTGGAGGTTGTCCACATACACTTGCCCGTGCTCGCAGCGATAGATTTCGAAATCGGTTTGGTTCTGGACGTAGTCCGCAAACGTCTCGTGAGATTCTGGATGGAAGGCCAAGTTGTATCGAATCCACACCTCACCGGGATATAGCAAGAGGTACCAGCTCAACAGTAAGGCGAAAGCTACGGCGGCAAGTGTCTTTAGATATTTGTGCATGCGTAATGCCAGCGATTTTCAGCCAATTCCTTCCCGAAATCGATCTGACTCGCTCAGTTTGCGAACGGCTGGTATGGGTCATTACCAGACGCTCAGCATACACGCGAATCGTGCGTTTGAGCGGCCGGTTCCGGCGCACAGCAGTCGTTCGGCGCCTGGATTCGCGGCGTGAAAATTAGTTGCCCGCGATCGTCATTTCGCTGACCAGCAATGAGCCACAGCGAATTCCGCCGCGCATATCCTGGTCGGTACCGATGGCAGCGATGCGCTGGTACAGGTCGCGCAAATTGCCGGCGATTGTGACCTCGTGCACCGGGTACTGAATTTCACCGTTTTCAACCCACTGACCAACAACGCCTCGCGAATAATCGCCGGTGACGGCATTCACGCCATGCCCGATAAGTTCCTCAACGATCAGGCCCGTGCCCATTTCAGCAACTAGTGATTCGAGGTCGCCGCCGGTACCGGGCACGATAAGGTTCTGCGTACCGCCGGCATTTGCTGTCGTTTGCAAACCGAGCCGGCGCGCCGAGTAGCTGCTCAGCACATAGCCTTGCAACACACCGTCGGAAACAATGTCACGATCGTAAGTTGCTACGCCTTCGGCGTCATAGGCTGCGCTCGCCATGGCCTTTGGCATATGCGGCCGTTCTTCGATACGGACGAACTCCGGAAAAATGGCCTCTCCTACGGCATCGAGGAGGAATGTTGCACGCCGATACTGGGCACCACCGGCAACCGCCCCGATGGCATGGCCGATGAATCCCCGTGCCAGTTCGGGTGTGAACAGCACTGGTGCCTTCGTCGTCTTGATTTTCCGCGCGCCCAGACGGCCGATCGTGCGTCTTGCCGCGGTTTCGCCAATGAACTTCGCATCCTCGAGGTCCGCGGCATCCCGCGCTGCGCTGTAGTAGTAGTCGCGCTGCATTTCGCCGTCCTGGCTGCCGAGCACAACGCAACTGACGCTGTGGCTCGACTTGGAGAAGCTGTCTATAAAACCGTGCGTATTGCCGTAGGCACGCGTGCCGCGATTGGTCGAAACGGTCGCACCTTCCGAATTATCAATCCGTTTGTCGAACTTGAGGCCTGCGTCTTCGCAGGCGATCGCCATGTCAATTGCGTCGGCCGCTTCAATAGGCCAAGCGAAATCGAGATCCAGGTCCTGCGGATCCGCGCACATCAAATCTGCGTCAGCCAGGCCGGAGTGTGGATCCTGTTCGGTGTAGTCGGCGAATGTGCAGGCCTTCTGAACTGCCTCACAAATTGACTCCCGGCGGATGTCCGTCGTGCTCGCGCTGCCCTTGCGCTTGTCCTTGAATACCGTGATACCGAGGCCACGATCATTCGTATACTCAAGATTCTCCACATCGCCCAGGCGCGCTGTCGCGGATAGTCCGGTATCACTGCTGACCACTACTTCGGCCTGATCCACGCCGCGTTGTTTCGCCTCCTCGAGCGCTATGCGCACAAGGGCTTCAAGTTCCTCTCGTCCCATGAGGTAAGCTTATCCGGTGACCGATTCAAAGCCCAGCAAAAGCGCGAGAAAACGTGAGCAGCTCGAGTTGCAGACACTCGGCGAGCAGCTTATTGCGCTCGATGACGACGAACTCATATCACTGGTGCTCGATGAGCGCCTTTGTGATGCCGTTAAAAACGCAAGAAGCATGAAAGCGCACGGCGCGTTGCGGCGTCAAAAACAGCTCATCGGCAAACTGATGCGTGACCTCGACCCGGAGCAGATACGAGTGGCACTTGTCGAGTTGCGTGCTGATGACGCGCGAGACAAACAATTATTCGCACGCGCTGAGAAATGGCGAGACCGGCTCATACGAGAGGGAGCAGCTGCACTCGACGCCTTCACCGTAGAGACCGGCACCCCGGACCCGGATTTGAGATCACTGCTCGCCGAACTCGATGTCGCAGTCAGTGAAAGGGACGAAAAGACCGCGCGTCGCAAGATTTTCCGGCGTATTCACGAGATTCTGGGTAAAATTCAGTAGATGAGTATCAAAGTTGGAATCATCATGGGCTCCCGGTCCGACTGGGAAACGATGCAGCACGCAAGTGCCATGCTCGACACACTTGGCGTGCAATACGAAGTGACGGTTGTTTCGGCACACCGCACGCCCGATCTGCTGTTCGAGTATGCGGAGTCCGCGGTTGCACGCGGCCTGCAGGTCATTATTGCAGGCGCTGGTGGCGCCGCCCATCTGCCGGGCATGGCGGCCGCGAAAACACGCGTGCCTGTGCTCGGCGTACCCGTGCAATCGAAAGCGCTGAACGGTATGGATTCACTGCTGTCGATTGCCCAAATGCCAGCCGGTATCCCGGTCGGCACAATGGCCATCGGCAAGGCCGGGGCGACAAACGCCGCACTGCTCGCGGCTGCCATTGTTGCCAACGATGACGAATCCGTCGCGAGTGCGCTCGACAAATTTCGGCAGAACCAGACCGACAAGGTTCTCTCCGACCCCGACCCAAGAAGCTAGAGTATGCGGATCGGCATTATCGGCGCCGGACAACTCGGCCAGATGCTCGGATATGCAGCCCGCAAGCTAGGGCATAAGTGTTATTTCCTGGATCCATCCGATGCGCCACCCGCCGCCAGGGCAGGCCCCGTTATTCAGGCAGCCTTCGATGACCGTGTCGCACTTTCAGTACTTGCCGATAAATGCGACGTCCTGACCTACGAGTTCGAGAACGTCCCCGTCGAAGCGCTGCAGGATATCGCCGACCAGGTGCCCGTATACCCACCGCTCGATGCGTTACGTCTTGCCCAGGACCGGCTGACCGAGAAACAATTGTTCGAGCAACTCGACATACCGTTGCCGAAATATCATCCCATAGACTCGGTGGATGACCTGAGACAGGCCGCCGAATCGATCGGTTTGCCGCTCGTTATCAAGACCCGGCGCATGGGCTATGACGGCAAGGGTCAATTCGTTCTACACGACAAAGAGCAGCTCGACGCCGCGTGGCAAGAACTCGGCGGGAAGGCACTAATCGCCGAGCAGTGGATCGAATTCGACTACGAGGTCTCGGCGATCGGTGTTCGCGGCACGAACGGTGACATCGCCACCTATTGCCTGACGCACAATGAGCATGCCGCCGGAATCCTGCGTGTGTCGCGCGCACCGGTTGGTGACGAATCGTTAACCCACAGCGCCACAACATATTTGCACGCACTGCTTGAGTCCCTCGACTATGTCGGCGTACTCGCGCTCGAACTGTTCGTCGTTGGCGATGAGCTGTTGGCCAACGAATTCGCTCCGCGCGTCCACAACTCCGGGCACTGGACGATCGAGGGCGCCGAGACCAGCCAGTTCTCGAATCACATCCTGGCGGTAAGCAATGCCGTGCCAGGACCGACAGATACCCTGGGGCATGCGGGCATGATCAACCTGGTCGGGCACATTCCGGACGCAGCCACGGACCTGGCTGATGGCGTGCTGCACGATTATGGAAAGACCGCCCGGCCAGGCCGTAAACTCGGTCATATCACCGTGGTGACCGACTCCGCCGAGGTTCGCGATGCCCTCATAGAGCACATTGGCCAATCTGTGACGTAATGCGCCGGAATGTAAGGAACTACGACATAGCCGGAGCCCCGAAAAAGCGGGTAAACTGAGTCAAAAGAACACGACATGCCTTACCTACAACACTTCAAATTAACGGAGCAGCCCTTTCGGCTGACTCCTGACCCGGACTTCCTTTACTGGAGCAAACAGCATGCCCGGGCCAAAGCCTATATGGAGTCAACTATATGGTTGGCGGACGGTTTTGTTGTTATTACGGGTGAGATTGGCTCCGGCAAGACAACGCTCCTGCAATCATTTCTGTCCGAGCTCGACGACAACATTGTCTACGCGGTCGTATCGCAAACGCAGCTGACACCGACGCAGTTCCTGCAGGCCGTCCTGACCGAATTCGGCTTTAAGCCGTTCAACAAGCGCAAGGTCGAGTTACTCGACATGCTCAACATGTTCCTGATCGAACAGTATTCGAACGGCAAGAAGGTCGTACTGATCGTCGACGAGGCACAAAACCTCACGAACAAGGTGCTTGAGGAAATTCGCCTGATGTCGGGCATCGAGACCCACAAGGAGAAGGTGCTGCGCATCATTCTCGCGGGTCAGCCCGAGCTCAAGGACACACTCGAATCACCAGGCCTCAAGCAGCTCGTGCAACGTGTCCGGCTACGGTTTCACATCGGACCGCTCGACAGCCGTGAAATGCGGGAATACGTCAACCACCGCCTGACCATTGGCGGCCGCGACGATGGAAAGCTATTTGAAGACGATACCTTCGATATCATCCAGCGCTATTCGGGCGGCGTGCCACGCCTGATCAACACCTTGTGCGACACGGCATTGTTGTGCGCATTTGCTGATGAGAAACCTACGATAAGCGGTGACGACATCATGGCAGCTGTTGCCGAGCTCAACTGGAAAGAACACGAAAGCAGCACCGGCCTGCACCACAAGTTACAGCAAGTGTCCGAGCGCCTTGTCGATCACACCAATATTTCGCAGATCGAAGTGCGTACCGATGGCGAGAGCATCGCGGTACAGACGTTCCCGGCAGGACGCATAATTGTCGGTCGCTCACCCGACAACGAGATCTATATCAAGAGCAAGTTTGTCAGCCGGCACCACGCACAACTCGTTAGCGACGAAAACGGTTGCACGATCGAGGACCTCAACAGCACCAATGGCGTGTTTATGGGCGAGAAGCAGGTCAAGAAGCACCGCCTGAAGAATGGCGACGTCTTGACGCTCGGTGTGCACGAGCTCGTCTACACCGATTTGCGCCAGAGCGAATCGGCGAACGAAGAAAATATTTCAGATGATGTTGATGGCGACGACGAAGCTTCGGTCGTCGGCGAATAGACTCTCAGCGATCCGGGCGCTGCCCGACACGCTTGTCGGTGACGCGGTAGTCACGACGCTTCAACAGTACTACTAATCCAGCCACCAGGCAGATCACCCCGGTCACGAAGCAAATCGATGGCCAGTAGCCGTGATTGATATACATCGACGCACTCAGCGACATCGCACCGGCAAGCATGTACAGGTACGGCAGGCTTTCATAGATTGGTCGTGAAACCCACATAGCACGTCATTTTCCATGGCGAGTGCCATGGAGTCCAGTAGCTATGGGTGGGGGGACCCCCGGGAATCGCTCAGTGCTTGGAGCGCCCGATACCGAACAGGCCCAGCAAACGCGATAAAATCGAGTCTGAAAGACCGTCGACGGTGAGATCAGGCTCGGAATCGAAGCTGTCGGCGCGCAGTCCTTGCACGAATTTCTGCGAATTGGCGTCCAGATCATTCTCGGTAATTGTAGTTTCGAAAGCCATCATCGTGTTCCTTGAATAGACAGACGAACATTACCTCGAACATATGTCGAATTCGGTGAACAACCTCACAATGTTAAATACGAAATGCGCCAAACGAACGTTATGTAAAGGTACACAGGTCCGCAACCGGCACATTTGTCGGCTCCATGGCTCGCTGCGCTGCGCTTTACTTACGCCGACAAACGTCCCGTCCGCGGACCTTTCCTGCCTTAGCCGGTTCCGCCGACGGTCAGTTCGTCGATCTTCAGCGTTGGTTGACCGACGCCGACTGGTACTGACTGTCCTTCCTTGCCACAGGTACCGACACCGGAATCGAACGCAAGGTCGTTGCCGATCATCGATATCTTCGTCAGCACTTCGGGGCCGTCGCCAATGAGCATGGCGCCTTTGACCGGCGTCGTGATCTTGCCGTTCTCGATCAGGTAGGCCTCGCTCGCAGAAAATACAAACTTGCCGGACGTAATGTCGACCTGGCCCCCGCCGAAATTGGGCGCATACAGGCCCTTGTCGACCGAGGCGATGATGTCTTCCGGGTTGTCCGGCCCGGCCAGCATGTAGGTGTTGGTCATGCGCGGCATCGGCATGTAGGCGTAGGACTCGCGGCGGCCATTGCCGGTAGGCTCAACGCCCATCAGACGTGCATTGAGCTTGTCCTGCATATAGCCGTTGAGAATGCCGTTCTCGACCAACACGTTGTATTTACCCGGAGTGCCTTCGTCATCCACCGCGAGCGATCCGCGGCGATCGGGCAATGTTCCATCGTCTACAATCGTGCAATTGTCCGGCGCGACTTTCTCTCCAACCCGGCCTGAGAATGCAGAGGTGCCCTTGCGATTGAAGTCGCCCTCGAGACCATGGCCCACCGCTTCGTGTAGCAAAATACCGGGCCACCCCGAGCCGAGAACTACCGGCATCATGCCGGCCGGCGCCGCGACGGCTTCGAGTTGAACGACGGCCTGGCGCACGGCCTCACGCGCAAACTCCATAGGTAAATCACCGGACAGAAAGTAATTGAGATCAGCGCGTGCGCCGCCGCCTGCATAACCCTGCTCGCGGCGACCGTCCTGCTCAAGAATGACACTGACATTCAGGCGTACGAGTGGGCGTACGTCGGCCGCCAGTGTGCCGTCGGAAGCGGCGACAAGAACGAGTTCCTGGCTGCTTGAGAGGCTGATGATGACCTGCTCGACCCGGCTGTCCAGATCCCTGGTCTTTGCCTCAATCTCGGCCAGCATTGTGGTCTTCTGTTCGTCGGTGATGCTGATTAACGGGTCGATGGCCGGATACAGCAATGCGGAATCCGTGCGCTGCCATGCCTGCAGCGCCTTGCTCTCGCCCTGACGCGCAATGGCACGAGCAGCACCCGCCGCATGTTCGAGTGCAGGAAGGAGCAGCTCGTCGGAATATGCGAGGCCGGTTTTCTCACCGCTGACCGCACGAACCCCGACACCCTGGTCGAGACTGAAACTACCTTCCCTGATGATACGATCCTCGACGGTCCAGCTTTCCTGGCGGCTGACCTGAAAATACAGGTCCGCATAGTCCACACCACCCTGCATCATCGACCCAAGCGTCTTGCTCAGGTGCCCCTCGTCGAGCCCTGCGGGTTCGAGCATGTGGGTCATCACGGATTTAATTGAGTTGTCGGTTTGGCTCATAGTCGTCGGTTGGTGAGCGCCGGAAACTCGCTACGCAGTTTCGCCGGCAAGTCCGGATCGATTTCAGCGGCGACGAAGCAGTTTCCCTCAGCCTGTTCCGCGAGCACTTTGCCCCACGGATCGATAATCACCGAGTGTCCATACGTCGCCCGGTTGTCCGGGTGCTCGCCATATTGCCCGGGTGCGACGACGTAAGCCAGATTTTCTATCGCGCGGGCACGTAACAGGGTCACCCAGTGAGCCTCACCTGTGACTCTCGTAAAGGCAGCCGGCACGGTGAAAAACGTCGCGCCTTCGTCGACGAGTGTTCTGTAAAGCTCCGGGAAGCGAACGTCATAGCAGATCGTCAGGCCGATACGCCCGGCTGGCGTAGCCACCGTAACCGGCTCGTCGCCCGGGTACATTGACCACGACTCCTGGTAGGACTCTTCATGGTCGGGCAGCTTGACGTCAAACAGGTGAATCTTTCGATACACCGCTCGCAGCACACCGTCGGTGTCGTACACCGGGCATCCGCCGTAGACACGCTCGGCCTCGGGTGAGCGCAGCGGCAAACTGCCCGCTACGATCCAAAGGCCATGCCGCCTGGCCGCGTCGGCCAAGAATGCCTGAATCGGGCCCTCGCCCTCGTCTTCGGCGTGACTTGCCTTGTCGCGACCTTTCTCGGGCATCAGCGCAAAATTTTCGGGCAATACGGCGAGCTTGCAACCATCCGCTGCAGCGCCAGCGAGCAGCTCATCGGCAAGTGCCAGGTTACCCTGCACGTCCGACTGGCTGTTCATTTGAATCGCCGCGACTCGCATCTCTTCCTACGAAGCATCCTTGTCGATGCAACCAGTCATCGCGCCGCTCAGCGCGAAGATCTCAGCCGTCGCCGTCTCGATGATCGGCTCGTCAAAAGAGCCCCCGATGCCGTAGTAGACCTGCGTGACTTCCTGTAACGGCTTCTTGAATATCTGCGAGAAAATCAGCAGCGCGGCGGCGACCTGCGGACCGGCAACCAGCGCACCCGCCACCGGTAGCGCATTGCCGAAGCTCGCACTGACCACGGCCGTCTGCTCGTAGTCGCGCGTCACAAGACCTGCCCTGCCGACGATACCAATATCGGCCGCCGGGCTTTCGAGCGAGAGGTCACAGGTGTAGGTGTTGCCATCGACCAGCGCAAAGGTGCCCTGGATCTTGTCGAAGCCAAACCCCTTGCCAAACACATCGCGGAAATCGAGCGACAGGCGCCGCGGCAGCGCTGCAATACTCATAAGTCCGAAGACGCGACCAGCGCCAGGTTTGACCTCTTCGAGCTGGCCCGTGCCGATACGGACTTTGACCTGACCGTCGATCGACTCCAGCATTTTTTCGTTCGGACCGCCCGACCAGCTCACATCGAGCAGCATTGACAGGTCATCTCCAACAATGCCGGGCTCGTAATCGAGCCTCGTCATCGTTGCTTTCACATCGGTGCTCGTCAGCGATGCCGTTACTGAGCTGCGGTTGCCAGACGGGTCGGTTTCGTCGACCACCCACTTGCCGGTACCGATGATCTCGAACGTTTCGTCATTGGCCGTCAACGTCTCCGACTCGAGGCCGTCCGCTGTACGCACGAAGTTCGCCTCCAATTTGCCGAAGTGGCGGCTGCCGAATGCCGTGTCATTCGAGACGATGGAAATCGGCGGCAGAGCACGTGGATCTACCTGTGCCGGCGGTATCTCGGTTTCTGTTTCATCGCCAGGCAGCACAAGCCGCTCTGCCTCAACGACGATGGGACGCCCTGAATTGAAGTCGTATGGAATGACCGTTGTTGCGACGACATCATCTCCGTCAACCTGTACGTGCCAGTCGCGTGCGCTTCTTTCCAGCTGTACGCGATGGTCCACCAGGTGTTGACCGAGTACATGCAAATTGCCGACCGTCAAATCGACGGTGCGAACGCGCTCGATCATTCCCATCTTGCTCTCGGAGTTTCGCGCCTGCTCAAACCAGCGCCGCACGTTGACGTAGTCGGTGTTGCCGCGCAGGTGCAGCCCGCGTGTTTCCGGAATCGACTCAACCTCAGCATTGACACCGAACGTAACCAGGCCACGGTCTATGTCCCATTGGTCTTCCTGTTTTGTAATCGCGACCTGCCACGAGAACACGTCGCCCGCCACACCTGTTGTCTCTACGAGCTCGCCGCCCCTTGGCAGGAAGATCGACGCACCGAAGTCAACGGCCTGGTCCGCTGCTTTGCCTAACGGTCGCGGCAGGTCGACCACGAAGCCCTGCAGGTCACTCGCGATCTGGATCGTGAACGGTGACGGATCTTCAACCTTGCCGCGCGGAAATAACAAGCGCGCCGAAAAGCCAGATTCGCCCGTCACCCTATCCGAGAGCGGCAATCCAAGTTCAGTCGCCAGTGCCTCGGCGGTCGCGCTGCCGCTTGCATCTGCGATCACGCGGTAATTTGGCATGGACTCCGGCGCCTGCGAGAGCTCTACTGAAACAGGCTTGCCGAGGAATGTAGCGGTGAGCGCGTCGCTGCTGATATCGAAGCGCTCAATCGTCACCGCGCCGTTCATGTCAGTAAGGGGCGCATTAAACCCTTCCATCTGCAGACTGCCGTTTTGCGCCTGCAGCCGGGCTGTGAACGAAAAGTTTTCCCAGTCCCGAATCGGAACATTGAGATCGAGGTCAAGGCTTGCATCGCCCGACACGGTGATCTTGTCCAATTGCCCCCCGAACATCTCGCCGATGGGACTCTGGACTGACAGTTGTCGCAGCGACTCGAGTGTGCCCGTCCCGTTGGCACTGATCGTGAGGAACGGATTCCGAAAGTCGGCGATCTCGAGCCTGGCATTGCGTACGACATTGCCCGCATTGATGAGATGGCTACGTTCCGAACGCAGACTCATGTTCTCGACAATAATATCGGCCTCGACGACTTCGACGGCAGGCCACTTCGGCTGATAGACAATGACGGCGTCGCGTACATTGCCTTCAATCAGGAACTGTCCCTCGTCGTTGTCGAACGGCCATTTGTCCAACGGTCCGTAGAGGCGTGCTTTGCCACTGGGCACGCTGCCTGACACCAGTCCCTCCTGGAACCATTGACTCATGCGCGGCCGCTTCTCCATATACGGCACGTACTGACGAGCCACTGCGATGTCACCGATGCTAAATGTACTTTCAAGGTCGACAAACGGTCTCGTTTCACCGTCAACGATAAGGACTTCGACACTCGTCTCGTTGTCGAAGAAGTCGTTGCGCAGCACGATGCTGTCGGAAAGTACGGTCGTGCGGTCGTTACTGCGCCGCCAGATCACGGTTCCGGTCGTCGTGTTGAAACCGAGAGGCAGGCCGAGAATGCCGGGTGCCGTAACGACAAGATTGTCTGTGTCAATTTCGAGGCGACCACTCGAGCGATCTGCGCGCAGGCGTCCTGAGAAGCCGCGTACGCCCGGGCGCTTTTCGAATGCAGCGACACCTACATCGACCAGCTCAACCGATACATTGAACTGAGGCATGTCGGTATCGAGGTCGCTGAGCGTGACCTCGAGATCGCGGACCACACCGCTTGGGTCGAACTCGCTCAGCATTTCACGTTGTTGTTCGTTCAACCATGGTATAGCAACAGCGGCATCCGCGAAGTTCAGATAAGAGGCTTGCACATCGACCATGACGATCTTGCCTTCGTCATTGGTGCCGGTCTCGAATCGAAGAGACGTCTCCGGCCATTCTCCTGCCGGCGTTGTGGCCTGGAATTCATTTGCTGCGACGAGCCAGCCATCTTCATCGCCAAGAAACTCGAGCCGGCCATTCAGCGCCAGGTCGGTTAGCGTCGCAATCGAGACGTTTTTTACATCAAGATCTGCGCTGGCACTTTGCACTCGCCGGTCTGCAATCTGAATCGACAACTCTACGTCGCCTCGCCCCGACTGAAATTTTGCGGGCTCGTACGGCTGCATTGCCGATACGCCGGCCAGCCGCACACCGTCGAGGTCAACGTTGACATCCCAGGCACGTTCTTCGGCAGGACCAGACAGCAATTGTGTGGCCGAGACCGTCAGGCTGTCGCCCAGAGTCTCGGGCAGCTCGACGTCCGCGTCGATGGCCATGCGGATGTCATCGCGACTGACCACGAGCGTCGGGATCTGGAACGTCTTGGGCCGCTCATCACCGGGCTGCAGGAAATGCAGCTCGATGTCCTGCAGTCTTATCTCGATGGGACCGAGACGGTCACCTGGGGCCGCATCCGGGGCCGCACTGCGCGCCGGCAGGAGCTGATCTATGGGGCTGCCCTGCACGACCCAGGACCCGTTTTCGAGCTGGCGGACTTCGATGCTCGTGTCGCGAACAACTACCCGGTTGACGACAGCCTTGCGGTCGAACAAGAGATTACTCAGCGCCACACCGACACTGACCTGGTCGGCCGCGATGATGCGGGCCATTGTCTCGGGCGCGATCAGCTCGGCGTCATAGAATTCGATTTCCGGACCGCTCAGGCCCCAACGCGCATCCATGCCCGAGAATTCAACAGACATCCCGATAGCGGCACTCGCCCAGCCTTTGATGTCTTCCTGGTACTCCGGCAGACGCGGCAAGAACAGCCGAAACAGCCCGACCGCGATTGCGAGCAGGATTACAATGCCGCCCGCCAGGTAGGCAAAGAACTTGATAATGCGTTTCAGAATACTGTTCATAGGCTACTGTGCATGCACGCTGTTACATCAGGACAACGTCGAACTGATCCTGCAGGTACAACGCTTCCGGCTGCAGCCTGATCGACTTGCCGGTCTGTTCCTCCAGCGTCGCCAGACTGGGCGCCTGTTCGTCGAGCAACAGCTCGATGACATCCTGGTGCGCCAGGACCATTGCCTCGCTGAATTCAAACTGGCGCGACTGGCGAATGATCTCGCGAAACACCTCAAAACACACGGTTTCGGCGCTCAGCGCGAAGCCTCGGCCCTCACAACTTGGACACTCATCACAGAGAATATGCTGCAAACTTTCGCGTGTTCGCTTGCGGGTCAGTTCGACGAGCCCCAGCGGCGACACGGGGCTGATTTGATGCCGGGCATGATCCGTGGCCATTGACTGCTCAAGCAGCTGCAACACATTCTCCCGGTGCGCGGGCTCCTCCATGTCGATGAAGTCGACAATGACGATGCCGCCAAGGTTTCTAAGACGAAGCTGCCGTGCAATCGTCACCGCTGCCTCGAGGTTCGTGCGGTAGATGGTCTCCTCAAGGTTGCGATGGCCGACGTACCCGCCGGTGTTCACATCAATCGTGGTCATCGCCTCGGTTTGATCAAAAATTACATAACCACCTGATTTTAACGGAATACTTCGATCAAGCGAATTGCGAATATCGTCCTCGATGCCGTGCAGGTCGAAGATGGGCCGGCGCCGCTGGTACAACTCCAGCATGGGCGCAATTGGCGGTAAGAATGTCTCGGCAAATTCCTGCATCGCCTCAAAGTCCGGTTTCGAATCGACGAGGATCTGTTCCACATCACTCGTTACGAGGTCCCGCAGCACCCGCAACGGCAGCGACAAATCCTCGTGTATTAGTGTTTTTACCGGAGTCTTGCTGCACCGTTCCTGAACGACGTTCCACAGTTTGAGCAAAAACTTGAGATCCGACCGCAGTTCGTCGGCATCGGCACCCTCTGCGACCGTGCGTACGATGGCGCCACAGGCGAGGTCCGCCTCCTCCAGAAGTTCAGTGACAATGCCGCGCAGGCGTTCGCGCTCTTCATCGTCCTCGATACGTGCCGAGATGCCTACGCTGTCACCCGTCGGGAGCAAGACAAGATGCCGCGACGGCAGCGTGATGAAGGTGGTCAGCCGCGCGCCTTTGTTGCCGAGCGGGTCTTTGACAACCTGCACCAGCACTTCCTCGCCCTCTTTTACGAGGTCGCGAATGCCAGCTACCGCATCGTCACCATCTGCGCCGTTCCGCGGTTGCTCGATGTCCGAGACGTGTAGAAATGCTGTCCGCTGCAGGCCGATATCGATGAAGGCCGCCTGCATGCCGGGCAAAACCCGCGACACGCGACCCTTGTAGATGTTGCTGATTACGCCGCGACGCGCTGAGCGCTCAATGTACACCTCCTGCAGGACGCCGTTTTCGAGCAATGCTGCCCGTACCTCGCTCGGCGTCACATTGATCAGGATTTCTTCTCTTAAGGACTCGTCGGTCATTAACCCAGAACTCTCAAACCTGCCTCGTGCAGCAACTTCACGGTCTCGAATACCGGCAGACCGACCACCCCGGAGTAGCTGCCCGAAATCGCCTCGACAAACACGCCGCCGCGACCCTGAATAGCATATGCCCCCGCTTTGTCGCAGGGCTCCCCACTTTGCCAGTATGCAAGCGCTTCGTCAGGACTGATTTCCCGAAAATGCACGTCGGTTGTGGACAATACCGCACGCATCTCCCCGCCTGCCAAGACAGCGACACCGGTAAGCACCTGGTGCGTGCGACCTGAAAGTTGCCCCAGCATGTCGAGTGCGTGGTCCTTATCCACGGGTTTGCCGAAAATATCCTCGCCGAGTACAACCAACGTATCCGCAGCAATGACAATGACATCACCACCGGGATCGCCGGCCGTGGCCTTGTCCTTTGCGAGACGCAGCACCATGTCCCTGGCCGATTCGCCGCCCAGTCGCTGCTCGTCGACGTCGGCGCTGCCGACGCTGAACGTCAGCCCGAGTGCTGCAAGAATTTCCTTGCGCCGCGGCGATGACGACGCGAGATGCAGGGCCTTATTCACGATGATAGGGATGCCCGTGCTGCAACGACCATGCTCGATACATCTGTTCGGCGAACAGTATGCGTGCGAGCCCGTGGGGCAATGTGAGTTGTGACAGTGACCAGGTCATGTTCGCGCGTTCCCGGCAGTTTGCGGACACACCATCCGGGCCACCAATTATGAAGCACAGGTCCCGGCCGTCGGCCTGCCAGTCGGCAAGGCGTGAGGACAATCCGGTACTTGTCAGTTGTTTCCCCCGTTCATCGAGCAGTACGACCTGTTCGGCTGGATTCAGCCGGGCGAGAATCTGCTCGCCCTCCGCCTCCATGGCGTTTTTGGACTTGTCGTTCTTGCTGCGCCTGACGGTTGCGATCGAATCGAGGCGAAATTTCCACTCGCGCGGGAAGCGCGCGGAATAGTTATCGAATGCGTCATCAACCCACCTGGGCTGACGATCGCCGACAGCGATCAATCGAATGTGCATGACCTACGCGTCGGTGACGGCAAGATCACCAGCAGACCCGAATGACCAGAGCTTCTCCAGGTTATAGAACTCACGCACTTTTGGCAGCATGACGTGCACGAGCGCATCTTGCAGATCAAGCAACACCCACTCGCCGCCTTCTTCACCTTCCACGCCAATGGGCTTGTGACCTGCCTCCCTGGCTTTTTCAGAGACATTATCGACAAGCGCCTTAACGTGCCGGTTCGACGTGCCGCTTGCGACGATCATGAAATCTGTCACGGACGTCATTCTGCGCACATCGAGCTTGATAATGTCCTGCGCCTTGACGTCGTCAAGCGCATCGACGATCAGCGTGCATAGTTGCTCGCTATTCATGCGTTGTTCCCTTCAATTATCAAATTACGTTCTCCTCGAGTCTTTGTAACAACCACTTTCAACAATAACCTCCCGGACCGCATCCGGCATCAGAAATCTCGGATCGCGCCCTTGTGCGATCAGCTCTCGAATCTCTGTTGACGCGATCTCGAGTTGCGTGACGGCATGATCATAGATATAGCCGCACGGAGACCCGTGCAGGTCGTCCACGCTGGTCGTGCCGTTTGCCGCCAGCAATTCGCCGAGTTCACCGGTATCGGGCGGCTTCCAGCCCGGCCGGTGAGCAACAATAATATGGGCGAGATTCAGTATTTCATCCCAGCGATGCCAACTCGTCAGGCCAAGATACGCGTCCATACCGGTTATCAGACACAACGATACGTCCGGGTGTTCCTCTCGAACGGCAGTCAGTGTGTCGATAGTGTACGACGGCCCGTCACGCCGGAACTCGCAATCATCGACAGCGAAGCCGGGTTGACCGGCCACCGCGACCTCTACCATGCGGTAACGCATATCAGCCGGCGCAACTGTGCTGTTGCGATGTGGCGGATCGGCACTTGGCACAAACCTGACCTCACTAAGCCGCAACGCCTGCAGCAATTCGAAGGCCGATCGCAGGTGTCCATAGTGAATAGGGTCGAATGTGCCGCCAAAGATCCCGATCGGGTTCATCGTGTTGAGATACCCAGAACGATGTCGGTGGAGATTTGCCAGGGGTCGGCGGACGTTTGGCCTTTGGCCGCCTGATCCGCATGGCTCGCAGACTTGAGCAGTTGGTGGAAGTCACCATGCTTGTGGCGGCCAATGCAGTTCCGAACCAGCGCCTGGCGATTTTGCCAGACGCCGTTCTTGCGCATGCCGTTTGCGAGATCGGCGCCCTGCGCAACAGTATCGGTCAGTGATGCCAATGTGCGTAACTCGCGAGTCAGCGCCCAGACGACGATGACGGGCTCAATGCCCTCAGCACGAAGTCCGGACAGGATGCGCAATGCCCGCCTTGCATCTCCGCCCAGGGCTGCATCAACAAGTTTGAACACGTCGTAGCGCGAACTGTTCGCGACCGCATCGCCTACGTCAGTGGCGGTCACTTTACCCTCACCGAGTATCAGGCGGAGTTTTTCAATCTCTTGTCCTGCGGCCAGCAAATTGCCTTCGACGCGATCGGCGATCAGTGTCACGGCATCCCGGTCCGGCTGCAGCCCTGTCTTGCGCATGCGCTCGGCGATCCAGCCGGGTAGTTCGCGAAGACCAATCGGCCAGACAGGAATGGACACGCCTTTGGATTCGAGCGCCTTGACCCACTTGGCGGACTGGCTGTTGCGATCAAGCTTGGGTGCTACAACAATGAATAGAAGGTCTGAGTCGATAATGTCGACGAAGTCGGCAATCGCCTGGCTGCCTGCCCGGCCCGGCTTTCCGGTCGGCACGCGCAATTCGATGATGCGTTTCTCCGCGAAGAGAGACAGGTTTGCGCCTGAGTCACGCAGCTGTGCCCAGTCGAAACCTGTCGTCGCGACATGCAATTCCCGTGACGTAAAGCCCTGCTCACGTGCTGCCGCACGAATCGCATCAAGCGCCTCGTCGGCGAGCAGGTGCTCGTCACCGGTTACGAGGTAACAAGGCGCCAAACTTTTCTGCAGATGGGTGGACAGCTGGTTAACGTTGATCTTCAACCAAGCTGCTCCATATTGATCGATTCGCTTTCCAGGAGAACGGGTATGCCGTTGGCAATGGGATAGAGGACCTTGCCGTCTTCTGTTAGCAGCGCCTCATCGAGCGCCACATCGAGTACCCGGCCATCGCGATTGCTCAGCGTGCCGGCATCGATCGCTGCGTTCACGGCTTTGAGCGTCGTGCCCTTGGCGAGCGACAGCCCCTTGTGAGTCACAGGGCAGCGAAGAATAGTCAGTAGTCGTTTGTCCATGTTTCTCCTAATCCTCTGATAGGATAGCGGCATCTCCCGATGGATCAAAGTATGTCGAAGTCGACCAACTGGCTCGACGGCGCAGCGGTTGGGCTGTCTGCGTTGTGTCTCATTCACTGCCTGGCGTTGCCGCTGGTCGTGGCGGGGCTGCCGTTTCTTGCGCAATTTGCGGAAGGGCATCTGCATGCGCAGATGCTGGTCGTCGTGCTGCCCCTCAGTTTCATCGCACTCGGGCTCGGTTACCGGCATCACCGGAATCCGAAAATTGTGGCTGCGGGCGCCGTGGGTATGCTGATTCTGACGATCGGAGCAACGGTGGCGCACGATAAGCTTGGTCTCGCCGCTGATAGACTGTTCACTATAGTGGGTGCGCTGATATTGGCCACCGCACATTTCTACAACAGCGTTCAGACGCGCGAGCGCAAGAAGTCGACCAGCTCCTGATTCTGGCAAATCTCGGCGGCTTCGAGTGCCAGGCCGATGTCATCGGCAAGCGGTGCAAACGACTCGTCCTCGAGCCGGCAGCGCATCATCACTTTGACCGCCGTGGCGTGCTCGCCGTCGTGCAGTAGTTGTTTCAGGTAAGACTGCCCAAACAATAGTGCCGGGTATTTCATCTCCCAGTGCATCATATGCTCAAAGAACCAGGCCCAGGCCGTCTCAGGGTCGGGGTCGCGTTGCAGCCAGCTCTCAATGTGATTGAAGCCGCCGGCACGGTTGTCTCGGCTGATAAAGCCATAGGCGTGATTAAGGGCGGACGTGCGTTCCTTGACCAGGTTTGCGTCGACGTCCGCCTGATCTGGCTCCACCGGATCATGAATACCGACTTCCTTGTAAAAGTCATGTGGCCGCACTACGGCTCCGGTCAACGAGAAGAACACGAGGGTCAGGTAGAAGCCGATGAACTCGACCAGGAAATCCGGCCACTGCAATGAACCTATCCACTGCACGATGAAACCGGCAACCAGGAAGTAGGTTGGCAAGATCCAGTAATCGGAACCTGTGCGACTGATCAGGCCACCGACAGCTTTCGGATTCAGGGACTGCAGCGGCGAGCGAGTGATGGCTAGTACAGCCAGCGATGCCGGAACGACGGCCGCGAGCAGAGATGCAGAAATGAACAAGCCAGCTACTTTGTAAAGACTGCCGAAAATGTAGATGGCGTAGATGACGACAGCAAGGTGAAAAATCATAAACAGGCTCCACGCTCCCTGGAACCACATCAGGTCTTCCGCTTCAAGCGGACCGGGCTCTTTCCCTTTTGCTCGCGCATCGAGAAGTCGCATCAGGTAATGAAACAGTGATGGCAAGATCAGCATCGCGAGGAACAGGCCCATGAGGCTGCCGAACGCCGCAAATTCGAGCAGCAGAAAAATGAACAACGCGGACAGCATGACCGTCAGGTTACGTGCCGGATAAGTGAACTCCCGCAAAATGTCACTCGGATTCAATCTTGTCCTCCTCCTTGCCCGGCACCGGGTCATAGCCCGAACCGCCCCAGGGGTGACAGCGGCCGATGCGTTTTGCCGCCAGCCAGGTGCCGCGAAAAGCACCGTGTTCGCGCAGCGCCTGCATTGCATATTCCGAACAACTTGGCTGGTAGCGACAGTTGTTGCCGAGCCAGGGAGATATGGCCATGCGATACAGCCAGACGAGTGCGAGCAAAGGCCAGGCAAATAATTTGCCCAGTGCATTCAGCATCAGGCCGCCTCGACTGCCTCGGTAGCAAAGGTCCGGATTGCTTCAAGCATGGATGACAGCCCGGTGCTGCGTGTCGGGCTCAGGTGCTGTTCGAGCTCCAGCGCCGTGACGAAATTCGGTGGTGTATCGAGAATGTCTTGCGGGTACCGGCCACTGTAAATGCGCAACAGTAAGGCAATGAGGCCGGAAACGATTGCTGCATCCGAGATCGCCCGGAACTCAAGCCGCCCATCGTTCTCGCTGGCGACGAACCATACCTGCGACTGGCAGCCCCGAATCTTGTTGGCGTCAGTTCGGTCCGACTCCGGAAATTCGGGCAGCTTGCGTCCCATGTCGATCAGGTACTGGTAGCGGTCCATCCAGTCATCGAAAAACTGAAACTCTTCGACGAGTTCGTCCTGTGCAGCCTGAACCTCGTTAGTCATCGCGCCGCCAGGTCGTGCCGCCTGCCCCGTCCTCGATCTTGATATTGGCCGCAGCAAGCTGGTCGCGAACCGCATCGGCAGTCGCAAAATCCTTATCTTTGCGTGCGGCACTGCGCTTCTCGATCAACGCCTCGATGTCTTCGGCCGATAACTCACCTTCAACGTGACCCGCAAACCACTCCTCAGGATCGGATTGCAGCAGACCC
>Ga0255052_10001045_pt1 | contig 21301 bp, 15 predicted proteins | sample JV7_2_21_MG_FD_188632 | JGI IMG/M metagenome (GOLD analysis project Ga0255052, IMG submission 188632) | Seawater microbial communities from Jervis Inlet, British Columbia, Canada - JV7_2_21 | ecosystem: Environmental > Aquatic > Marine > Inlet | place: Canada: British Columbia | collected... | reverse complement strand
GCGTTGCTCAACTGTGCTGCCTTGATGGTTCTGATTTGATCACTGCGTATAATGACAGGCAATCGGGCAGTGGAGGATACAAATGAAAAAGTGGGCACTGGCAGTTCTAACGTTGTGCCTGTTTCTGAGCGGGTGCAGCGTCAATCCGGTGACCGGTGAGCGCAATCTGAATTTTATGTCGGAGGATTGGGAGCGGCAGGTCGGTGCGGAAATGTATGCACCGATGCGCCAGTCACAGGGCGGCGATTTTATCCTCGATCCCGAACTGGCCAGCTATGTCCAGGCCGTGGGCACAAGACTGGCGGCCCACGCCAGTCGCGATCTGCCCTATGAATTCCATGTGCTGAACGATTCCGTTCCCAATGCCTGGGCGTTGCCAGGCGGCAAAATTGTCATCAATCGTGGTCTGCTGACCGAATTGCATTCGGAAGCGGAACTGGCAGCGGTGCTGGGCCACGAAATTGTGCACGCCGACGCAGCGCACGGCGCCAGGAGCCAGTCCAAGGGTGCGCTTTTGCAGGTGAGTGCAATGGCCGGGACGATTTATCTCAGCGGCAAGGCGGACTCCAACGCCGGCGCCCAGGCAGCCCAGATCGTACCGATGCTCGGCGCCCAGCTGATCAGTCAGAAGTATGGCCGTGACGCCGAGCGCGAATCGGATTATTACGGTATGACCTATATGTCCAGGGCAGGTTACGATCCGCAGGGCGCGGTTGAGTTACAACAGACGTTTGTCAAATTGTCCGAAGGGCGCAAGAGCGACTGGCTGAGCGGCTTGTTTGCCTCTCATCCGGCGTCGCAGGAACGGGTGTCGAATAACCGGGAGACAGCCCTTAAGCTGCCGTCAGGTGGCGAGCGTAGCGAGGCGACTTACCGGCAGAAAATTGCCTACCTGGAGCGTGTGAATCCAGCCTATAAAGCCAATGACAAGGGCCGCAAAGCTCTGGCCGAGGATGACATCACCGGCGCCCGGGAGCTTGCTGACCAGGCCCTGGAACTTGAACCCCGGGAGGCCCTGTTCCATGCGCTGTCGGGGGATATCTACGCAACCGAGAAAAAATACCGGCGAGCCGAGCAGGCCTTTAACCTGGCGCTGGAGCGTGATGCCAGCTATTTTTACCATTATCTGAGACGTGGCATGGTGCGGCACGAATTGGGCCGTTCTGATGCTGCCCGACAGGATTTGCAGACCAGCCTGGAACTGTTGCCGACGGCACAGGCGCACTACCTGTTGGGTCAGATCGACCTGAGCAATGGTAACAGGGATGCTGCGATGGCCCACTTTGACGCCGCCAGGTCTTCCAATTCCGAGGCTGGTGTAAACTCCAACCGGGAACTCGCCCGCATGGACCCGCTCCAATACCTGCAGGTGCAGGCTGCGATGGACCAGGCCGGCAAGGCCTACGCCGTATTAAAAAACACCGCGCCCGTGACCCTGGGTAACATATCTCTACAGGTACTTTATCTTGACAGGAATGGTCAACGGCAGCAGATCAACAGGCAACTTAACCGGAAGCTTGGAGCGGGTAAATCTGTCAATATTCCGCTCGGTCTGGGGGGTTATGAAGATTACACTGACCTGAACCAGCGCCTGAGAGTAAGCGCAAACAGTGCCAAAGCGCTGAATTGACGTTCGGCTGAGGTCTGGTCAGCGGATCCCGGTATCACAATTGATGGTCATCGGGACTAGCCTGTCCGGAATCGTAATCGGGGTTTCGGGGCAATGGGGCCAAACCCCGGCGCTGTCAATTTTGACGGTGTAGTCGCCCGGTTCGGCTCGGATCGAAAAAAGACCCCGATCATCCGTGATGGCGGTTGCAACGACAGTATCCATGTCATCACGCACCTGCACAGACGCGTCAGGGAGCGGGCCAACGCAGAATTGTCCGGGTCGTTGTGGCCCCGGGCAGGTGGGAGAGCGTATCACTTTTCCAATTACACCAGAGCCTTCCATCGAGAAGAAATCAACATGACTCGCCTGGGCCCTTAACCACCGCGTAAGGTAGATTTGAACCGGTCCTTCGACAAGGTCCGACCCGGCTATTGTCGTGTGATGGATGGTGATCACCGCCGTTGTTTCAAACAAAACGGGTTCCAATTCATGCAGGTTTATGACCGGGATCATGACGGTCAAGGTTATCGTTTTCAGATCCGGGATCTGCATCAACGTAACGGTGACGAGATGGGAAATTTCTGTCCGTTCCACCCGGATTTCGCCCCCTTCAAAATGGCGTGGCTTGTATGAGCCCCGTTGAGAGGTCAGCATGGGTTCACCGGTAAGGCTGGATGTGGAGTAAAAGATCGTCAGATTTCTACCCGCGAACTCGTATTGATTGGGCTGTATCGGGGCGTCTTCAATTACCTGGGCGCCGGCACGGGCATGTCCGGCCGCCAGCATAAGTCCGAGAAAACCAATAAGTGCCAAATGTTTGCGCATTGTGAATTCTTCCTTGAGCGTATGGTGAAAATTCAATAAATCACGTTATGCTTTGATGATAAGTATGACGTCCTGCACGTCATATGGTTTACAAAAACCTGCTCACTTTAAGAAAACGTCTCAGGATGTGTTTCCAATAATAATCCAATCTGGGAAAAAGCGAACGGGGGCTGGTCTGATTTATTGCACGCTTTGTCTGTTTCTACGCACCTGGGACGGACTACATGACCCTCTGGTGCGGTAATCTGCCGTTGCCCGGCAGGCATAAACTGACAGTTAAAAAGCCAGGATTAGCACGCATATTGCACCATTGACAGGGACCGATAGCGCAACCTGGTGGTTGCGGATTCCCGGTTTGATCCCTTAATGATCTGTGACGATTCCTGTGCCTGGTTTATTTTAAAAAACAGGTCTTTTTTGCTCAGCGAGAGGTGGTATTATGCCTCCCTTGTGATGCTGGGTTTGTCACTGAGTACGGACAAGGAAATAGACCAACATGGCCCGAAAAATCTTGATTATGGGCGCGGCCGGCCGCGACTTTCATGTTTTCAATTGTTGCTACAGAGAAAACTCCGCTTTCAAGGTGGTGGCTTTCACGGCCACGCAGATTCCACACATCGAGGAACGTCGTTATCCCGTCGAACTCGCCGGCCCTCTTTATCCAAATGGCATCCCCATTCATCCCGAAGAGCAGTTGCTCGACCTGGTGCAGAGCGAAAAAGTCGATGAGGTCGTTTTTGCCTATTCCGATGTGAGTCTTGAGTACGTAGACGGGAAACGCAGGACCGTGGAGGCGCAGGGCGTTGCATTTTCTACTTATGATGTGGATGCCACCATGCTTGCTTCCGTGAAACCGGTAATCGCTGTATGTGCGGTGCGCACGGGTTGCGGTAAGAGCCAGACTTCGCGCCGGGTTGCCGATTTGTTGAAGGATCTCAATCTGCAGGTGGCGGTGATCCGTCACCCGATGCCCTATGGCAACCTCGCGAAACAGGCGGTGCAGCGATTTGCCACCCTCGAGGACCTTGATCGTCACGAATGCACGATAGAGGAGAGGGAGGAGTACGAACCACACCTGCAAAATGGAAACGTCGTCTATGCCGGGGCTGACTATGCCGCTATCCTGGCCAAAGCTGAACAGGAAGCGGACGTTATCATTTGGGATGGCGGCAATAACGATACGCCTTTTTACAAACCGGATTTGTGGATCACCGTCACCGATCCACACCGGGCCGGGCATGAACTGTCCTATTTTCCCGGCACCGTGAATTTCGTGCGTGCGGACATCATTCTAATCAACAAGATCGACTCGGCAGATGAACAGGATATCCAGGTCATTGTGCGCAACGCAAAGCGCTTGAACCCGGAGGCGGCCATCGTACGTGCGGCCTCACCGCTCGAGGTCACGGCTTCGGAATCGGTACGAGGCAAAAGGGTGCTGGTGATAGAGGACGGGCCGACCCTGACCCACGGTGGTATGCGATTTGGTGCGGGTGTGCTGGCGGCAGAACAGTACGGCGCTGCCGAACTGGTGGATCCCCGTCCGTGGGCTGTCGGAGAAATTGCAGATACATTTGTGAAGTATCCCGACACGGGTCCGTTGTTGCCTGCCATGGGGTACGGCGAGGCCCAGGTAAAAGACCTGGAAGCTACAGTGAACGCGGTCGATTGTGACCTCGTGCTGGTCGCAACTCCGATTGATCTTTCCCGCATCATCCAAATTGACAAACCATTTTTGCGTGTCGAGTATAAACTGGCGGAAGAGGGCGATGATCTGTCGACGGCAGTGAAGCGCGCCACCGGATAAGGTCTTGGTGCGGGCCTTTGGTTTGCCAAACCAGGCGTAGGTTCATTTTCCAACATATTGATGTAATTTACGAGATGATGTCGTTAAGCAGTGGTAATTTCAGCACTTATCTTTCATTAAATTTGATAAGATCAGACTCCTGTTCAGAACAGGAGTTTACATTGATCACTGTTGACAGCCATCCCACTTTAAAATAAGCTGGCAACAAATCCGACAACAAATCCGTTGAATAAGAGCGGAAAATATTCCAGTATTATCAGATAGGAGTCTAACAATGCGGCACAATATTTTTCTTCTGAGCGCGGTTGTCATGTTAACCATGGGGGTTACCCATACCAGCAGTGCGACATCCAACGGATTTGAAGCTGGCGGCGGCGCGCCAGCTGCGGAACTTGCTGTCCCGGTCGGCGGTGGGTGGCAATTCTTCACTTGGAATACTACTGTTTCGACCCAGATCATCGAAAATCCGTTCACGATCAGTCTGTTCGGCCCGGGTGTTCTTCGTGTTACCGATGCTTTCATAGATGGCGACCAGTTTCGCATTACCGTGGATGGCAGTGTTGTGGGTGACACATCAGTCCCTACAGATACAGGTTCATCTCAACCGGATCCTGACGCGGCTTTCAGCGATCCCGGTTGGAGTAGCGGTGAGTGGCCCCTGTCTGTCGGAGGTCATATCGTGGAAATCGAAATCATCCAGGCAGCTACGGGGTTCGTCGTGGGTGCCGGCTTCATACGCGTAGATAGTGCCGAGACAACCGAAACCATACCGACCCTGAACGGATGGATGCTGCTGATCTTGTTCGCGGGAGTGACGCTGTTGGGTCTGGTATCAGTCAGGCACCGTCAAAACCAGTAATTAAAAATTGATCACCGTCTCCTGCCCGAGGCGGTGATCCTGCTTTTCGATCGCCCATACATGGTGAGAAAGATGGCTCTCCGGTATCGCCTACGGCTAAAACGGAGGCTCCGGAATAGCAAAGTGTGCTTGGGCGGTTCTCTCAAGCTGTGCATTTTTCTTATTCTTCAAATATAGGGTCTGCCTCAAACCGCGGTCCAATAGCGTATTGGCGGCGACCCTTGCGGCAGTTCCGTGATAGATGCGTTTGCCAAACCGCCGGATGATATCCCAGTCGATCTGAACACCCAGGCCCGGTGCCTCCGGGATTTCGATCCGGCCTTCCTGGTCGGATGTGAAGCCACCCTTGATAAATCGGGCCCAGTATTCCGGTTTCCAGTGACCCTCCAGTGGGAACTCGAGCAGACTGCGTTCATGGGCGGGCAAAACCCCTACAAGTTGCAATGCAACGGCAAATCCCAGGCCGGTTGTCCAGGTGTGCGGGCAGTATTTCAGTGCTGGAGTAGCGCTGTTTTGTTGGTTGCGTGACTGGATTTCACGGATCAGCCAGTAAACAACGGAGATACCGCCGGCGTACGTGCCACCGGCCAATACCGCATCTGGTTGATAGATATCCAGGCTGCCGGTATCCAGCATCGCTTTGAAATCACGCCAGCTTGAGTTGATCTCTCCTCCGGCAATAGGTGTTTCTGTACCTCTCCGGAGTTCTGCCAGACCGTCAAAATCACCCCTGTTCAGGGGTTCCTCCAACCACTTTATGTGGTATTGCTCAATACTCTGCGCAAAGGCCTGAGCGAACTCGAGATTCCATTTTGGCGTCTCGTCAAAAAGATCGACCGGCCATCCCTGGTTGGCGTCGACCATCAGGTTCAACGAGTCGCCGGCAGCGTCGCGCGCGGCCCCGACATAATCCACCATGGGTGCGAGCTCAGCGCTTTTTACGCGCAGTTTTACACCCTTGTAACCGTCCTCCAACGCTCGAAGGGTGATTTTCCTGGCCATTTCCTGGTCGTGATTATGGTGTGAACCCGATGATAAATACGGATAGACGAAGCCCCCGGTGCCTCCCAGCACTTGCCACAAGGGTTCGCCCCTCGCTTTGCCGATGATGTCCCAGAAGGCGGCATCAATCCATCCGTTACGCATGCCTATATACGAAAACTCCTGGATACGCTGGTTGACCAACCGGATATCCAAAGGGTTGATACCCATCAGGTAGTTTCCCAAAAGCGGCCCGAGACCTTTGCGTTCGAACCCCATCGCGGGCATCGTCGCGTAGCCCTCGTGGCCCTGGTCCGTACCCAGACAGAGCAGGTAAAAACGCATTTCCGATTGCCGGAACCCGGGAATCCAACTGGGGGTGAAATAGGCTGGGTCACTGAAAAAACCCGGCCTTTTCTCTTCCAGGGGCAACTTGACGTAGTACAGGTCTATGCGATTAATTTTCACAACGCTTCAGTTCTGACGGTACCGCAATGGCAGGAAGCGAATAACATTTCAGGTCGGCCCTTGATTTTGTCAGGCTAAAAGGAGGCTCGGGGTCAATGTAAAACCCTGCCCGGCAGGACATGAGTTTACGCCGACCTTTCATCTGGAACCACGAGTCTATCGAATCGGGCCTGTGAACATCAAGATAAAATACACAGAAAATATATATCTATTTGAAATTAAAGGTTTATATACAAGCAAATCTGGCTATAGACAAATGACCATCTTGTCTATAGCCATTCTGCCAGACTGTCTATAGCCAATCTGCCAAATTGTCTATAGCCCTTCTGCCAAACTGTCTATAGCCAATCTGCCAATCTGCCAAAATGGCTATGGCCATCCGTTGAAGTGCAACAACTCCAACTATTGATTCTTTGCCAAAAAGCCACCCGGCTTCACATTTCGGCCGATCCCTCTCATACCATAGCTATCGCTATGCTTTTTCGAACGATCGACCCAACTGTTTCGCCAGCTACAGCGCACAACCAGATCCTTGATGAAATGTTCGGGTTAAGAGGATGCGCCTGTCCCGGATAGGACAAACTGTAAAGCCAGAAATACCCAAAAACACTCTCACACGTTTGGTGATTCGACAATTTTTCATTTTCTCCTATACTCTGGATATACTAATTTTTACGTGGGACCAGTGTTCAAGCAGATCGAGCAATAAGAATGAGAAAAGCAAATATGCGCCCGGGTCTGTCCGGCCTGTATACACAGCGTAAGAAATTAACCGCACTTTCTGTGTTGATATCTGTTGGCGGCCTGTTTTTATTGTCTGCTCCTAACGCCGTGGCACGCACAGCCATGGATGCCAGGACAGCGCATGAGGAGGTTGCGCTGGCAGAGCGCTACCCGCCGGCTGCCATGTGTGCCAGTTGCCATCCAAAGCAATACCGGGAATGGTCGGTATCCCAGCATGCCTATTCCCAGTTGAGCCCGATGTACATGGCCATGCAGGCCACCATCAACCTGAAAACCAGCGTTACAAACGGTGACTTCTGCATGCGCTGCCACACACCTGTGGGCGCGGATATCGGAGAGCCACTGGCGCTCACAAACCTTGACCGGGATCCCGCCTCCAGGGAGGGTGTCACCTGTATTACCTGTCACCGCGTGTCCCAGGCCTATGGGAAGATTTCGGGGCGCCTGGCCCTGGATGAAGGCCCGTTGGTTGCACCGGTAAAAGGTCCGCAGGGTAATGCCGGTCTGCAGGTGGTACTGGCTGACCCGGAGACCTACCGCAACCTGTCAACCGATGCGAGTAATTCCCGGGGTAAAAAAGTACATGCCGAGGTGGATCATTTTTTTGAACTCACATCCCCGCGTTTCTGCGGTAACTGTCATGACGTATTGCTGGTAAACGGGTTCCGCCTGGAAGAGGCCTTTAGCGATTACAAGACCTCCCCTGCCCATAAGCGTGGCGTCACCTGCCAGGATTGTCATATGGGCAGGGTGCAGGGCAGGGACGAGGGTTACGCACGCGGTCCCGCGGCACTCATTGTAAAAGCCGATACGCCGGATCGAAAAGTCACCAACCATTATTTTGCCGGACCCGATCACTCCATTGTCCACCCCGGCATTTTCCCGCACCCGTTGAACCCGCCGCGTAACCTGCGCAAGAAGACGCTGCGCGACTGGATCGCATTTGATTATGCCGCAGGTTGGGGCGAAGCAGCATTTGAAAAGGGTGCCGCCAAGGAAACCACCTTCCCGAATGCATGGCGAACCACAAGTCACCGCAAAGCCGCCCGTGGCCTGATCGTCGAGCAGTGTGAAACCCTGGAGTGGGCCCGCGGACAGCGTCTGGAAGTATTACGCAACGGCTTTGTCCTGGGGGATATCAGCACCCGTTTAAAGGGTGACAGACTGGTGTTGAGCGTGGAGGTCGCCAATGGTACCGATGGGCACAATGTCCCAACGGGCTTTGACGCAGAGCGGATAGTTTTTCTTGAGGTCGACATTCGCGACGACAGTGGCCGGCAGGTATATGTGTCCGGTGATCGCGATCCTAACGGAGATTTGCGAGACACACATTCCTTGTATGTTGCCAACGGGGACGTTCCGCTGGATAAAGAGCTGTTTAACCTGCAGTCAAAATTTCTGATTAAACTGGCACGCGGCGGTGAGCGCGAACAGGTGTTGGCGGTTAACAGCTCCATCAGTGCCCGGCCATTTATTCGTCCTGAATTGAGGCCCACTACACTCTATGGCAGACCGGCCGGTGCGCGCAAACATCGCCAGGTCTTAAAAGCCAACGGCTCGCGGAAAGCGGCCTACAAGATTAATATCGAGGATATTTCCTGGCCATTGAGTGCAGATATTTCACTGGTCGTGCAAATGGTACCGGTGAACCTGGTCGCGGCAGTCGCGGCGGCGGGATTTGATTATGAAATGAGTCCAAAAACAGTTGCCGAGCGGGTGGTCACAGGCGCTGAGGCCATTTGGCAACGTAAGCTCACCGTTTCATCCGATGGCCTGATCCAGACCGATATACCGGTCACCAGCGCCCAAAAACAATGCACTGTCGAGGGCTTTGATGAGGGTGAGTGCAAGTTTAAAAATAACCTGTGCAACGTCTTATGAGGATCAGCGACCATGTCCATGGACACAGGAACAGGTACACCGGTCTGTTTTTAGCCGCCGTATTGACACTGGCCTTGCCCGGTACCGGCCAGGCGGCGGACAATGCATCGTTATCTGACGAAGCCGTCATGCTCCCCGAACCATTTGAGCCAGGGGACTGCGAGAAAATGGGTGCAAAAGGGGACCCATCACTTCCGCCGATTGCCAATCCCTGCGCCCTGATCCGTACCGGGCCACCGGTGGAACTGGGCCCCGACCTGCTGGGGCTGGGTAAACTTCACCCGGGTTTTGAATTACCCACGGGCGCCATCTGGCAACCGGCATTGTATTTACTGGGGGGTGTACGCACTGCGCTCAATGTGATTAGCTCGGACGATGCAGAAGATCTCGCAGAAATTGCCGTCCGGGCTGATATCGCATTCAATTTGCAACTCACCGCGACCGAGAGGATCGTGCTGGGATTTTCGCCGTTGAACGATGGCGGTGATTTTACAAATTATCAATTCAATCCCGATGAGGGCAGCGGCTATAACGGTGTGTTCAACAGCAATATAGAGCAGTTCTGGTTTGAAGGTGATTTTGGTGAACTGTTTCCGGATTTACAAAAACGCGGTGACGACCCGCGACTGGAGAAAAATAATGAATACGGTTTTTCCATCGGTCGCCAACCACTCTATTTTCAGGATGGCATGCTGATCGTGGACACCATGGATGCCATTGGCATCGTACGTAACAACCTGCAATTATTTGACCGCTCGCCCTCGACCCGGCTGACCTTTCTGTTTGCATGGAACGATGTCAACCGGGGTGATAATCTCGATGATGCCGATGCCAGCCTGCTAGGATTTTTCGGCGAAACCGATACCCTTCGCAGTACGATTGAATTTGATGCTGTGTACGTGCGTAGTGACAAGGGTGGTGATGGAATTAACCTGGGTTATGGCACCACCCAGCGCTTTGGTTTCTGGAACACCACCTTCAGGGTCAACGCATCCCACGCGTTGGATCAGGAGTCCGCCGCGGTCGCCGACGGCGTTTTGCTGTTTTTTGAGCTGTCCCGGGCACCGCTGGGAACCCACAACGTGGTCTACCTCAACGGCTTCGCCGCGATTGATAGCTACACGTCTGCTTCCCGGGGTGAAACCACCGGTGGCCCATTGGGCAGGACCGGTATCCTGTTTTCTGCGCCGGGCCTTGGACGATTCGGAGCACCGCTTTCCAGTGAATCCAGCGAAGCCATCGGTGGCGCCCTTGGCTATCAATGGTTTTTTAACCAGGACAAAAGCAATCTGATCGCAGAACTGGGTTTACGTAATGACCGTTCCGGTCCTGAAGATACGTACGAGGGCGGTCTCGGTTTGCGCTATCAGCAAGCCTTGTCGCGTCGGTGGCTTTTTCAAACCGATGTGTTCATAGTTGATGGCAAGGATCGGGGCACTGATCTGGGTTTACGCACGGAAATAAATATCGCTTTTTAGGAAATGATCATGACTTTGTTTCAATGGGCAGGTGTGGCGATACTGACATTGGCTTTTCTGGAGGCCTTGTCCATCCTGGTGTCGGGTTGGCGCCGGCGGCGATACATGTTGCGTGAAATGGACTTGCGTACACAGAATATTGCCCTGCAAATTGAAATTTTATCGTCCCGCCGGCGTCAGCAGACGCTGGGCTGGGAAGGTTATCGAAAATTCATCGTGGATAAAAAGGTGAACGCCTGTGAAGACATTGTCTCTATCTATTTGAAACCGCATGACGGTCTGCCACTACCTGGCTTCAAAGCCGGTCAACACCTTACGTTTCGTCTGCAAATTCCTGGCCAGTTAAAACCGGGAATCCGTTGTTATTCCCTTTCCGACGCGCCCCGGGACAAGGATCAAAACCATTACCGTATTTCTGTCAAACGTATCCTTCCACCGCGTGATAAACCCGAAGCGCCACCCGGGTTGGTATCCGGGTTCTGGCATCAACAGGTTGGCGAAGCAGACCTGGTTGATGTGCGTGCTCCAAAGGGCACATTTCATCTCGATGAGCAATCCAACCACCCCGTGGTCCTGGTTGCGGGCGGGGTCGGGGTCACCCCTTTGCTTAGCATGTTCCGTTACCTGGCCAATACCCGTTCGAGCCGGGAAGTCTGGCTGTTTTATGGCGTTATGCACAAACACCAGCTACTCAACCCGGATGAATTACGTGAGGCGGCGGGCCGCGCGCCCAATTTGCAATTGCGCTTTGCATTCAGCCACCCGGGCGAAACATGCGAACAACCCGGAGATTTCCAACGCCAGGGTTATGTGACAGTTGACTGGATCAAAAAGGAACTTGGGCTGCCTGAGACCTTCAGCGATATTAGCAGTCATCAGCAACCCGAATTCTATGTCTGCGGCCCGCCGCCGATGATGCACTCGATTACCACCGATCTGAAGGCATGGCATGTTCCTGAGGCGCTGGTCCATTTCGAAACCTTCGGGCCGGCGTCTGTCAAGAAGCTCAAAACGGATGCGGCGGTTTCAGCCGGGGATGCGCAACAGCAATACAGCGTCGAATTCAGACGCACCGGCAGAACCATCAACTGGCAACCTGACTCTGGCTCTCTTCTGGAAACCGCGAAAGCCAACGATATCCTGCTGGATTGTGGATGCCGCTGCGGCGACTGCGGAACATGCGAAATTGCTGTAATCAATGGAGACGTAGAGTATCCTGATAAAGAACCCCAGTTTGATTTGCAAACCGGTAACTGTCTCACCTGTATCGGTGTGCCAAAAAACAACCTGGTTCTGGATGCATAGCAACATGTCGGATTTCCATTGATTTTTCAGATAGCTACAATCCAATATCGTACGGAGAAAAGGAATGCAGGGACGATCAGTTAAGACCGGAATCATTTTGTTGCTATTGACCGCCATTACATCGACGCCGGCACAGGCATCACCCGAGCCGTGGAACGTTACCGGGCCGGAAAAATGTGCCGAGTGCCATCGTGTTGAATACAGCATCTGGGAAGAAACCCCGCACTCGTTGACCTATGAGAGCATGCCGGATTCGGAAAAAGGAATCGAAATCGGCGATGCCATGGGGCTGGATGATGTGGTCGAGGCCGAATTGTGCCAGACCTGTCACCTGACTTTACAATCCGAAGGCGAAGCTGAGGAGCCAGAAGTCATCGCCGGTATCAGCTGTGATTCCTGCCATGGGGCCAGCATCGGCTGGATGGAACCTCACGCCAAGGAACACAAAACGCCGGCTGAACAGAAAAGTCTTTGGGCAGAATCAGAGGCGGCGGGTATGATACGCCCGGGGGACGTTTATACTTTTGCAAAAAATTGCCTGGGCTGTCACGTGGTACCGCAGGAGAATCTGGTCAACACCGGCGGGCACGCAGCAGGCAGTGAATTTAACCTGGTGACCTGGAGCCAGGGAATCGTCCGGCACAACACTTTTTACAGTGCTGACAATAACGAAGCAACGCCAGAGCGTAAACGCATGATGGCGGTTATGGGGGTCGCTGCCGAATTACAGGTGGGTCTGAACGCAGCAGCGGCAATCAAAAATACCGGCGGCGATTACGCAAAGGCCTTGATGGAACGATTGCAAAAAGCAAAATCAGTCCTGTCTGAAATGGCCACAAGAACCGCGTCTCCGGGCGTTAAGGCCATTTACGAAGCAGTAGCTGAACTGGAAATCAAACTACCGATTGACAAGGCAAACGCAACCGGAGCCGCAGCCTCTATCGCAACCAGCGCCAGGGCGTTATCGGCCCGGGGTGCTGACCTTTCCGCACTGGATGCAATGATAGAGTCATACGGCGAGTACCGCGGCGAACCCCAAACATAAACAATGATTTGTTACGGGCGTCGGGGCGCAATGCAGGTACCATGCGGGCTGGTAAATTACTGAATCCTATCCATGGTTGAACCAGACACAACAGCAGATAACAGGGAAGGTTCCGCCGATGACACCCATAGCGTTTCCCAAACGACGGGATGGGGCAAACCCTTTGGAAATCCCGATAAAATCGGTATGGAAAAATTGGCCTTCATCAAAAGCCATAAACCCTTCAGCTTGCTCAGGGACGAACACTTCACCCAAAGCCTGGCGCTGGATGATATTCTCAGACACGATGGACGCATCGTGCGTCATCGACCGGGGGATGTGATAACCCATTTCGGTGATTATGGCACCAGTTGTTTCCTGGTTTTAAGCGGACAGTGCCGGATCATACTTTCACCGGTAGAAAAGCTGGTTGTCGAGGACAAAAAACCGCAGATCACCGGAATTTTCAGCGCTGTAAAACAGCATTTTCGCCGTTCTGGCTACCCCGAAAGCCGGGATACTGGCCACTACGAAAAAGACAGTGAAATCAACATCCGGGAAAGCGATGGCCGGGTCATACATGTTTTAAAAGATACCGACGAAATCATCCAGCAGAAGCATACCAGGGTTTTGGGTCCCGGTATTTTTTTCGGAGAAATCAGTGCGATAACCCGGGCACCTCGCTCAGCCATGATATTTACCGAAACGGACGTCGAACTGTATGAATTACGCTGGCAGGGGTTCAGGGATCTGCGCAAATTCGGCATACAATTTCGTGCGTGGGTGGACAATTTGCTCTCAGAGCGATCGATGGCGCCCCTGTTGGCTGCGAACCCCATACTCGGGCTTTTGACCTCTGAGCAACTCGCTGAAGTTGCCGCGCATTCCAGCTATGAACAGTTCGGTGACACTTACTGGTACAGGGCGTTTGGAAAACTCTCAGATAAAGGAGATGAAAACGATGACGAAACCTACGTCCTCAAGCAAGGGGCATACCTTGATGGCGTGTTGCTGATCCGCGGCGGGTTCGCCAGGGTGCTGGAAAATTATGGTGGCGGTGAGCGTACCGTGGGGTATCTGGCAGAGAACCAGATTTTTGGACTTTATAACGTCATCGACCATCAAAGAGACTCCGAAATACCAATGGTTTCGTCTTTCTCGCTCAAAGCGATAGGTTATCTTGACCTGATTCGTATTCCCACCCACATATTTCTCAGCCATGTTGTTCCCGCGTTGGTGAAAAAAGGCTGGGTCGAAGACAGGGGTCCACTGAACGAGATCGCACCCAGGTTTGACCTTGCCGGCGGTCTTGACCAGTCTTTAATGGAAGACCTGTTGGATAAGCGAATATTCAATGGCACGGCCACCATGCTGATCGATCTGAACCGCTGTGTCGGCTGTGATGATTGTGTCCGTGCCTGTGCCGTGGCACATGATAATAATCCAAGGTTTGTCCGGCATGGTTTGCAACACGCCAACCTGCAGTACACCAATGCCTGTATGCATTGCCGAGACCCCGTGTGTACCGTTGACTGTCCGACCGGGGCGATCGTACGCACCGCCGGCACCCAGGTGATCGCCATCGACGACAGCGCCTGTATAGGTTGTGGCAGTTGCGCCAGTTCTTGTCCCTACGACAATATTCGCATGGTCGAAATTCGTGATCATGAGGGTAGAAAAATCATTAATGTACAAACTGGGCAGCCAGTACGAAAGGCTTCAAAATGTGATCTTTGTATCGATCAACTTGGTGGGCCCGCGTGTGCGAGGGCCTGCCCACATGACGCCCTGGTACGTATTGATACCGCCGATCGGGGAAAACTGGCGCAATGGCTCAATCGCTGATGAAAACACGTTTGCCCGGCACGGTGTTTTTGCTGGTGTTGATGGCGTTCGTCCTGGCTGGAAGCTTGCAATTTGATGCCGGACTAAGAGACATTGCGATTATTTCTGGTTGGACACTGGCCATATTGAGTTTGCTGCTGGCGACCTACAACCTGCGTAAGAAAATATCCAGCGTCCCCATCGGCAGGGCCTGGTACTGGCGTAAAGCCCACAGTTTTTTGGGTTGGTTGGCGGTGGTGGTATTTTTTGTCCACGCGGGGCCCTTACCACCGGACGGCCAACTATATTTACTTCTTTGGTTGCTTTATTTTCTGCTGCTTGTCAGTGGCATAACAGGTTTGTGGTTGAGTCTCGCTTTGCCTTCACATATCGCGCAGGGTGGAGAGAGATTGCAATATGAACGTATTCCCCTTTTACGCGAAGCTCAATCCCGGCGGGCTGAACAAGTCATCCTTGCTGCCTCGGTTGGCGGTGTTGGTCAGCCCTTGATGGAATTTCACAACCTGCACCTGAGGCCTTACCTCTGCCAATTCCGGGAACGATACCGGCATTGTGTCAACAACGCCAAAATTGCCGGTCTGTTATTACAGGAATTGAAAAATATTGGTCGATATGTCGATAGCGGTTCCAGGCAAAGCGTCGCCGAACTAGAGGAGATCATCGCAAAAAAACAAATTCTTGATCGGCAATACGCATTGCAGGGCCTGCTGAAGAAATGGATCTATTTTCATATTGCACTTAATTACATGAGCTGGGCGTTCATCGTGATACATGTGTTTGCAAGCTATACATTCAGACTGGAGTATGGTCTCTGAAACGCATACAACCCATAAAGTACGACCAAAGCACATACGACCGTGTCACTCAAAAATGGGTATGCGGCGGCGGTCTTAGCGGTCAGGTCTGCGGCCAGGGGCCCGACAAAAAGGGCAATTGCCCCTATGCGCAAAAAGGGGCGGAACCCAGATACCTGTGCGAACCGATACGAAAAAACAGGCAATGGCAGTGTGGGCTGCCGGCATCAGCGGGCGGACCCTGTTTCCAGGGCCCGGATAAACCTGGTCTTTGTTGCCAGCAATTGCCGCCTTGTAGCCCTGGACTGAGCCAGCGCAAACAGCGTGGCAGATTTGTTGCCTGGTGTGTCACCATAAGTTTGGGGTTTGTCGCCCTGCTGAGTTCAAGCCCACAGTTTCAAAATTTTATCAAGCCCGGAACTACCGATAACCGTCATGCGTTTATCGAGGATTGCAACCAGTGCCATGTACAGGTGGCAGCGAGTTTTTCTGACTTACTTGCTATGGGCTTTACCGGTTTCAAGGCAGAGCATCGGGACCCGGGTGAAAAATGCCTCGGTTGCCATGTCAGCAACGACCATGGCTTTAACCCGCATGGTGCATCGGCCATTGAATTGAACGCGGTCACCGATCGACTGGCCGACCAGGCAGACCTGGACATGGCCAGCTTCGCGCCGGTCGCCTGCGCGACCTGTCATGACATCCATCAACGGGGCTACCCGGGTGGCATCAGGGCTTTGACAGATACCCAGTGCCAGGTTTGCCACACCGTTGGGCATACCGCATTCGGGCTTGATCACCCGGCATTTACCCAGCTGCCGGCATACACGCCACAGTTACTGTTCGATCATCAACAGCACTACAAAGATCATTTCACCAAGCAAGGCCTGATCGACTACGCGCCCGGTCATTGCAATACCTGTCACCAGACCGGGACAGAAACCGACATGCAATTTGCCGATTTCGACAGCATGTGCTCAGATTGCCACTTACGCCCGGACATTGTCGAAAAGCAGCTGGACAGTATCGGCCCTACCAGTTTGATCGCAATTCCGCGGATGGATACAGAGCAACTGGCCATCGGTTACTGGCCAAATTGCCGGACCAGCAGGTTCAAACGGTTGAGCGATTTACCGTTGATCATGCGCGCAATGCTGGAAACCGACGCCTCGGCCGCGGCGGCTATCAGCTTGCTGGAAGACAAAAAAACCAGTCTCAACGCAATGGATAAAGCCACTGATGAGGAACGCACGGCAGCCACCCAACTGGCCTGGGCGATAAAAAAACTGGTACAGGACATCGCTGCCAACGATGCGCTCGAACGATTTTCCGTGGATTCCGAAACCCGCAACGTCAGTGACCCGCTGCTGGTGGAGGTCATCACGCGGCTGCCCATTGATATACGCCGACGCCTGGCAGAAAGCTGGTTCCCCGGCCTGGACGAAGAGTTGACCCGGGTAGGTGAGGTCATTCCCGGCAGTTGTCCGAGCCGTGCAGACTGGTCGGCGATGCGTGAATTCATTGAAAAAAAGAAGCACGATATCGGCGTGAATCCCGGCTGGTATTTGCAGGCCAAATCGTCCTATATGGCACTGTCTTATGTACCACAGCAACACAAGGACCCTTTGATGATGAGCATTGCCGGTATCACGCAAAAATTCCCACGTGATGCTCAGATAAAGGCGGAATTTCAATGCGCAAAATGTCACGGTGTCGAAGCCCGGGAAGACTGGTATACATTGCAGTGGCCACTGAATACAGCCACCAGGAAAACCCGTTTTTCACATGCTTCGCATATTGCCAGCGGTCAGAGTTGTGACCAGTGCCACCAACTGACGGGGGCCGACGAAAAGGACCAATTCGCCGTGCTTGACCACTTGCCGATTAAAAACCAGCAGTGCGCTGAGTGCCACAATGGAGAAGCTGCCCAACAACAGTGTGTGCTTTGCCACGGCTATCATTGGCAGGGTTTTTCAAGCCCGGTCCTGGCAACCAATCCCTTGTAGGGTGGAGCTGAAGGTCTGTCCCACGCCAATAAAATGAAATCTGGTAATGTTCACGATTTTGTCCTATCGTTTAAATTCTACATTTGCACTGCATCAAATGTATCTTCTTGAGGACTGCCGGTGTGGCTGTCAAAGGACAAACTGAAACGGGAAGACGATGAATAGACTTGATACCCCAGCAAATTCTTTATTTATCAACCAGGTAATATTGCGATTAATGTCAATAATGCTGTTAATCGGCCTGGCAGCTTGTGCAGCGACACCGCAGGCTACGACCAGGACAACGACCAGCAATATAAATGTAGTGTCTGCTTATGATATGTACAACATGAGTAATTACAGCGGGGCGGTCAGTGAGTTCGATAGTATTATCGGGGATGGTGCTGCAAGCGCCAACAGCCGCCGTATGGCTCACCTGGGTAAGGCGTTGATTTATCTTGGTGCCGACCCGCACTGGTATAGCATTGACAATGCAAAACTCTCGCTTAATTCAGCGGGTGAAATTGCTCCGGACGGCGATGCAGAGTTTGCAGTAGAAACTGATATGCTTATGGATGCTATTTTGAATCTTATGGGTACAGAATCTGAACTGGCTGGTTTGAAGTCAAGGTCCGCCAGGTCCCGCGATGAAATCGCGGCCCTGAAAATGGAACGTGATAGTCTGCTGGCGGAGCAAAAGACTTTGAACGAAGCACTGGAAAAGCTCAAAGATCTGACCCTGAGTAACTAGTGTACTGTCAAATACGGCGGTTCCTGCGTGTGTGGACAATGTGGGGTACCACCTGATTTTGGACAGGCGGTTTATATTCAATCCGGCTTCTGCACCCCTTTCAGACCCTGGTGGATGCGGATATAGCTCAACAATTGATCGGTGTCCATGGCTTCAAGCTGGATGGAATTCAATAACACCATGGGTGTGTCGCCATAATCCTGTGAGTACTCTACGTGCTGCATGAACCTGGAAACCTCATCCATTTCAGAATGTTTGCCAACCAGGATGATGCCGAACTCACGTTCCAGCATCCACTGGTTGGCTTGCGCGAGGTCTGCTGTGTGTTGTATATCATAGGATTCATCGCTGCGGGTTTGTTCGAGAAGTTCGGCGATGGTTGAGCCTTCTTCAATTATCATCACACCTTTGTCGAGATTCAGATCGGGCAGTAACTTTCTGACCGCATTGGTCAGGGTGGACTTATCCACCGGCTTGGTAAGGTACTCATCCGCACCCATGGCCAGACCGAGTTCCTTTTCACTTAACATTGATTGCAGAATGATGGGGATGTCGGCGGTTTCAGGAAGTCCGCGTAATTTCTCCAGCACCTGCCAACCATCCATTTCCGGCATGATGATATCCAGAACGACGATGTCGGGTTGTTGTTCCCGCGCCATTTCAACACCGGCGACACCGCCATCCGCCGTAATTACGTGATACCCACATTTGGACAGGATGCGTTTTGAGATCTCGCGGGAGGATCTGTCGTCATCCACCACCAGCACTTTTGCCAGTCCTTCGATTTGAGCACCGTCATCCACGGTATGCCGGTCTTTTGGAGTCTCCTGGGTGCCGGAATCTTTCGCAGTGGCCGGTACCGAAAACGTAAAGCAGGTACCCTTTCCCGGCGTGCTTTCAACGTCAATCCTGCCTTGCATCAGGTCGGCGAATTTCTTACAGATGGCCAGGCCCAATCCGGTGCCGCCGAACTCACGGGTGGTTGATTCGTCAGCCTGGGTAAATTCATCAAACACCTTGTCCAGTTGTTCAGGGGTCATGCCGATACCGGTATCAGAGACAGAAACACTGACCATATCTACCCCATGTTCGATGAAGCGGTTGGCTTCGACGGTAATTTCACCATTACGGGTGAACTTGGCCGCATTGCTCAGCAGGTTCATCAGAATTTGTCTGAATTTGGTGATATCGGTAAAGATTGCCGAATCATCCAGTTTGAAAACCGTATTCAGTATATTGTCATAATTAACGATCAATGGCCGAACAGTGCCGACGACTTCCCTGATCAATTTTTCGAGATCCACGCCTTCGTTGTAAACGACCATTTTTCCGGACTCGACCTTTGAAAGGTCCAGCACGTCGTTGATCAGCCCCAGCAGGTGTTTGCCGGCCGCCTGGATCTTGCCGAGGTCTGCCTGGATTTCATCCGAATCCACTTCAACGCCGTCTTCGATATCCTCCAGCAACATTTCGCTGTAGCCGATAATGGCATTCATCGGAGTTCTCAGTTCGTGGCTCATATTGGCCAGAAAACCGCTCTTGGCCTGGTTTGCCTTATCCGCCCGGAGTTTTTCGTCCTGCGCCTGTTGCATGGCGATATCCAACTTCCCGGCCATGGAATTGAATGCGTCGCCCAATTCGCTCAGATCGCCTTTGCCGGTGACAAGAATTCGGTGGGACAGGTTGCCTTCGCTCCATTCCCTCGTGCCCAGACGCAACTGGGACAGGGATTTTTGGGTGTAGCGGATCAGTAATGTGATCAATGCCAGTGCGATCAGGGCAGAAAAGATGAAAACCAGCAACGATACACGGTTGGTCAGGGCTTCTACCTCGTCGATAGCCTTGTTCATTTCAAAGGAGATGGACCTCAGCAACATGCCATCACGCGCCAGTTGGGAGGCTGCTTGGTCAAAATCGGAGGCAAACGCGAACAGGGAGTAGACCTGGACGGGTTGGCTGACCTGATTGGCAAAGTTGATCAGTGATTTCCACTGATTGATTATTTTTTCTGCGGATCTGATACCGTCAAGCTGTTCCGCAACGGCTTCGCCGGCGGTTGAGCGCAGGGTTTCCAAAGCATCACCGGTGGTGACGATGCTCTTCAGCAGGGCCGCCTGCTCCTTCTCGTCAAGTTCTTTCTTGTCCTGGGCCGTGGCCACGGCTTCCAAAACTTTGAGACGGGTGTTCAATTCCTTGAGTTGTTGTGAAATATCGCTGACCAGGTACTGGGTACGTATGACAGATTGCAGCGTCGAGACTTTTTCACGGCTGACGTGGGTGGACCACAAAAATACCACGACTGTCAAAAAATAAAAAACCAGTACCACCGATGAGGTCAGGGCGATTCTTTTGCTCAGATTCATGGAGTTTCCCTCTTTGTGGGCTTTATTTTCCGGCTACTCCCTGGATCAGGGCCTCAATTTTTCCCAGCAGTCGTTTCAGATCGATGGGCTTGGTGTCGTAATCATCACAGCCGGCGTCCATCGCCTTTTGACGGTCGCCGTCCATTGCGTGAGCCGTCAAGGCGATAATTTTCAGCGATGCTGTGGCGGTATTGGACTTCAATTCACGGGTTGCTGTCCAGCCGTCCTTTATCGGCAGGCTCATATCCATCAACACCAGGTCGGGCATGGAGGCCGCAGCCATTTCCACACCCTGCTGGCCATCGACTGCGACTTCAACTTCATAACCCTTACGCTTCAGTCTGCGGCTTAACATGTCGCGGTTCATTTCATTGTCTTCAACGATAAGTAAATTGGTCACATTTCACCTCTGTGTCTGTTTCGGCAATTCCCAATGGCAGTGCCAGTGACTAACCCGGACATTTCACCAAGGATCCGGGATTTGCGCTGTAGCTGGCGAAACAGTTGGGTCGATCGTTCGAAAAAGCATAGCGGTAGCTATGGTTTGAGAGGGATCGGCCGAAATGTGAAGCCAGATGC
>Ga0255052_10001043_pt1 | contig 21319 bp, 17 predicted proteins | sample JV7_2_21_MG_FD_188632 | JGI IMG/M metagenome (GOLD analysis project Ga0255052, IMG submission 188632) | Seawater microbial communities from Jervis Inlet, British Columbia, Canada - JV7_2_21 | ecosystem: Environmental > Aquatic > Marine > Inlet | place: Canada: British Columbia | collected... | reverse complement strand
CGATCTCCCGAAAGACCAATGACTGAGCCGGGAAATCTGTGCTTATCGACATAGTCCCGAGTTCCGGTGACTAATGCACGGTACACGCTTTCCTCGGTCGACAGGTGTTCTGTAATCGAGGCAACACCGATCTCGATGCCGGTGGCAATTGCGGTGAGTTCAAGCTCGTACAGACCTTCGTCGAACGCTGGCGCACGAAAGCGGACCTCACCGTCGGCGTTCATTGCGAAACTTCCGCCATCAAAGACAAGCTCGTCCTGCCCGCCTACCATATTCAGATACAGGACCGGCACACCGGACTCGCCGACTCGTGCCTGAACGGCTTCTTCGCGTCTCTTTTGTGTGTCGACTTCATAGGGCGAGCCGTTGATAGCGATAACGCATTCAGCGCCAGCCGTACGGGCTGCCGCGATCGGACCCGGTCGCCAGATATCCTCGCAAATCGTTAGTCCAATTCCGACGCCATTTATTCGGAAAACCGCGGCCTTCCGGCCCGCTTTGAAATATCGCTCTTCGTCGAAAACGCGGTAGTTCGGTAACAATTGCTTGCGATAGCTGCAGAGCAGTTCACCGTCCGAAAATACCGCACAGCTGTTGTAAATATCGTCGTCGACATACTCAGGAAAACCGATCAGAACCGCGATTCCGCGTACCGATTCTCGTATCTCTGCGACGGCGTGCTCGGTTCCTATGCGCAAACCTGCGTGAAACAGCAGATCTTCAGGTGGATACCCGCAGACACTAAGTTCCGGGAAGACAACAAGATTCGCCTGTAACTCGTCTCTGGCGCGGACCGCATACTCAATGATTTTGCTCGTATTGCCGGCAACGTCGCCGACCGCGAGATCAATCTGCGCCAGCGCGATTTTCACTTTGTTATTCATCGCGCCGTCGCCACCTGGCGGTTGCCGCTAGCCGCCGAGAACTTCCTGCATTTTGCTGCCGAGTTCTGCCGGAGACCGTACTGTCGCCACTCCGGCGGCATCGAGCGCCTTGAACTTGTCTGCCGCAGTACCTTTGCCACCCGCGACGATTGCGCCGGCATGGCCCATACGCTTGCCCGGTGGGGCGGTGACGCCGGCAATATAGGCAACAACGGGCTTTGTGACATTGGACTGTATGAACTCAGCTGCAGCTTCTTCATCGGTACCACCGATCTCGCCAACCATGATAACGCCATCGGTGTCAGAATCTGCCTCAAATAACTCGAGGCAGTCGATGAAGTCCATACCCCTCACGGGGTCACCGCCGATACCGATACAGGTCGTTTGCCCTAGATCGTTGACGGTCGTCTGATACACCGCCTCATAGGTCAACGTACCGGATCGCGACACAACTCCGATTCGTCCGGGCTTGTGAATAAAACCCGGCATGATGCCAATCTTGCATTGCTCGGGAGTGATGATGCCCGGACAGTTCGGTCCTATCAGACGGCAGTCATAATCGCGTATCGCCGATTTGACCTTAACCATATCCAGGACCGGAATACCCTCTGTGATGCAGACGACGAGTTTGACACCCGAATCGGCCGCTTCGAGAATGGCATCAGCGGCAAACGGCGGCGGCACCAGGACCATGCTGACGTCAGCGCCCGTTTCATCTACCGCCTCACGCATCGTGTTGAAGACCGGCACGCCCAGGTGCTCGCTCCCACCACGCCCTGGCGTGACACCGCCAACAATCTGCGTGCCGTATTCGATGCATTGCTCGGCGTGAAAGGTCCCCTGGCTACCCGTTATGCCCTGGCAGATAATTTTGCTGTCTTTGTTGACGAGAATACTCATGCTGTTCCTTTCAGAATCGCTGTCGCGGCCGTTCTATTGTTGCCTCGAACCTAGTCGATTGGCGCAAGGCGCTAATAGCACGGGCCGCTCCTGCGATGCGTTACCGATCCTGTTATTTCGCTGCTGCGACCACCTTTTTAGCGGCGTCCGTCAGATCCTCGGCCGCGATGATGTCGAGTCCGCTGTTGGCCAGCAACTCCCGGCCCTTGTTCACATTGGTGCCCTCGAGGCGAACAACAACCGGAATGCTGACCCCAACTTCTTTCACCGCAGTGATAATGCCTTCGGCAATCAGGTCACAACGCACGATACCGCCAAAGATATTGACGAGGATCGCGGCTACGTTCTTGTTTGACAGAATCAGTTTGAATGCCTCGGCCACACGCTCTTTTGTCGCACCACCGCCGACGTCCAGGAAGTTGGCGGGTTCGCCACCGTGCAACTTGATGAGATCCATTGTCGCCATCGCCAGGCCGGCGCCGTTAACCATGCAGGCAATATCACCATCGAGGGACACATAATTGAGATCGTGTGCCGCGGCCTCACGCTCTTTGTCGTCTTCCTGCGTAATATCGCGTAGCTCGACGATATGTGGCTGCCGGTACAAGGCATTACCGTCGATATTGATCTTGGCATCGAGCGCAATGACATCGCCACCCTTCGTAACGATAAGCGGGTTGACTTCAACCAGGGTAGCGTCAGTTTCGACGTAGAGTTTGTACATGCGCTTGATCAGGTCACCGAACTGGCGCATCTGTTGCTTGTTCAACTCGAGACCGAACGCCAGCTGACGTGCCTGGTAGTCCTGTAAGCCGGCATCCGGCGCGATGTCGATAGTAAATATCTTCTCGGGTGTTTCCTGAGCAACTTGCTCAATGTCCATCCCGCCAGCAGCCGAAGCGATGAACGCGACGCGGCTGACCTCACGGTCGACGAGCATCGACAAGTACAGCTCGCGATCGATGTCTGAGCCCTCTTCCACGTACACAACACTGACGGGCAAACCTTCGGGTCCCGACTGGTGCGTCACAAGTTGAGTGCCGAGCATGTCTTCGGCGCACTTGTGTACCTCATCTCGTGTGCGAGCGAGTTTCACGCCGCCAGCTTTGCCGCGACCGCCCGCGTGTACCTGCGCCTTGACGACCCAAAGATCGCCACCCAGTTTCTTGGCTGCGTCAACCGCAGCATTCGGACTTTTTACCGGAACGCCCCGCGGCACCGGTATACCGTAGTCGGCAAACAACCGTTTCGATTGGTACTCGTGCAGATTCATGGAAGTTTCATTTCGTGGCGTGCGGTTCGCCGCACAATATCGAGCGTATTTTGGAGCAAAGTGCGCAGCTACGCAAAGTAGAATTTGTAGGAGAGTCCTGCATCTGGTCTGCATTGTCACCAAATCGATCCGGCGTTCGTCTACAATCGGCGCAATCCGCCGTGCAGGCGGTCAGGACGGGCAGGAAGCTTCGGTGAATCAGGCGAAAATCGACATTAGCAGCCGGCAAAAGCTGCGAGAGAGCCGTGATGCGTTATTTCAACGCGCCACAGAAGAGCCTGATCTGACCTGGCGATTGCTCAGTACGCTAAATGCCTTCCGCGCCTTGATCGCAGTTGCACTGCTTACACTGTTTTTCGCCGGCGGCGAACCGCGCGTTTTCGGAGACCTGTTCCCTGCAGTATTCTGGATTGCTGCCACTGCATACCTGATGTTCGCAATAATGTCGGCAATTTCCCTCAGGCAGCGCTGGGTCGGCGCCGATATCCAGGCCGTTTCACAGTCCCTCGTCGATATTGGGGCGGTCGTCGTTCTTATGCATGCGAGCGGAGGAATCTCGAGTGGTCTCGGCGGCCTGCTAATCGTTTTTGTCGGTGCGAGCAGTTTGGTGCTGCCACGGCAACTCCCAACCGTGCTCGCCGCCGTGACTACGTTTGCGATCCTTGGCCAACAGGCGTTTTCTCAATTTGGCAGCGTAACGGTAGAAGCCAATTACCCGGCTGCCGGCATCCTGAGTGCGGTTATTTTCGCGATGGCGCTCGCGACACGCCCGCTGAGCCGGCGCATCCAGGCGAGTGAAGCGCTCGCCCGGCAGCGTGGTGTCGATCTGCAGAATCTCTCCGAACTCAACGAATATATTGTGCAGCATTTGCGTGAGAGCATTATTGTTATCGATAGGGACGACAAAATACGACTAAGCAATGCGTCGGCGACACAATTACTTGGAGCGGCTGGACAGGTCCGGGGGCTTCCCTTGCGAACTGTATTCGAGCCGCTGGCCAATTATATTCGTGACTGGCGAACAGATGCGGAGCAGTCTGCTCATCCAGAATTCACCGTCATTACATCCGGCGACAATCTTCGCGTAACCGCTCATCTCGCACCGCTCGGCAAGGACGGTGTACGCGCGGGGCCTGTACTCGTTTTTCTTGAAGACGCCAGCTTGATGAATGCGCGCGTGCAGCAATCAAAACTCGCATCTCTGGGTCGCTTGAGCGCCAGTATTGCCCACGAAATCCGCAATCCGGTTGGTGCCATGAGCCACGCGGCACAATTGCTCGGCGAATCTGCCGGGCTCACGCAAGATGACAAGCGACTGACAGAAATCATTGAGTCTCATTCCAGCCGCGTCAGCCACATCATAGATAACGTCCTGCAACTGTCGCGGCGTGAGTCCAGCCGACCGGAGAGACTGCCGCTTGGTCCATGGCTCGATGATTTCGCAAAAGAATTTTCAGGCACTCTCGAGTTGCAGGAGGGCGAGTTCACGATCAACGATGTGGCGCAGGACCTGGAAGTCCGGATGGACCGCTCCCATCTTCGGCAAGTTCTCTGGAACCTCTGTGATAACGCCGTCAAATACGCGAGTGAAACGGGGGGGATTTTGGTCGAGATTCAGGCTGATCGAATGCAGGGACAGGGACGCCCGTACGTCGAAGTAATGGATCACGGGCTAGGTGTGGACACCGCAACTGCCGACAAGATGTTCGAGCCGTTTTACACTGAGCGTTCCGGAGGCACTGGACTGGGCCTTTATATTTCACGTGAGTTGTGCGAACTCAATCGCGCAACGCTGTTATACGTTGACCGGCCCGGCGGAGGCAGTATCTTTCGTATCGTTTTCGCCGATCCGGACAGATGGGACACAGAACAACAATGAGCCAAGCACTAGCACTGGTTATTGATGACGAACCGGATATTTGCGAGCTCCTGACGCTGACACTAGGGCGCATGGATATTCGCACCGAGGCGGCGGCAGACGTCAGCAGCGCCAAGGCGTTACTGGGTGCGAGGCGATTTGACCTGTGCCTGACCGATATGCGCCTCCCTGATGGCGATGGCCTCGAACTCGTCGAATGGATGCAGTCGCACGCCGCCGGTGTGCCGGTGGCCGTGATCACGGCCCATGGCAACGTCGAAACAGCGGTGCAGGCATTGAAGCTCGGCGCCTTTGATTTCATATCCAAACCACTCGACCTCAATAACCTGCGGAACATCGTCGAGAACGCGCTCAAACTGGACAGGAACAGACAACAGCGATCGCGTCTGCAGGGCGAATCGAAGCCGATGCAGGATTTGCGTGAGATGATCGAAAAAGTTGCCCGGTCTCAGGCCCCGGTACACATTTCAGGGGAATCGGGCACCGGTAAGGAACTCGTGGCCCGGCTGATTCACGAGAGCGGGCCACAGGCCGATGGCCCATTTGTCCCCGTCAACTGTGGCGCAATACCGGCTGAACTCATGGAGAGTGAGTTCTTTGGCCACCGCAAGGGAAGTTTTACCGGCGCCGTCAGCAACAAAATTGGACTCGTGCAGAGTGCGGACGGCGGAACCTTGTTTCTCGATGAAATCGCTGATCTGCCGCTTGCCATGCAGGTCAAACTTCTGCGTGTCATTCAGGAGAAAACCGTTCGTCCGGTTGGTGCGTCTCAGGAGGAACTCGCCAACGCCAGAATACTTTCGGCAACGCACAAGAAACTCGGGAAAATGGTAGCTACGGGCGAGTTCCGGGAAGATCTCTACTACCGCATCAATGTGATCGAACTGCCTGTACCGGCGCTACGCGATCGTGGCGACGACGTCATCGAACTGGCCGGGAACATACTCAACAAGCTCAGTTCGACCATTACGCTCGATGAAAGCGCCGTCGATGCCCTTCTGAGCTACGCATTCCCCGGCAATGTGCGTGAGCTCGAGAACATGCTTGAGCGCGCAGTTACGTTGTGCACCAGCGGCGTAATCCTCGGTGGCGATCTGAATCTGAGAACGGCTGCAGTCACGGAGGACAGCCCGGCGAATTTCACCAGTACTGATCTGGGAAATCAGGTGGAAGATGTGCAACGGCAGGCGATCATGGAGGCGCTGCAGAAAACACGATTCAACAAAACCGCTGCAGCGAAGTTGTTGGGACTGTCATTTCGACAGTTGCGTTACAGAATCAAGAAACTGGGTATCGAGTGACATAAGTAGCGTCGTCTGCCACCGACGATCTGTGACAATTCGTGTCAGTTTGTGACAAAAATTGGTGGTTTCCGGCCCTTTGGCTCCATATCGCATTGCTTAACGAAGCCACCGTCACGGCAAATAACTCTTTACCAAACAGTAAGTTAATGTGGAATTACCCATCTTGGCACGGCGTTTGCTTTATCTCCTGTACGGGCATTTTGCCGTTTTTGAAAAATACTCATTTTCATGGAGATCGAGAAATGAAGAAGCAACAAGGTTTTACACTTATCGAACTGATGATCGTAGTTGCGATTATCGGTATCTTGGCGGCCATCGCTATTCCTGCTTACCAGGACTACACGATCCGCGCACAGGTTTCTGAAGGTCTGAACCTCTCTGGCGGCGCCAAGGCAGCTGTTACAGAGTTCTACCAGGACAGCGGTAACCTCGCCACGTCAAACGTTGAAGCCGGTCTTGAAGTTGAAGGCGAAATCACCGGTAAGTACGTTACGGGCGTAAACGTTGGTGCGGTAGCAGATGGCGTAATCCGAGTCACTTACGGTGGAACCGATGTAAACCAGGCCATTAGTGGCGACACGCTGGTACTGACGCCGGACACGAGCAGCGCAGGTAGTGTTGTTTGGGCATGCTCGAGCACAGACCTTGCGAACAAGCACCTTCCGGCCGCTTGTCGCTAAGACTTAGGTTTGAGCTCTTTGGCTCAAAGATGAAGTCAAGAAAGCCCTGGCTTGTCCAGGGCTTTCTTCCTTAGGCTCCCTGCAAAACGTGAATTGCGTCACATTCGACAATACCAGAGCAGGCGGAATGCACCTTTAAGACAGCATTCCAGTATTATCGCAATTTAAGGCATCGCAGGAACGATTTAGGCATCGACATGAAGAAGCAGGAACTGGGATTCACGTTGATTGAGTTAATGATCGTCGTTGCAATTATCGGCATTCTTGCATCAATGGCTATCACCGCTTACCAGACCTACACGGTCAGAGCCCAGGTCGCGGAAGGCTTGAATATGGCGGTTGGAGCCAAGGCGCCGATCATAGACGCCTTTAACATGACCGGGACACCCGCATTGGACCGCACCGCAGCAGGCATGACACCGCTGGCTACGGATACACGCGGCAAGTACGTCACCCAGGTCAATGTCGTCAATGGTCGTGTTGATATCACATTCGGTAACAGCGCCCACCAGGACATTAATGGCGACACCTTGTCCGTTACACCCTACATGTCACCCAGTGGCAGCATCATGTGGCGCTGTGGCACCGAAAATCCTACTGCTGGCACCACCGAACTGACCGGCGGTGGAATCACCAGCGTGCACATTGCACCGACGCTGGAACTACGTTACCTGCCTTCAAGCTGCCGTGACTAAGACGTCAATCAGGGGCAAATTCGCCCGATCCGGACAAATATCAGGGTTTGACTTAATCAAAGTCCCTAACTGTGAACAGCCGCACAAAATCCAGTTGCTCCGGGGACTTAGATCAGTAAGACTGTGATGCTCCAAGGATCGCTTGAGCAGCTCGGACCCTATGGCAGTAACGGCATCAACAACTAATCTCGCTGGCTTACCGCGGCGGCTTGTCCAGGACGGACTGATCTCCGAGGAGAGGCTCCTCGAGGCCTCCGACGTGGCCAAAAAGGAGAAGCTGTCACTCGTTGCCTACCTGGTCAACGAGGACCTAGCAGACGCACGTTCAATCGCCGTGGCTGCTTCTCACGAGTTCGGTGTACCGCTGCTTGACCTGGACGCCGTTGATGTCGACATCGACGTCGTCCGTGCCGTCGATCAGAAGCTCATTAACAAACATCGTGTCATACCACTTGTCAAGCGCGGCCAACGGTTGTTTCTTGGCATTGCCGATCCGACCAATCTGGCGGCAATCGATGACATCAAGTTCCAGACGAGTTTGCGTATCGACCCGGTTGTCGTTGAGCAAGACAAACTCGAAGAACGCATCGTCAAGGCCATCGAGGCGGTCGATACGACGATGGGCGATCTCGGTGATGACGACTTCGATCTCGAAAACCTGGACGTTACCGGTGAGGACGACGATGAGGATGAGGTCCGCCGCGACGATATTGAAGACGCGCAGGTCGTTCGTTTCGTCAACAAGATTTTGCTCGATGCGATCAAACGCGGCGCATCGGATGTGCATTTCGAACCCTACGAGAAGTATTTTCGGGTCAGGACACGTCTCGATGGTGTGTTATCAGAAGTAGCACAGCCGCCCGTCGTGCTTGCAAACAAAGTATGCGCGCGCTTGAAAGTCATGTCGCGAATGGACATTGCCGAGCGACGCGTGCCGCAGGACGGTCGAATCAAGATGCGCCTGTCAAAGAATCGCGCCATCGATTTTCGCGTAAACACGTGCCCGACATTGTTCGGCGAAAAGATCGTGCTGCGTATTCTCGACCCGTCGAGCGCCAAGCTCGGTATTGAAATGCTCGGTTATGAGGACCATCAGCGAGAGCTGTATGAGAAGCACCTCAACAAACCTTACGGCATGATCCTCGTCACAGGTCCAACCGGTTCAGGTAAGACGGTTTCACTGTATACCGGCCTGAACATCCTCAACACCGAAGATCGTAATATTTCAACCGCGGAAGACCCGGCAGAAATTAACTTGCCTGGCATCAATCAAGTCAACGTCAATCCCAAGGTTGGGCTGACATTTGCGTCGTCGCTCAGGGCGTTTTTGCGCCAGGACCCCGACATCATAATGGTCGGTGAGATACGTGACCTCGAGACTGCGGAGATCGCGATTAAGGCCGCCCAGACAGGTCACCTTGTGCTCTCGACGCTGCATACAAATGACGCGCCACGAACGCTGACGCGCCTCGTGGATATGGGCGTGAAGCCCTATGCGATTGCGACATCCGTGAGCCTGATCATTGCGCAGCGCCTGGCGAGACGGCTTTGCGACAACTGTAAAGAGACCCGGGATATTCCACGAGAAGCGCTCGAGAAAGAAGGCTTTGAGGTCGAGGATCTCGATCAGGGTCTGACAGTTTTCGGCCCGAAAGGCTGCAAGAGCTGTAATGACGGTTACAAGGGCCGTCTCGGCATTTTCCAGGTCATGGAAGTGTCTGAGGCCATGGGCAGAATAATAATGGAAGGCGGCAACGCCATATCGATCGCCGATCAGGCGGCAACTGAAGGGGTCTACGATTTACGACGTGCGGGATTGAACAAAGTCAAGGAAGGGGTTACCAGCCTTGAAGAGATCAATCGGGTTACAATTGAGTAGGTTAACACCTCGTTTTATGGGCTAGGAAAATGGCTGAAACAGCAGTTGCAAGCAGCGTCCCTTTTATCTGGGAAGGTACAGATAGAAAGGGCAAAAAAGTTAAAGGCAAGAGCATGGCGGCCAGTGAGGCTGCTGTTCGTGCCGATTTGCGCCGTCAGGGCGTTGTCCCCAGTCGCATCAAGAAGCAGTCCAGGGGATTGTTTTCGGGAGGCGGGTCGGTAGCACCTGCAGACATTGCGATCTTCATGCGCCAACTTGCGACCATGCTCGGAGCGGGTATACCCCTCGTACAGTCGTTCGAGATCGTAGGCGCCGGGCATGAAAATGCAGCTATGCAAAAACTCATTCTCGCGATTAAGGGTGATGTCGAAGGTGGTAGCGCATTGGCGGAAGCCCTGGCGAAACATCCACTGTACTTTGACGACCTGGTGCTCAACCTTGTAGAGGCTGGCGAGCAAGCCGGTGCTCTTGAGTCTCTGCTCGACAAAATCGCAACGTACAAGGAAAAGACCGAGGCACTGAAGAAGAAAATCAAGAAGGCGCTGACGTACCCGGCAGCAGTTCTCGTCGTGGCCTTTGTGGTCACCACGATTCTGCTGATTTTCGTCATCCCGGCATTTGAGGACCTGTTCCGTGGCTTTGGCGCGGATCTTCCTACATTCACACGCAAGGTCATCGATTTGTCGGTCTTTGTTCGTGAAAAGGGCTGGTATCTCGCCATAATGATTGGTGCCGGTATTAGCTCGTTCTTTTATTTCAAGAAGCGATCCCGGGCGATGCGTCATTGGATCGATCGCGTGTCTCTTAAGATTCCCATTATCGGTTCGATTTTGCAGAAGGCCGCCATCGCACGTTATGCGCGTACTCTGTCAACGATGTTTGCGGCCGGCGTACCGCTCGTCGAGGCTCTTGAGTCCGTCGCGGGCGCCACCGGCAATATCGTATACGAGGTCGGAGTTCTGCAGATGCGTGATGAGGTGTCTACCGGTCAGCGCCTGCAGCAGGCAATGGAAAACACGGACTTGTTCCCGAATATGGTCATCCAGATGATCGCAGTTGGCGAAGAATCCGGTTCTCTGGACGATATGTCATCCAAAGTCGCGGACTTCTACGAGGAAGACGTCGACAATGCCGTCGACAATCTTTCGAGCTTGCTCGAGCCGATGATCATGGCCATTCTCGGCGTGCTTGTCGGTGGCCTTGTTGTCGCGATGTACCTGCCAATCTTCAAGATGGGTTCGGTTATTTAACAAGCAAACAACACGTTTGCATTGAAACGGCGTTCGGAGGAAACTCCTGACGCCGTTTTCTTTTGCGAGTTCGCTCGGACGGAGAAGAATATTGCTTGAGATGTTTACTGAGGCGCCTGTGATTTTCATCGCGGTCGCGTTTGCATTCGCACTGATAATCGGCAGCTTCCTCAATGTAGTCATCTATCGGCTGCCGCTCATGATGCAGCGAGAATGGCACGAGCAATGTGAGGAACTTCAGAGTTCCCCGGGGCCAGATTTACCCGAAGGCCGATTCAATCTCGTCGTACCACGCTCGAGATGTCCGGCTTGTGGCAAGGATATAAAGGCCTGGCAGAATATTCCGGTACTGAGTTACCTGCTGCTTGGTGCGCAGTGTGCGAATTGTCGAACGACTATATCCGTTCGTTATCCATTGGTTGAAATGATGACGGCTGTGCTTGCCGCACTATGCGCCTGGCACTTCGGCTTTGGCTGGGAAGCGGTGATGGCAATCGCATTAAGCTTCGTTCTGGTCACAGTTAGCCTGATCGATGTCGACCACCAGATCATCCCGGATTCGATCGTCATGCCACTTCTTTGGGTTGGACTCATCATGAGTCTGTTCCACCCAATGGCAGGCGCGGGCACGCTGTTTATTGCACCGCAGGACGCCATTATCGGCGCTCTGGCAGGCTATCTGAGCCTCTGGAGCGTCTACCAGCTATTCAAGCTGATTACCGGCAAAGAAGGCATGGGATACGGTGATTTTAAGTTGCTCGCCGCGCTCGGTGCCTGGCTCGGCTGGCAGATGCTGCACATCGTTATTCTGATGTCAGCCGTTGTCGGCGCCATCATTGGCATCGCAATGATTGTGTTCCGGGGTCGCGATCGCCAGCTACCGATCCCCTATGGTCCGTATCTCGCCGCTGCCGGCTGGGTCACGATGCTCTACGGCGAGACGATCTGGAATGCTTACCTGGACTTGTTTCAGTAAGTGGCAGATTCGAGAAAGACGCCTCTCAGAATCGGCCTGACGGGCGGTATCGCGAGCGGAAAGTCTACCGTCGCAGAACTATTCGCCAAACTCGGTGCAGCCGTCATCGATACCGATATCATTGCGCGTGAAGTCGTAATGCCGGGCCAGCCGGCCCTCGATGAAATCAGAGACACCTTTGGCGAGACCGTGATCAGTGCGGATGGCTCGCTTAGCCGCAGCGAAATGCGCAAGATCGTATTTGCGGATAAGAATGCGCGCCGTCGACTCGAAGCGATCCTGCACCCGCGCATCCAGGAAGAAACCTACCGTCAGTCTGATCGAGCGGGCGGTGATTATCAGTTAATTGTAATACCTCTCCTGGTCAACTCGTCCCTGAAGTCTTTCATCGATCGAGTTCTGGTTGTCGACTGCGACGAGGACACCCAGATAAGGCGCCTGCTCATACGTGACGCGGAATCCGAGGATCAGGCCCGCCGTATCCTGGCGGCTCAGGCGAGTCGGGAGCAACGTCTCGCCATTGCCGACGATGTGGTCCGAAACAATGACGATCTGGCCGCCACGCGCTCCCAGGTAGCTGCACTTCATGAAATCTACCTTTCGCTAGCGTAAAATACGCCAATGGCAAAGCCTGCTAGCAATGTAGCCTCCGAGGCAGCCCACGGTGGCCCAGCACACTACGAACAACCTGTTTCGGAGCGCATGCGAACATTTATGCGGCTCGAGTTCCTCTATCAGAAAATGCTATACAACAGTGAGATAGAGAGCATTTGGGCGACGCGAGCAACGATTGCCGGCCTCCTCGAGATCGTCGCAATACTGTCCCGTGGGGACGTACGCAGCGAAGTCCACAAGGAGCTCGATCATCAGCTGGATGTCCTGCAGCGATTTCAGAGCCAGCCAGGCGTCGATGCACGGCGCCTCGACACCCTGATTCGAAATCTGATTGAAAGTCGCGCCGACGTAGACGGCATTGGTACGTCCTTCCTGCAAGTGTTGAAAGAGTCGGATTTTCTCAACGCGATAAAGAACCGCAGTGCAATTCCGGGCGGCACGTGCGAGTTCGATTTGCCCGAATACAGCCATTGGCTGCGTCAACCACACGAGCGGCGTCAGCAGGACCTTTTGAAGTGGGTAGGCACGATTCGGCCGCTGTGCGACGCGGTATCTGAAGTGCTATGGCTGATTCGTGAAAGCGCGCAACCCGTCGATAAGGTCGCGATCAATGGCATGTACCAGCACAACATGCAAAAAGACGCGAATTGTCGATTGCTGCGCATCAACCTGCCTGACGGCAGCACGCTATACCCCGAGATCAGTGGTAGCCAGCACCGCTTTACGGTGCGCTTTCTCGATTGGTCGACAATAGATAGTCGGGCCGTGCAGACCGGGCACGACGTGCCGTTTCAATTGAGTATTTGCTAGGCGTTACAGCCGGCTCCTGCAATTTTTTGCAAGACAGGCTCGTCGGCCGGTAGCACCTCGGCTGGGTTGAGTTCGGACGGAAGTACCCAGCGCAAGACTTGGGATTCGAGCCCCCGGGGTTCGCCCTGCCAGCCGGTGACGAGGAAAAACTCCAGATCGACGCTGCGATCCGGGTATTCATGGTGCAGCTCCATGTAGGGCTGGCTTGCGGTGATTTTGATGCCGAGCTCCTCGGCCAGTTCACGGTGCAATGCCTCGGCCGGGCTCTCCCCGGCATCTACCTTGCCGCCAGGAAACTCCCAGAGACCGTCAAACGGACCGTCACAGCGACGTTCGGTAATCAGGATGCGGCCCGCAGAATCGCGCAGGATGCCTGCTGCGACGTGGAAATGCTTCATCGCGTTGCGATCAACTCAACTTTCCATGGCACTGCTTGAATTTCTTGCCGGATCCGCAAGGACACGGCTCATTGCGCCCGACTTTGCGTCCGTCTCGCTTAAAGGGTTCGGGCGGTGGTCCTGCCGGTGTAGCGCCAGGGCTTCCCTGGCCGGGCCGTCCCTGCCCTTGCGGCGGTTCGCCGAGCGCCGAGGCCTGCGCGTGCTGGTACTTCATTGCCTCGGCCGCGCGCTGTCGCTCGGCCGAGTCATCCAGATCCTGTTCGCCCTGGATACGGATACGCGTCAGAATGCTGATCGTGTCGTGCTTGACCTGCTCGAGCATCGCACCAAACATCTCAAACGCCTCACGCTTGTATTCCTGTTTGGGGTTCTTCTGTGCGTATGAGCGCAAACCGATACCCTGCCGCAGGTGATCCATCGCCGCCAGGTGTTCCTTCCAGTGCATATCGAGCTGCCGCAGCATGACCTGTTTCTCGACGTTGCGCATGAGCTCACTACCGATTGAATTTTCTTTAGCTTCGTAAGCCCGGTCGCTTTCCTTGATACAACGATCGAGAATGCCGTCCTCGTTGAGAGTCTTGTCTTCGCGAATCCAGCGATCGATATCGAGCCGCAGACCGAACTCGGACTCGAGTTGCTGACTCAAGCTCTCGGTATCCCACTGTTCTTCGAGGCTGCCGGGCGGAATATGTGTCGCGACCGACATCGCGACGACCTCCTCCCTGATCGCTGCAACGGAATCCTGAATTTCGTCAGCTGCCATGAGTTCGGAGCGCTGATGGTAGACGACCTTGCGCTGATCATTCGCAACATCATCGTATTCAAGCAGGTTCTTGCGAATATCGAAGTTATGCGCTTCAACCTTGCGTTGTGCACGCTCGATCTGGCGCGACAGCAATTTGCTCTCAATCGCTTCGCCTTCGCGCATACCAGCGCGCGACAGCAGCGATTTGGTGCGCTCCGGATCACCGAAAATGCGCATTAACGTATCTTCCATCGACAGGTAGAAGCGGCTTGACCCCGCATCACCCTGACGGCCTGAGCGACCTCTGAGCTGATTGTCGATGCGGCGGGATTCATGACGCTCGGTACCAACAATGTGCAGTCCGCCTGCGTCGATAACCGCCTTGTGTCGCTGCTGCCAGTCCTCGCGAGTGGCAGCCTCATCAGCACCCTCGCCACCCTCGGCGATTTCAGCATCAAGGTTGCCGCCAAGCACGATATCGGTGCCTCGACCAGCCATATTGGTTGCAATCGTGATTGCGCCTGGTCGCCCCGCATGCTGAACGACAACAGCCTCACGCTCGTGCTGCTTCGCGTTCAACACTTCGTGTTTTATCTTGCGTTCCTTCAGGAAGGAAGACAGCAACTCCGATGTTTCGATTGAGGTCGTACCGACAAGCACCGGCTGACCGCGTTCGCGACAGTCGGATATGTCCTCGATGATTGCTTCGTATTTGTCTTTCTGGGTCAGATAGACAAGGTCAGCGTGGTCGGCACGAATCATGTCCATGTTTGTCGGTATAACAACCACTTCGAGACCGTAGATTTGCTGGAATTCGAATGCCTCTGTATCCGCCGTGCCGGTCATGCCCGACAGGTTGCTATAAAGGCGAAAGAAGTTCTGGAATGTAATGGACGCAACGGTCTGGTTTTCCTGCTTGATCGAGACGCCTTCTTTGGCTTCGATCGCCTGGTGCAGGCCGTCTGACCAGCGGCGACCCGGCATCGTGCGGCCCGTGAATTCATCCACGATAACGACCTCACCATCCTTGACGATGTAATCCACGTCCTTTTGAAATATTACGTGCGCTCTCAGAGCAGCATTCAAGTGATGCAGGAGGCGAATATTGCCGGCGTCGTAGAGGCTGTCACCCTCCTCGAGCAGGCCCGCACGCGTCATCAACGATTCGATTTTCTGATGGCCGTCCTCTGTCACGTGCGCCTGCTTGGCCTTTTCGTCTTTGGTGTAATCTCCACGCTTTGCCAACTTGCAGGACGCTACTTTCTCACTGTCATCGACGAGTACAACGTCAGCCTGTTTTGAGTCACCAATTTCGACAGCCTCGTCCAGGCTCATCACATCGCTTTGTTCGCCATTTTCTCCAGTAACGGTGACCGCCATGCCGCGCAGGTCACTAAGCCTGACTTTCTTGACAAAAATGTCATAGTTTGTCGGCGCCTCGGTTTCCTGATGCTCCTGGAGTTTTGGCACCAGCTTGTTGATCTGTGCATACAAATCGGTGCTTGCCTCGGCAGGACCCGAGATGATCAGCGGCGTACGAGCCTCATCGATCAGAATCGAGTCAACCTCGTCGACAATGGCAAAATTCAGCTTGCGTTGTGCCTTGTCCGCGAGCTCGAAGGCCAGGTTGTCACGCAGGTAGTCGAAACCGAGTTCGTTGTTTGTCGCATACGTGATATCGCTGTCATAGGCCGCGCGCTTCTCCTCCTGCGTCTGGCCACTCTTGGACACACCGACGGTCAGGCCAAGAAACTCGTACACCGGTCGCATCCAGTCCGCATCGCGTTGCGCCAGGTATTCATTAACCGTAACGATGTGAACGCCATCGCTGCTGATCGCATTCAGGTAGGCCGGCAAGGTCGCCACAAGCGTCTTCCCCTCACCTGTGCGCATTTCGGCGATGTTGCCATCGTGCAGCACCATTCCGCCAATCAGCTGAACATCGAATGCCCGTAGGCCCAACGCGCGATGACCTGCCTCGCGGGCTACCGCGAATGTCTCAGGCAGCAATTGTTCGAGTGTTTCACCGTTGTCGTAACGCTGTCTGAATTCTTCGGTCTTGCCGCGCAGAGCTGCGTCGTCAAGCTCCCGCACGCCCTCCTCGAGCGCGTTGATCTTGTTGACGATTTTTGAGTATTGGCGCAGCAGCCGCTGGTTACGACTACCGAATATACTGGTAAAGAATTTGGCCACTGGGGCTCCTGCATTGGTCCGGCTTCGCGCCCGTCGAAACCCAGGCACGCAAAGGCGGGTATTCTATCTGAACTAGGCGCGGTCTCAATAAAAGGATGGTCGCACAGCGATCCCGACGGGATACGATAGACCAGATTAGGGTGATTTCCGGGATAACAAGATGCCCGGAGGATTGCTGCCGGGATTATGCTATTTGGACGTTTCGCGGATGAAATTCACGGGATTGACGCGGCGACCGTTCTTGAGCACTTCGAAGTGCAGGTTCGGCCCGGTTGCGCGGCCCGATTCCCCCATGTGCGCTACGGCCTGACCTTTCTTCACCTCATCACCGACGACGACGAGGTTCTCTTCGTTGTGGGCGTAACGAGTGGAATAACCGCTGCCGTGATTGATCTCAACCATCACACCGTAGCCATAGCGGTCTGCCGACCAGGTTACGACGCCGGCCGCGACCGCCACGACCTCATCGCCATGCTTGCCAGCAAAGTCGATGCCTGTGTGGTTCGCAGGCTTGCCCGTAAACGGATCGGTACGCTTGCCGAAGTAGGATGATATCCAGCCCGAATTGACTGGTCTGCCTTGCGGGTAGACGCGGTCTTTCAAATTCTGACCCATCAAGACGCTTTCGAGCACACCGAGCTGTGCCTCACGATTGTTGAGTTGATCGTCAAGTGATTCCATCGACTCGACGATTTCCGGGATCACGACATTAGAACCTGTCGCCACGGGCTCTTCAGGACCACCGAGCGCCGGCGCCGAATTAAAATCGAATTCGCCGTCTTCGAGGTCGGCCATGTTGGTCAACCTGCGGCCAAGTGCATCGAGACGAATGATACGCGCGTTCATTTGTGCGATGCGGATGGCAAGCGCATCGAGCGTATCCTCATTGCCTTGTCGAATGGAGTTAATGTTCTCACGCTGCAGATGCAGTTCGTCACTCAGCCGCGCGACTTCGATTTTGCTGATACCCGAACCCATAATGGTCGAGTACCAGTAACCGCCGGCAAATCCGATGAAAGAAACGACGACTGCGCAAACAACAGCAAAGCCCAGTGCCGAAAAACCGGACAGGTTCAGTTGCCGGGGCTTGCCAAAGCCCTTACCAAATATGACTAGATTCATCGAGTACGCCTCGGATGCGCTTGAGCCGATCTGTTGTTATTCGTCTCTCTATGCAATGAACAACAGGCATATAGCCATTTCTGGCAGTCATTTATAGTTTTAAACCTGCGTTCTGTATTCATCTCGGTAGCCCCGCTGTCCTAGGAGCAAGTCCCTTAGACCGGTGGTTTTGCGACCCCGCCTTTCAGCGAGTTTGCCTTTGTCGGACTGACAATATGCATAATGTCGGTTTTTAATACAAGATAAGGCCTCCAGAACGGTGACCTGGGTCCCCGGAAACCGGCCAAAATCGCTAACTACGTCACACTTTTATGCCCATAAAACGCCTCGAAAATCTACTAAAACCCAGTGATGACGGGGGTTTAGGTGACATTATCCGGCATGCCCGGGATATGGGCGAACTGGCGCAGATACTGCAAAAGTCCTTGCCGGGCGATTGCTCCACAAGCATCAGTGCCGCCAATATTCGCGACAATGGCGAACTCATAGTCCTCGCCAGCACACCGGCCTGGGCCGCCAAGCTCCGCTTCGAGGCTAACAATCTGATGAAGGCGGCACGCGCGTCGGGAGCAGAAGTGACAAGCTGCAGGGTTCGAGTCAACCGAAATAGTTAGTTGTCATCCAGGTGGATGTTAATGCGTCGGTTGTGTTTGCCTTTGTTCTCAACCTTACCAATTCGAACTTTGCCCACTTCGGCCGTTGAGTTCAGGTGTGTACCACCACAGGGTTGTAAATCAATACCTTCGATCTCTAGCAGGCGGATACTGCCTTTACCTCGAGGCGGCTGTACGGACATCGTGCGCACGAGTTCTGGCTGTGCGTCGAGCTCTTCTTCGCTTATCCAGCGACAACTGACCGCACGATCGCTCGCCACCAGGCTCTGCAACGCTGCGCCAAGCGCTTCTTTATCCACCGTGTCTTGCATATCGAAGTCGAGGCGGCTCTTCTCGGCAGAAATATTGCCACCGGTCACGCCGTAGTGCAGAACAGAGCCCAGAAGATGCATTGCTGTGTGCATTCGCATGTGACGGTAGCGGCGGTCCCAGTCCAGCGCAACTCGCACATTTTCGCCGACGGCCGGGCATGCCGTGCCATCTTCCAGGACATGACGAATGCTGCCGTCCTCTCCGTAGCGTGTGTCGACAATCGCGGCACTGCCGCTGCTCCAGGAGAGTATTCCTCTATCCCCCGGTTGACCGCCGCCCAATGGATAGAAAACGGTCCGGTCGAGCACAACGGCAGCATCGTCGATAGCGACTACCCTTGCGTCGCATTCCTTGAGGTAGGAATCCTCACGGAATAATTCTTCGGTCAAAACGAATTCCGATCAGGCGTAGGAAGGAGTTGCGTAAGATACCGGCGCTGCTTTCGGGTCTTCAAAAGTAACCTCATCCCAAGCAGCTTCTTCTTCGAGTAGCGCGCGCAGTAACTGGTTGTTCAAGTCGTGTCCAGACTTGTAGGCACGAAATTCCCCTATCACACAATGGCCCAACAGATAGATGTCGCCAATTGCATCGAGAATCTTGTGAATTACGAACTCGTTTGCATAGCGTAGGCCATCTTCATTGAGAATACGGTAGTCGTCGAGAACGATGGCATTGTCCATACTGCCGCCGAGCGTCAGGTTGCGTTCGCGCAATGCCTCGACGTCCCGCAAGAAACAGAACGTCCGTGCGCGACTGACTTCCTTTAGAAATGACGTTGATGAAAAGTCGATGGTCGCGTCCTGCTTCAACTTGTTAAACACCGGGTGATTGAAATGCACCTCGAAGTTCACTTTGAAGCCATTAAACGGTACGAGCTCGGCCCACTTATCGCCGTCCTCTACGCGCACCTTGCGCTTGATACGAATAAACTTTTTCGCAGCCTGTTGTTCTTCGATACCGGCAGACTGCAGCAAGAAAATAAAGGGTCCGGCGCTGCCGTCCATAATAGGCACTTCCGGTGCTGACAGATCGACATGGACATTGTCGATACCCAGACCGGCCAACGCAGACATCAAATGTTCGACCGTCGCAACTTTGACGCCGTCCTGCACGAGTGTCGTGCCAAGCATCGTTTCACCGACCAGCCGCGCATCAGCCTTGATATCCACGGGATGCTCAAGATCAATACGTCTAAAGGTAATACCTGAATTTTCCGCAGCCGGTCGTAAGGTCATATAGACTTTTTCGCCGGTGTGCAGGCCGACACCGGTCGCCCGGATGGCCGTTTTCAGAGTGCGTTGTCTTAGCATTGGCGAGCTTGTATATCTGCGGTATCCGGGCGCAAGATTATCACATCATCGAAAAACTTCAAAAATTCAAAACCTTAGGGAATTTCGATCAGGTGACGTCGTAGCTGCCGTGCTCGGCGGGTAGGAAATGGCCGGCCCGGGTGACCCGGGCCGGCGAGCGGAGGTGTTGCTCTGACGGTGTCCTTGCCGTCAGTCAGCCTGGCGTCGCAGAAAAGCTGGAATGTCCAGCAATTCTTCCTGCAGCCCGGCGTTTTCCAGTCCGTCACCCACTGCGCGCTGGCGCTGCACAGTTGGCTTGTCGAGACCGTGGTAGTTTGGCTCTGACGCTGCTGCAGCGGTCGTACGACGCACGATTCGCATCGGCGATTCGGCATTGCTAGCAGCATGACCGAGCCCCGTTGCGACAACCGTCACACGAATCCTGTCGGTCATGTCCGGATCGATTACGGTGCCAACTACAACCGTCGCATCATCCGACGCGAATTCCTTGATCGTATTGCCGACTTCCTGGAATTCGCCGATAGAAAGGTCCATGCCGGCCGTAACGTTGGCCAATATACCTTTAGCACCGGCGAGGTTGATGTCTTCGAGCAGTGGACTCGAGATAGCAGCCTCGGCTGCCTCGCGAGCACGACCTTCGCCCGACGACACACCGGATCCCATCATCGCCATTCCCATCTCGGCCATGACGGTTCGGACGTCGGCAAAATCGACATTGATAAGGCCCGGTCGCGTAATCAGTTCCGCAATGCCCTGAACTGCACCTTGCAAGACCTGGTTTGCCGAACGAAACGCGTCGAGCAGCGTCGTTTCGCCACCGAGCACGGTCAATAACTTCTCGTTAGGAATCGTGATCAGTGAGTCGACATATTTACCGAGTTCGCCGATGCCGTGATCCGCAATCGCCATACGTTTGCCGCCTTCCATTTGGAACGGTTTCGTCACGACGGCAACCGTCAGGATTCCGAGCTCCTTCGCGACTTGCGCGACGATCGGCGTTGCACCCGTACCAGTTCCACCACCCATACCGGCAGTGATGAACAGCATATCGGCGCCTTCGATAACCTCGTGAATCCGGTCCCGATCCTCCATCGCAGCCTGGCGGCCAATGTCAGGGTCGGCACCTGCACCGAGTCCTTTCGTAATATTGCAGCCGATTTGTAGTGCCGTCCGCACGCGTGCGCTTTTCAGCGCCTGCGCGTCGGTGTTGGCGCAAATAAAGTCGACGCCCTCAATTCCGGCATCGACCATGTGAGCAACGGCATTACCGCCGCCGCCACCGATGCCGATGACCTTGATGACCGCGCTCTGGCTATGCGCATCCATTAATTCAAACATTTAGACTTCCTCCGCTTATAGACCTCTTATGGGTAACTCACTGTCACCCGCTCTCATTCCCTCACAACGAATTGCAAGAACTCCTAAAACTGTCCGCCGAACCAGGCTTTCATCCGACCCCACACATCACCGAGGTTGTGAC
>Ga0255052_10001042_pt1 | contig 21326 bp, 16 predicted proteins | sample JV7_2_21_MG_FD_188632 | JGI IMG/M metagenome (GOLD analysis project Ga0255052, IMG submission 188632) | Seawater microbial communities from Jervis Inlet, British Columbia, Canada - JV7_2_21 | ecosystem: Environmental > Aquatic > Marine > Inlet | place: Canada: British Columbia | collected... | reverse complement strand
ATCGGCCTCCCCCGACCGACCCTTAACACCACCGTAGGGCGGACATTCATGTCCGCCGAGACATCGGCCTCCCCCGACCGACCCTTAACACCACCGTAGGGCGGACATTCATATCCGCCATCACAAAATATGCGGGTTAACGCCGCCGACTCTCCTTCCATAACAACCAGGCCACATACCCGGGCACGATGAACCCGACCACGCTAACCCACTGCGGAACGACATAACCCCCGACTATCATGCTGACGTCGCCCACCAGTCTGAGCAAATGGGCGATAGCCACCAGTGTGAATATAATAATTGCGAGTTTTGATCCGATTTTCATGACGACTCTCCTGCATAGACCAGTACGACAAGTCTACCCTACATATTGCACCATGAATCTGAAACAATAAAGCCAGGGGCAGTGATTTACCCCACCGACTACTGACCGTTTGCTGAATCCAACTGGCCTTCTATCAGGGCAAGCACATTCTCAAGTTGTGCTCTCAAACCCCGCTGTTCGCTGTTCACCAGGTTCCTGAGGTCAAGCTTGAACGCAACCCTGCTGCGAAATCCCATGGCTTCGAGGATTGTCAGATCAAATGCATCCGAGCCCTGTAGCGCCAGGTGGTCAAGTCATGGTTTGATATACGCCCGCGGCATCTCCGGATTTTCCGGCAGGTAGCGGTCACGCAGCCTGGTCTGGCGTGATTCCATCGGTATCAGCTTGCCATTGATGATCACCCTTTCCGCCACGCTGGTCACTTCCAGCGGGTCGCCGCTCCACAGCACCAGGTTGGCCGGTAAATCCTGCTTGATACGTCCCTGCTGGTCCGCAACTCCAAAAATACGGGCCGGGTTGATGGTCAGTGCCGCGAGACCGGCCTGGTGCTCAAGGCCATAGGCAACCGCATTGCCCGCCATTTGCCGTTGTCTGGCTGCATTGTGCGAACCGGCCCCGCTGATGGCGATGGTGACGTTGGCGGCTGCAAGCAATGCAGCGTTATCCAGGCGAGCGCCAAGGTTGTCGAAGTTGTAGGGCAGGTTGATCAGCGGGTCGAGCAACACCGGCACGTTCGCATCAGCCAGTTGTTTTGCAACCATCCAAGCCTCGGTGCCGCCGGCGATTACCGCTTCCAGGTCATAGCTTCTGGCAAACTTTAACACCTCCAGGATGTCGCTGGCACGGTCGACGTTAAATACCACTTTGCCGCCGTTTGCATAGCGCGACAAGGTACCCCGGCCCGCGCGTGTCAGCAGCGCGGTCTCGGTCGATGCGGGTGGGCTGTCGGCCTCGTTCATGGCCTGGTTCAGTAACATCCACTGGCCGGCACGTGAGCCACCGCTCAGGCTGCTGGCATCCCTGCCTACGTTAATAAACAGCACCGGGTCGCCAAAAAAGCTCCCGAACTCACCATCCAGCCGGACCATGCTTCCCTGTCCACCGAAAATCGTACCCTGTGCGTCCGCACCCAGCAGGGTATAGCTGAAGCCCTCGATACGGACAATGGGTACCAGGCTGGAATTCGGGTTGTAGGCTGGAATCACGTCAAATTCGGGACGCATTTCGGTCAGCGCCAGGCCGTCATCGACCGATTCCTCAACGGCGGAAACCTCACCGATGCCTATCCCGCTGATGCCGGCAAACAAACCCGGTGTCAGTGGTTTGCCTTCGGCCTCGAATACGTAAATATCCTGCGGCACCGGCAAATCCCTGCCGATTCGCTGCACCACCCCGTCCGAAATGAATACATCGGTATCCGCCAGCGTGCCGTCCGCACCCATCGTGTGTACGGTGGCGCCGCGGATCATGATGGTCTGGGCCTGTGCCGTGAAGACGGGCAATGCAATACAAGCAACCAGTAGTGTGCTTATCACTTTGGACGTTTTCATTGTGACACCCCCTGCAACTGACCCAGTTCGAAATCGGAAACCGGCTGTAGTGCCGGGTTGTCTCGGTCATAGACCAGTGCACCGTCGATATATACCTGCCCGGCTTTTGCATAGACACTGAACGGGTTGCCATTCCAGATCACCACGTCCGCCATTTTTCCCGGCTCCAGTGTGCCGGTCCGGTCCTGGATACCCAGGGATTTTGCAGCGTTGGCGGTAAGCCAGCGGATGGCGCGTTCCGGCGGGATGTCCATACCGGCGAGCTGACCGCGCGTCATGGCCTTGGCAGCTTCCTGGTTCAGACGTTGGATACCTTCAGAGGAATCCGAATGAACAATGGCGCAACCGCCCGGTGGCCGGTCTACCAGCGCGATGTTCTCCTGGATTCCGTCGTAGGCTTCCATTTTGAATCCCCACCAGTCGGCCCACAAAGCGCCGCAGACATTATTTTCAGCCAGCGTATCTGCGATCTTGTAGGCTTCCACACCGTGGTGGAAGGTGCCGACGGTGTAGCCGAACTCGGCAGCCATATCCAGGATGGTCACCATCTCATCCGCGCGGTAACAATGCATGTGCACGATGATTTCACCGTTCAGCACACCCGCCAGCGTTTCCAGTTTCAGGTCGCGTGTCGGGGGTGTGGCATCGTCCTTGCCGTCAGCGGATTTTTTCTCATAGGCCGCCCAGTCATCGATATATTTCTGTGCCGCAATCCATTGGGCACGGTAGGAGGCCATGTTGCCCATACGGGTGCTGGGCATCTGTTTGCGCTCACCGTAAACCCGCTTGGGATTTTCCCCACAGGCCATTTTGAGGCCATGGGGTGCGCCGGGGAACTTCATCCCCTGGTAACTGTTGCTGTACACGTTTTTCAACGTCACACCCCGTCCGCCGATCAGGTTGCCGGAACCGGGCAGGATTTGCAGCGAAGTCACGCCACCCGCCAATGCGCGGGAAAAACCGGGGTCCTGTGGCCAGATGCTGTGTTCGGCCCAAACGTTGGGCGTGACCGGGCTGGTCATTTCATTGCCGTCCGAATGCGCCTTGACACCGGGGCTGCCGTAGACGCCCAGGTGTGAGTGAACATCGATCAGGCCGGGTGTAACCCAACGCCCACCGGCATCGATCGTGGTGACGCCCCCGGGTGCCTGGCCTGCACCGACAAAAGAGATTTTTCCACCTGACATCAGCAGGCTGGCATCATCCAAACGCTCGCCGGTACCGGTAAGGATGGTTGCATGGGTGATCAGGGTTGGTTCGGATGGTAGCGGTGCATAGGTCGAGGGATAGGGTGTGGCCAGTGCATTGCCTGCGGTTACGCTGAGCAGTATCGGCAGGCAGGCCATCAGGATTTTGGAGCGCATGAAAATTCCTTCGCAATCGCGTAAAGACGGGCATGTTAACAAGGAATGAGAAATTTACATACGTTCAATACGAATATAACGATTAATGATCGGGACAGCGGCCTGCATATTGCAATACACGGGCTGCAATCAAAGAGGTGCATTCGCGCCCCGCTTGCCGGTATTATCCACAGACAATGAATGAACACGCCCACATTGTCAGTGCAAACACCCCCATCCCGGATGATCTGCAAGCGTGGATAGAATCAAGCCTGGCGGAAGGCAGGAACATCCTGGCGACTTCGAACCAGGGCATCGTGTTGTTGTTTGAAGGAGGCGGGCTCAAGCTGGCGATCAAATCTGCGATGGGGCGCGGCGCGATCCGCAAGGCGCGCCAGGCCACGCTGGAGCGGGAATACAAAGCCTATCAGCGCATGGTGGGTATCGAGGGGGTGCCGGCCTGTTACGGACTGCTCGCGCAACGTTACCTGGTCATGGAGTTCATCGACGGCACTACCTACCGTAAAGCGACCTGGCAGGATCGGGATAGCTGGTTCGCGGCACTGCTGAACGTCATCCGGGCATTTCACACCCATGGTGTCAGCCACGGTGACCTCAAATCCAAGTCCAACCTGATCGTGGGCCGGGACCAGTTGCCCTACGTGATCGATTTCGGCACCACCTTTGAATACCGGGATGGATTTCACCCTTTCAACAACTACATGTTCGAATACGGTAAACGCCTGGATATCAATGCCTGGGTCAAGCACAAGTACCACGGCCGTTACAAAAACGCTTCCGAGGAAGACAGGAAACTGCTGAATTACTCAAAAATTGAGTACCTGGTGCGCAGGGTTCGGGGCCGACCGATGCACTGACCGAAATTTGGCCACCCTGGAATCAACCGTGGCAGTACGTTCACCCGTATCCGCTGGGGCGTCACCGGCGTCCCAGGTCAGCATGATGTAATCAATGGAATTAAATGAAACCTACTACCGACATCCCATCCGAGTTACTGGAAAACTCGGACCTTTTCAAAAATGACTTTTTCAGACGTTTCAAATTGCGGCACGCAGACGCCCCGTTGAGATTGAATGAAGCGACCGAAAAGAATTACCTGTTTCCGACTCTTTACGGGGACGTGACCTGCGCCATGGGCGTGTTCTTTTGCTCTTATACGCGTGCCAGGGCAATCCTGCCTGATCCTCAAATGGAACCGGTTTCAATGGCCAGGGGCAGGGCGCTGGTGGCCTTTTCCTGTTACGAGTACAAAAATGTGCTTGGCGTGGCACCCTACAACGAGATTGCCATGACGATACCGATCATGCTGAGCCCGGGTCGGAATATTCCCGTGTTACCCATGGTGTTACCCGTGTTCAAAAATTTCGGGTATTACTGTTTTTCGATGCCCGTGACGTCCCTGGAAAACAGGATACGCGGACGGAAAATCTGGGGGCTTCCGAAAATTTTGGAAGAAATCCCCATTTCCTGTACCGATGATACTTGCCATATCCGGGCAATAGATGACGGGAATCGAAGTTATTTCGAACTGCAGGTCCCCACCAGCGGGAAGCGTGTTGACTTTGATGTGTCGTCCTGGCTGTATTCTGTTAAAGACGGTAGATTGCTGAAAAGCGAGACAAACTTCCAGGGTGAGTTCAGGGTCGTCAAGCACATGGATGTGTTGTTCAAAAAAGGGAAAAAGCCTGACTTTGACTACCTGAAAATCGGCGATGGCCCTTCCACAGAAATATTGAGAGACCTCGAAATTGAGGATCATCCATTCCAACTTCGCTATTGTGCAAGTATGAATAGTTGCTTTGATTTGCCAGACCCCTCACTCCGGACCGGCTAGTGCAAATCTGAAAGTCTGCGTTACTGAACACAACCGGAACCGGTGACGGTTGAAACGACCCTCATGCCTCAAAAAAAGAAAGGCGTCATGGCCCAGGCCAGCCTCTCGATCGGTTCCCGATCTCACCTTCTCCCACCTTCTCCCCGCGAAAGCGGGGACCTCCGTACATTTTCGTAATCTCAAAAAGCGGCACCATCATCCCCCTCAGAAAGAGGCACCAATACCCCCTCAAAAAAAGTTAGGCGTCATCCCCGCGAAAGCGGGGACCTCCGTGCGTTTTCGTAATCTCAAAAAGAGTGACCGTTTCAATATTACGAGAGCGTTTGGAGGTCCCCCGCTTACGCGGCCATGACGGTGCCTCTTGCGCCGCCACGACCTACCACCTGTAGAGCTTGTGCTAAAAAACTAAAACCCCAGAGTAGTACTTCCGCAGTACAGGTGTGGTTATTCTGGATATCTGCACTATGATTGATAGGTGGCAGTGGTTTACCCGCAGCATTTCGTAAACCTTGCGCCAGTGCTTGAGCATTTCTTACGCAAACCGGTGTGCAGTTGTGGATAGAACACACCTCACCCCGTTCAGGTAACTGAAAAAGTTGCCATCTTGTTATGAACAGGAGCATTGATCACCATGAATCCCGAATACACTTTATTGAGCCTTCAAAATCCCGTATTTCACACCTATGCAATTGCCGCCAGCATCATGATTTTGAAATTGATGCTGCAGCCCTGGATGACCGTGGTCCGCATGACGAAGGCACGGGGAGGCTATCGTAGTCCTGAAGATCTCAGGAAAACGCCCCTGAATCCAAATCCGGAGCCCGCACAACTCGAGCTTAATGACTATGTCGATCGTTCGCGACGGCTTAATTTAAACGACCTCGAAAGCATACCCGGTTTCCTGGCCGCTGGTTTCCTGTTCGTGTTGGTCGAACCGTCTTTGCTGCTCGCCCAAATCCTGATCTGGACCTACGTGGTTTCCAGGGCGGCCCATTTTGTCGCTTACACCACGGCCCAGACCCACGATGTGCGGGCGTTCTGCTGGTCCTGGGGGTCTTTTGCAGTGATCGGGATGGCAGGCTATACGCTCATCAAGATACTCTGAGCGCGAATGTTGCCGGTTCGGGGTAAGGCAGGTCACTTTTTGTAGAAACTTATGTGGAGAGTGCCCCACTCAATTTGCCGTGTACTGTAATCGGTGTAATCTATCCGGCAGTGACGTATGCACCGGGAGTTACAGTGAATAAAGTGATCCGAGATCGTGTCAGAACTGTCGGTCTGAGTTTGATATTCATGGCAATCTCGTGGCCGGCCCCAGCCGCCTCCCCGGGTGCCGGGGTGATCCGGGAAAACCAAATCAATGCTGCTGCATTACAGCACGCGCAACAGCTGTTGCGATCAACACCGCTGATCGATGGGCACAACGACTTGCCCTGGGTGATCCGGGAAGAGACCGGTGGTGACGTGACGGCTTTTCAATTGGAACGCCGGAATGATTTCGACACCGATATCCCCAGGATGCGTGAGGGTCTGGTGGGTGCGCAATTCTGGTCGGTATGGATTCCGGGTGAGACCGAAGCCGCCGATACCGGCAGGGTGCAAATGGAACAGATCGATACTGCGCTCAGGATAATCGATGAACATCCGGGCACATTTGAGCTTGCATTGAAGGCCGAAGATATCGAGCGGATATTCGGCCAGGGCAAGATTGCATCATTGCTGGGCATGGAGGGTGCCTACGCCGTGAATGATTCCGTTGCTGTGATGCGCATGTTTTATCGTCTCGGTGTCCGTTATATGACACTGACTCACAACGTGACCCTGAACTGGGCTGATGCCGCACTGGGTGAACAGAGGCATCGGGGGCTGACCCCGTTTGGTCGTGCAATGGTGCGTGAAATGAACCGCACGGGGATGATGGTGGATCTCGCGCACACCTCTATAGCCACCATGCACCAGGCGCTTGACGTCACGCTGGCCCCGGTAATCTGGTCGCACGCCGCTGCCCGGGCGCTCGTCGACCACCCGCGAAACGTACCCGACGACGTATTGAAAAGATTGCCCGCGAACGGCGGCGTGGTCATGGTGACATTTATACCTTCCTTTTTGTCAAATGAAGTATGGGAAATGGAACAGGGCTTGTGGGACACGGGTGCCGCCATCGAAACAATCAGGGAATTCCGGGAAGCCTGGAAAGCCTATGACGAAGAACAGGGCGCGGTCCGCGCTACGATTTCCCAGGTGGCCGACCACATCGAGCATGTTCGTGAGGTCGCTGGAATCGACCACGTCGGAATAGGAAGCGATTATTGGGGTATGATCGACGGACCGGTCGGAATGGAAGACGTCACGGGATTTCCGCGCCTGTTTGCAGTGTTGGTTGAGCGCGGATGGACGGATGGGGATTTGCGTAAACTGGCGGGGGAAAATACGCTGCGGGTCATGCAAAAAGTGGAATCCGTGGCTCAAGAATTACGTCGGGAATCACCGCCGTCCAACGTCACCATAACAAATCTCGATGCGCCAAAATTGTGACTGAAGACATCCACAAACAGATCTTCTTGCCAACAAAGCTGGCCGGCCTGGAACTCAAAAACCGTGTGATCAGGGCGGGTTGCTTCGAGGGCATGTGCCAGGCGGGATATAAATCCGCAGCTACTGCCGAATATATCTCACATTACGAACCCGTCCGGCCTGCAGCCGGAATCCGCTTACCTTGCCATCCGGGTTCCGCTCGAAATTCAGTACGACACCGTCACCGGTAATGAAGCTGTCGGGCTGTAGCGGTTGTAGTGGCTCTTTTCCGCCCCGGCGCTCGGCCACGATGACGCCTTCATCGATGCTGAACACCTGCTCGTGGTCCAGTTCACTGCTGTAGAACGAGCCCGTGTAAGCCAGCAGTTCTCCGGTGCCGGGCGCAGCCCGCTCGAACCGTTCGAGGTGCACGGGTTCGCGGTCTTTCACCTCGACAACCATGGTCTGCGGTGTCTCGCCACGGGGTTCGAAACGAACGACCACCGCTACGGGCACATCAGCCATCAGGAAATGGTCATCTCCGACCGGGTCGAGTCTTGATCGATTGTCGCTACCCCGGTCGTAGAACAGCGAATTGTCGTCCACAACGATCGATCGCAACATGAAGCGGTCGGGGTTCCAATAGTCACCCGCAAACCGTCCGAGCGCCGAAGCGGACAGCTCGATAATCTCGCGGGGCTCCCGCGATTGAGACAGGACCAGACCTGACGGGCCACCGTTTTTTACTTTCCCGCCCAGGTACAGGCTCGCGACACGCCGCGCCAGGCTGGACGGGTCCGTGTTGGCATAATTGCACAGCACGACCACCGAAAGACGATGGTCAGGATAGCGGCTGAGTTCCGCCCGATAGCCGACGAACGCACCGCCGTGCGAGATCTCGCGGGTTCCTGCAAATTCGTCCACGCTGAGCCCGAAGGCATAGTCGAGCACATCTCCATTTTTCAGTTTCCCGGGCGTTTGCATCAGTTCGATCAACCCCGGCTCACCCTTTCCGAGCCGGTTGTCATAGAAGTTTCGGTCCCATTTCAACAGGTCTTCAACGGTCGTGTAGACACCGCCGTCACCCACCATTTCGAGGGTGGTCATGCTGATCCGAAAGCCATCGTTATCCGCTGAGTCGTATCCGTCCGCCCGGTTCTCGACGATGTGCGTGTGATCGTCGTGAAAATGGGTGTTTGTCATTCCCAGTGGTCGAAACATGTTCTCATCAGCCCATACGCGCAGGGTCTGATCGGTGACCTTTTGCACGATCTGCGACAACAGGAAATAGCCGCTGTTCGAGTAGAGATGATCGGTGCCGGGCGGGAAGTTCAGCTCCCGTTGACGGAGGATCATGTTCAGTGCCTCGTCGACCGAGTAGTCTTCTCTCCAGTCGGCCAGCCAGGTCAATTCGAGGTAATCGCGAAGCCCGCTGGTGTGATGGAGCAGTTGTCGAACGGTAACCGGTTCACCGTAGCCAGGCAAGGCGGGAAAAAACTTGTGTATGTCGTCGTCAAGCGACAGCTTGCCCTGCTCTGCCAGCAGGGCGACGGCCATCGCCGTGAACTGTTTTGATGTCGACCCGATGCGGAATACGGTGTTGGGGCCATTCGCAATTCCGTACTCCAGGTTCGCCATACCGTAGCCGCGTGCGTAGGCGATCTCACCATCGTGGTAGATCGCCATCGAGCACCCTGGAGAACGGGTGCTGTCGTAATCGGCGAAGACTTTGTCGATTTCCGACCGCTCCGGTGTACCAGCGAAGACCGGGGTGCCAACAAGCAGTGCCGCAGTGATTACAAGGGTCTGTTTCAGATTCATGGCATCCGGTCCCGTCTCAAAAGTAGATGCCAGCCTAATGTGAGTCAGACGGTCCTGCAAGTCGGTTGTCGTGGCTCAGGATCAAAGCGGGTAGTGGCCAAATTCTTCGACGGCATCCACCATGGCCAGGACGTTTTCGGGGGGCACATCGTTCATCACGGTATGCACCGGACCAATCATGCAACCACCCCCCGGACCGAGGATTTGCATTACGCGCCGCACTTCCTGGCGCACCTCCTCAACGCTGCCGAAAGGCAGAATACGATGCGAGTCGATGCCGCCGCAAAAAACCATGTTCTTTCCGAAGCGTTTTTTGAGCGCAGGCAGGTCGGACAGCTTCCCGCTCGATGTTTGAATGGGATTGAGGATGTCGACACCGATGTCGATAAAGTCCCCGATCAAAGGCGCCACGTCGCCACAGGAGTGAAAGAAAATCTTGGCGCGGGTGCGGGACTTGATAAAGTCGATGAAATCCGCGTGCACCGGCTTGAGGATGTCACGGTACATTTGCGGGGAAATCATCAGGCTTTCCTGGGTACCCAGGTCATCGCCGATCTTGATGATATCCACGTTGTCGCCCAGTTCGTCCAAAAACCGCCCCATCAACTGTTTGCAGTGCCCGGCAATTTTTTCCAGCAGTGTTCGGGCAAAATCGGGATCCATTCCCATGTTGAGCAGGAATGCTTCCATCCCCTGCATCGCGTGGGCCCGCTCAAACGGGAACAACAACCAGGGTGTTGCCAGGATTGCGTATTGGTTTTCTTCGGCCAGCTGCCTGGCGGTCTCGCGCACATGGGCAACCCGGCTTGGATCACCCATGTCGGGCCAGCCCTGGTAACGTTCCAGGTCTTCCAGGGTGCGGGCTTCGGGCAGCGGGTGGATGCCGGGAAACCAGTCCCCCGGAACGATTTCTGTCTGTCCGCTGCCCCATGAATCGATATAGTCACTGTGGGGATCGCGTTCACGATTCCGTTTCCTCACCTTCTCGGGTTCCAGGTCAAGCACCCCGCGAACGTCGCTGTGCAGACGCTGCATCGTCTGCTCGTCAATTTCTGCCGTGCCCAACTCCGGCCAGTCGTAGATATAGTTGTCCGGCGCGTTTACGCCGATGATGTCCTTGACCCCCCGGTAAGGCTTCATCTTGATGCCGGTGGCGTTGTTGACCCCGATGACCAGCGGCACCCGATCGGGTTGCTCATGATGAACGGCGCTCAGCACGCGTTCGCGGGAAGTCATCGGCATCTTATATTTCCTGAAAATTAAAGCCACACCGGATGGAAGTATTCGTCCCGGACAGACCCTGATAATACTCCTTCGAGCCCGGAAGTTTCATCCCTGAATTTTATGCTCCCGGAGGCAGTTGCTGCCCGGACAAGGAAGCTGCTTATCGATGACCGTGGAACGCATTATCCCCTGACCGTTGATCCCGCGGCCCGGTGATGGTCATCTCCGGGTAGCAGACAGGTCAGCCCCTTGTTTGTTATTTTTCGTTTTCTCCCGCTGCCGTGTTCTTCAGAATATACCGCTGGATCTTGCCACTCGCCGTTTTCGGCAGGCTTTCAATAAAATGGACCTCGCGGGGATAGGCATGTGCTGACAGGGCCTGATGCACGTATCGTTGCAGTTCAGCGGCCAGTTCAGGCGTGGCATCGAAGCCAGGGGCCGTAACCACGTAGGCAACAACGATCTCACCGCGGTCGGGGTCCGGTTTGCCGACGACGCCGGATTCGGCAACGGCGGGGTGTTCGATCAGTGCGCTTTCAACATCAAAAGGCCCGATCCGGTAACCTGCGCTGGCGATGATGTCGTCACCGCGGCCGACGAATACAAAATTGCCATCGGGGCAGTGTTCCACCGTGTCACCGGTGAGGTAATACTTGTCAAGGTAGTGATCACCACCGTCTCGATTCCAGTAGTCCTGGAAGTAATTCAGTGGCGAGGCGCCAAGATCCATGGCCAGTTGCCCGGTTTCACCAGGCCCAGCTTCACGGCCCTGGTCATTGACCGCGACCATGCGGTATCCCGGCATCGGCCACCCCATCGAGCCCGCCGTCACAGCGTGCTTTAGACCGTGGTGATTGCAGACCACCATGCCGATTTCGGTCTGCCCGTACTGGTCGTAAACCGGGCAATGGAGCTTGTCGTTGACCCAGCGGATCGCCTCCGGATTGAGCGGTTCGCCGCAACTCACCGCGGTATCAAGACACAGATCGTAGTCATCCGGATTTTCGCTGGCACCCATCAGCAGGCGGTAGGCCGTGGGCGCCGCGGCCAGGCTGTTGATCCGGTATTTCTTCAGCATCCGGTAGGTGCTGTCGGCAGTGAACATACCGGCATAGAAATGCGTGGTATGACCCAGCAACAGCGGGCCGACAACCACGTAGAACAGGCCGTAGGCCCAGCCGGGATCAGCGGCATTCCAATAGTTGTCCCCGGGCTTGAGGCCGATGCCGTATTTCATGTAGACGATAAAAGGCAGGATTGCTTTTAACGGGATGCCCACGCCTTTTGGCGCGCCGGTGGTTCCCGAGGTGAATAACAGCATGAATGGATCGTCCATACCCCGCATGACCGGCTCGAATACAGGCGCTTGTGCAATGCGTTCGGCGTGGAAATCGAAGTCGCCATCGGCTACAGACTCACCCTGTTGCACCACGGTCAACACCGGTGGGCAGTGCGCGACTCCATCCAGCTTGTGTCGCTGGCTAGTATCCGTGACGACAAGTTTCGAGTCGCTCTGATCCAGCCGGAACTGAATAGCCCTGGGTCCAAAAGCCGTGAACAACGGTACATAGACGGCCCCGAGACGCCAGGCGGCGAGTGCGGTTATAAACAACTCGGGAACACGTGGAAGCAGGCAGGCGATACGGTCACCGGGCTGAATACCCTGTTGCTGAAAAAACGCGGCGAGCCTGGCTGAGTGGTCTTTCAGATCGGCAAAAGAGAACTTCGCCGACTCGCCGTTTTCACCCTCCCAGCACAACGCGGTCCGGCCGGAATCTACGTGCCGGTCACAGCACTCGAAACAGGCATTCAAGCCATTCCTGGGATCACTTGAGAGCATGCCGGCTATTTGCGCCGGCTCAAAATCGGCATAAAACTGTTGGTAACCAGGTATCACATTCTTGCTCCCGTCAGCCCGGTCCAGACCGGATCGGATCGGTGTTATTGGGCCATCTTGTACATATCGCGGATATCGGCTGATTAAGAATAAAAGCCCCTCTCACAGAAATCCACCCTGCGGCGACTGACTGCATATCACCGGTGTGACAGTTTCAAATCCGCGCTAACGGTTACTGTGCCTTTGCCAGTAACGCCAACCCCTCAGCAATACTGATTTCAACCCGGTAGCCCAGGTCCCGCTTCGCGGCCGATATATCAAACCAGTGCGCGGTGGACAGGTGCTCTGCCGACCAGCGTGTCACCGGCGGTTCCGAATTCAAACCTAACAACCGCCAGGTCGTCTCGAGTACTGCACCGGCCGCAATCGCCAAGCGTGGTGGTACCGGCCGAATGACCACTTCATGGCCTGACGCCTGTAACAATCTGCCGATAATTTCACTCTGGGTCAGTGGCTCGTCATTGGAAATGAAATAGGTTTTACCACCCACAGTTTCGGGCCTGGTCTGCAGGCAATCCAGTGCCAGCAGGTGCGCTTTCGCGGCATTATCGATATACACCGTATCGATCAATTTATCCGGACCCGGGAGCTTCAAGGTACCGCCCCTTGCTTTCTCGATCAGACGTGGCAGCAGGTGGTTATCACCCGGTCCCCAGATCAGGTGGGGGCGTAACGAAACCGTGTGCAGACCGGGCCCGTTGGCCGCCATGACCATTTGCTCAGCCAGTGCTTTGGTGGCGGGGTAGGGTGCGCCCAGGTGGTCGGGATAGGGCAGGGATTCGTCCCCGCCTTCGATATCGCCACCGGCGTGCACGACACTGGGGGAACTGGTGAAAACCAGTTTCCGGATGGCGTTTTTACGGCAGGCCGCGATGACATTTTCGGTGCCGCTGACATTCGGAGTGAAATACGCGTCGTACGGCCCCCAGGCCCCGGCCCGTGCAGCGGTGTGGATAACCGCTTCAGCGCCCTGCATCGCGTCATTCAACGTTGCGCTGTCGGTGATGTCTGCCTGGATGACGTCGGCGCCCCGCTCCAACAACTCGGCACTGGAACTGCGCTGGCAGGCAATCACCTGGTCGCCGCGGGCCAGCAACTGCCGGCAGATGGCACTGCCAAGAAAACCGCCGCCGCCGGTTACAAATACCTTCATGCCAGTTTCCGAGCCGCCCACAGGGCGAGTTTTTCCCGCCCTATCTTGGCATTGTGGCGGATATCGACGGGAAAGGACTTGTGAAAAAGAATATCACTGATGGATTTGGCCAGGGCGTTGTTTTTGGCGATTTGAAGCAGATCGGTACGGATCCTTTCACGCCGGTTGGGTCCCGGTTTGTGTAACAGCTCCACGCACAAAACGGCGGACTGGTGACCGGCGGCACCGATACCCACCAGCGCGGTGCGGGCCACTTCGGGGTGGACGTTGAAAATGGCTTCGACCTGGTCCGCGTACAGCGTGTCATCCGCGTTCACCACCCGCTGGGATGTGCGCCCGCAATACCACAAGCGGCCATCGGTATCGAAATAGCCGGCATCGCCCATGCGGTGCCAAACACGTCCGTTGGTAGCGGTAATTTTTGCCAGTTCAGTCTGTTCCTTGCGTTGCCAGTAGCTGTCTGTCGTGGTCGGGCCGTGTACCACGATTTCACCCACTATCCCGACCGGCAGATCCGCGGTGTCTGCGAATGACTCGACCACACGGTCGGTCACCGGAATTATCCGGACCCCGTTGGGCGCGACCGGGTGGCCGACACAGGTTCCCTCGCCCGTCGCGGTGCGTCTCTCAATCCCGACATTCAACTCGGTGCCGGATACACTGGCCACCGGCAGGCATTCCGTGGCGCCATAAGGCGTGTATACCTCGGCGTCGGCCGGCAGGGCTTTTTGCAACCGCCTGACGGTCGCCACCGGCATGGCCGCGCCGGCCGATATCACCCTTCTCACGGTGGGCAGACGAATCTTTTTGGACTCGGTATACCGGCCCAGGACATTCAGTAAAGCCGGTGAGCCAAAAATGTTGGTCACGTCAAACCGGTCAATGGTTTGCACCAGTAAGGCCGGGTCGGCCCTGGCGGGCCGGGTTGGATCCATCAGCGGCACGACCGTGGTCATGCCCATGGCCGGGTCGAACAAGGCAAAGGGCGGGAAGGTCGGCAGGTCCACTTCACCGGCACGAATGTCAAAAGCGGACTGCAGCATTTCGACCTGTGCGGTGAAATGCCGGTGGCGGTAGACCACGCCCTTGGGAATACCGGTGCTGCCGGAAGTGAACAGGATGGCCGCCATTTCATCGGGTCGGGTGTCGGCCAGCACCGCACCGGAACTTCTCAGTCCCATGGCCCGCAGTTGCCTGGTGTTCAACCCGCCCCAGCCGAGTTTCGGGCCGGCGGTGACCAGTTTAACCGCCGGTGCCCAACCGAGAATCTTGCGCGCAACCATCGCCCTGCTTACCCCAATAAAAGCTTCGGGCATGGCCTCTGCAAGACAGGTTTTCAACGGTTTCAGGCCGATACCGGGATCGATCAAAACTGGTACCGCGCCGGCTTTGAACAGGGCAAAAAACAGCGCAAAGAAGTCCAGCCCCGGGATCAGCATCAAAGCCGTACGGATACCGCGGCCGATACCGTACTCGATCAACCCCCGCGCATAAACATCCGACAATTCATTCAGTGCTGCGTAGCTCGCTGACTTGTATCGCACCCGCCCGCCGCGTTTGCCGAGCGGGTAGTGGATCGCCGCTTTATCCTGTTGCCGATCGGCCTGTTCGACCAGCGCCGCGGCAATATTGCAGGATTCAACCGCTTGCGCTGAGGTGCTCATTTGCATCAATAAAGTCGCTGATGGCCTGGGTCAATGGCGGCCCGGCGTCTTCCAGGATGTAATGACCGCAGTCGGGGTAACTGAGTACCCCGGCGTGTGGAAAGATAAGTTTCCAACGCTTCAGAAAGTGCAGATCAAATACAAAGTCCTGCTCACCCCAGACCAGCAGGCAGGGTTTGTCGGCAAACCCGGGCAAACGGGTTTCCGTGGTTTTCAAGATATCCCAGGCCGCATCCTCCGGTCCGAGCGGGATATCCTGCACGAAACGCAGGGTTGCAATGCGGTTGGCCCAGGAGTTATACGGGCCGGTATAAGCTTTGCGTACCTCGCGGCTGACCGGCTTTTTGAACGCGACGTGTGCTGCCAGTCCGGAAAAAGCGTTCAGACCCCGGACCAGCAGGGCGCCCAGTGAGGTGTATCGTACCAGGCCCAAAGCCGCGGGAAACTTCTTCTCAACCGGTAGTGGAAATGCGGCCGTGTTGGCAATCACCGTAGTGGCGATACGATCCGGGTGGTTTGCGGCCCAACCAAAGCCGATCATGCCACCCCAGTCATGCACGATCATGTGCATGGGGGTCTTGGGCTGCAGGTGGTCGATTAAACAAGCTAGGTCTGCAATACGCCGTTCCAGCGTATACCGGTAGCGGTCATCGCCGGGCTTTTCAGACAGGCCGCAACCGATATGGTCGGGCACGATACAACGGTAGCGATCACGCAGCGCCAGTACCAGGTTGCGGTAGTAGAAAGACCAGGTCGGGTTGCCGTGCACCATCAACACGGCCGGTGCGTCGCGGGGGCCCTCATCAAGAAAGTGCATACCGATGCCGGCGATGTCCAGCCGGTGGGATTGGAATGGATAGAGTTTTTCAGGCGGTTGAAACACGCTGTGTCGTCCGGTTAACCCCCGTTTTCACTGCGCAATTTCCTCACCAGATAATTTCCGCCATGGAGCAATTCAGGCCGGAACCGATGCCCAGCAGGGCTACCCGGTCGCCGCGTCTGATCTTGCCAACTGCAACGGCCTTGGCCAGCGCAATGGGTACGGATGCCGGTCCGATATTGCCAAGCTCCGGGTAAATCCGGTGGACTTTTTCCGGGTCCAGACCCAGCAGCTTCATCAGCGATTCGGTATGTGATTTGCTGACCTGGTGAATGATGAACTGATCCAGTTCATTGACCACCCAGCCGAGTCTCTCGCGGGCGGCAGCAAAAGTCCTGGTCGCCAGTTTAAGACCCTCGACGAGCAACACCCGGGTATCGGTTACCATGCGGTCCATTTGCCCGTAACAGAGTCTGTTGAACTGGGTCGCTGCGCGGGTCACGCTGCCCAGGTAGGAATGGCCTTCGGGTGCGAGATCACGTCGCGACATGACCATCGCGGCCGAACCCGAACCCAGTGTCAGGGAGGCAAATTCGGCCCGGAACTGTTCCTCTTTTACACCCGGTTGCGACAGGCGCTCAATCGTGGCTTCGGTGATCGGTCCGCTGGATTCGCCATCAACGATCAGCGCGTAATCCACTTCCTTGCGTTCAATCATCCGTGCGGCGATATCCATGCCGTTCAAAAAGGCCAGGCAGGCGTTGCCAATGTCAAAATTGAGACAGCTTTCATGCAGTCCGAGATTACCGTGTACGAGACACGCGGTCGATGGTTCCAGGTAATCCCGGCAGACCGACGTATTGATCAAAACACCGATTTCGTCACGCTTGATGCCGGCTTCTTCAATGGCTTTTTCAGCTGCCAGTGTGGCGGCATCGGAAGGCTGGGTGCCACTGTTCCAGACCCGCCGTGCACTGATACCGGAAATCTCCTCCAGCAGGTTAGGCCGGATTCCAAGTCGATCCATGGTGGGACGCAGGCGTACCCCTATTTCCGCCGAAGTGAGCCTGTTTGGTGCTTCTACATCAGCAAGTGACTGAATTACAACATTTTTAAATTGCATTTGTGTCCGGTGTAGGTAAAGTGATGGCCCCGGTTCAAGGCGTGAGATTCTGGAAGGCGACATTGTAGCTCAAGCGGGATGTTGCGGCTACATGGTATCTGTTTGTGTAATGTTGTATAAGATTGATTCCATTGTTGATTCAGGGAGTGGTCGCCGTGCTGTCGAGGTTGCGGACGGACCGGATTGGGTGGTAGAGGAACCAAGTCAGATTATCGGGCCGGATGCGTTCAGTCCGCGACAACTTCCGCTGCGGCAACTGGAAAAGCCGCGGGGGGGTGCCGTGCACCTTTGGTACCTGGATTTTGACCACTTATCGAACCCCATGCACCCGGGTGGAGGCACCGCGTCCGAGGTTTTTTCTTTCACCCAGCAACGGACAGTCAGAAGATTTTACCTGCGTTTATTGCTGGGCGCGTATCTTGGCTTACCGGGCAAGGACATACATATCGGGCGCAGAATAAAGGGCCGGCCCGAGCTTGATACCGCACAATCAAAAGATGAACTCAATTTCAGCGTGGCCCGCAGCGGTAGTTGTTACCTGATTGGCGTCAGCAGTGGCGCACCCGTCGGTGTCGACCTGGAAATTGCTGCGCGCAGATCCGGCAAGCCATTGGCGCTGGCCAGGCGCTACTTCAGCAAAGCTGAAACAGCGGCCCTGTCGGTGCTTGACAAAGATGAACTGCAACGCGCATTCATGCATGCCTGGGCGTGCAAGGAAGCCGTTGTCAAGGCCAGCGGAATGGGTATTGCCAACCAGTTGTGCCGTTTTACCGTGGATGTCAACCCTGCCAACCCGCCGGCGATCCTGGATATGCTGGACGATGACCATGGCGCCTGGCGGTTGGCCATGGCGGAGCCGGCGCAGGGCGCAGTTGCGGCAGTCGCGATTCGTCAAAAAGAAGTATGGCTGGAGGGCTTCAGCCTTTCATAATAGATATACGTACTGCAGCCAGCGGTGCATCTTCCGTTAGCCTGACGCGGTCACGCCGGGTACTTATCCCGAGATGCTTCCAGGCGGGGCGCATGTCGGGGAATTGATCTTCGTTTACATGCTCCTGGTACAAGCCGGTAAAAATCGTTGTACCGGTCAATTCGTCGAGCCGTTTGAACATGTCCCGCGCGCGCCAGGTTTTCCCGTTTTCCATACAGCACGACGACAATGACATAAGCGCTGTATCAAGCGACTGCTCGCCACCACTAATTTCGCGCAACTGCATGTCCGCCTTCAACATCATCGCGGCGCCCGACCAGTAGACACGCATGGTCGATCGCCAGCCGTTGCGTGTTGCTTCCGCCAACGACCCGCCATGGGTGCCGTCTTCACCCCGCTGAAAACCCTCGTAGAGTTTTTGCCAGGCCTCACGCTCGGTCAGGTTTCCATTGCGGGCCCGCAACACGTTCTGGTAGTAGGAAGCCAGGCCTTCCGATAGCCAGCGGTCACGGCTTGAAATGTAAGGGATCAGCATATGGCTGAATTCATGGGTGGCGGTCCAGTCGCCGATAAACTCTTTTAATCGTCGGGTTTCATCAATAAAGAATTCTGCTGACAGACCCCCGCCGCGCATGACGTGTGCCATCAGTACAGGTTTCCGGCGGCTACCTGTCGGCACGATCAATACCTGCGGTTGTGGCTGCGGGAAATGGCCATTGACAGAGGTTACCGTATTGACGGTCTCTTCTATCCAGGTCCTGATTTTTTCATTCTGGTCGGTGGACAGGCTACCCAGCACGGCCAGCCTGACCTGTGCGCCGGGCACGTTGATGGTTTCAATTTTGAACTGGCCAATGGCGATCCTTGATTGCCAGTAAGCCGGCGTTTTATCGGGCCTGAAACGGGCGATGCCATTTGCATTTCCGGCATCCTTCCAGGGCGTGGAAATTGCCATACCTTCCGGCAGCCTGACTTCCACGGTCAGATCCCTTTCCCGAGACCCTTTCCAGAACCACAGGTCAGTGCTCATCACCAGGTCATTTCCCCGCTGCAGAATCAGCCGGTAATTTTCTTCTTTCAGTGCCAGTTTTAAATCGACCCGCCAATTGATACAGGCATTGTCCGGAAGTGCAGGCAGGCGGACGTAGGAGCCACGCTCCGAAATTTTTAACCGATTCCCGTCGTGGTAGATGCCCTGGGAGAAGCTGGCTGCGTTTGAATGCCGGTACAGATGCCTGGGTGGCTGGCCATCAAAACAAAGAGCCGCACGCACGTGGCTTAATTCTCGCGGAAATTCGGCACGAAACGTGTCGCCGGCCAGTGTTTGCATTGGCGCGAGCAGCACAAGGATGGAGGCCAGGATTTTCGTCATAATAGATTATCTGCTAAAAATCACCTTTCAGGTTTCGTTCAATAGCGGGAACCGCACCGCTGGTCGAAAATATGACCCGTAAAGTGTTGTCAATCATTCATATAAAGCAGCAAATATTTTGCCAGTGGGATAAAATCGCACGATTCCGACTGGCCATTTTGAACAATCCCTTCTATCCCCATGAGAGTCTTTTTTTATAGCCTTTTTTTGCTGTTCGCTGCCTGCACGGTCCAGGTTCACCCTGAACTCAAACAGGCGGTGGATGAGAAACTTGCAGTACACAGGTCTACGGATGTTGGTTGCGGGGCTGCCGGGGATGTTCCATGTACCATCGATTCACCATTGTTATCCCTCGGTCGTGATGATGTGGCCAACAACCATCACCACGCGGCACTGCTGGACATCGGCGAGGATTCCTATATTGCCCGTTTGCACCTGATCAGGGCTGCGCAGCACACCATTGAACTCCAGAATTTTCTGTTTCGCCGTGACCAGACGGGCGGTCTGCTGATGTATGAACTGGTGCAGGCGGCTAAACGCGGTGTTCAGGTCCGGATCATGTTTGACCAGTTGTTCACCGTTTCGGAGCTGGATTACCTGGCAGGCCTCGCGCTGGAGCACAGTAATTTCGAAGTACGTTTATACAACCCTGTCTTCAACCGGGCCAGGACCACCAAGACTTCCATGCTGGGCAGCGTTACCTGCTGCTTTAAAAAAACCAATCAGCGTATGCACAACAAACTGCAGATTATCGACAGCGTGGTTGGGCTGACGGGCGGACGCAATATCGCGGACCGGTATTTTGATTTTGATACCGAGTATGACTTCAAAGACCGGGAGGTGCTGGCGTATGGACCTGTGGCCGCTGAAATGCGTGCTTCGTTCGACCTTTTCTGGGAAAGTGGAACCGTTGCGGAAATCGGACACCTGCTCGATGTGGCGCCGCTGATCATCGGTGAGGACCTTGCGCCGTCAAATGGTTTTAAAGTGGCCGAGCGTTTAAAGCCGGTACTCGATGCCATCGAAGACCCGCAACTGATGCACGGCCTGTTTGTAAAGACCGCCCACCGGGTTGACTCGGTGGAGTACTATTTTGACCTGCCGCACGACACTGAAGCAGACGGGTTTTTACGCACGGACAGTACCACCGGTTTACACGCGGCACTGGCCAGCGCCGAGGATTCGGTCGTTATCCAGTCACCCTATCTGGTGCTGTCGAAACGCTCGCGCAACCTGTTCAGGACCCTGCGTGAAGATCATCCGGATATTGAATTCCTGTTCTCCACCAACAGCTTGGCTGCCACCGATGCTTTTTCGGCTTATTCACTTACCCACAAGCACAAGAAACACTATGTAAAGACCCTTGGCTTTGCTGTTTATGAATTCCGTCCCTATGCGGCCGATGCCGCGGAATTTTTCCCGCGTATGCCACAGCTGATCGTTGAAAAAAAGAATGGGATCTCAAGCGGAGAGATTCCTGCGGTCGGGCCTAATCCGGCGCTTGAGATGCCGGGTCCAAGGACCGGGTTACACGCCAAGTCGTTTGTGATCGATGGGCATATCTCCATGATAGGTTCACACAACCTGGACCCCCGTGGTGAAGGCTTCAATACCGAAAATTGCGTCATTATCCGCGACCAGGCGTTTGCCCGGGAACTGGAGCGCAGCATCCGCAAGGATATTGAGCCCGGCAACAGCTGGGTGGTAGCGCTGAAACCGCCCGGGCTTCCGCTT
>Ga0255052_10001041_pt1 | contig 21342 bp, 20 predicted proteins | sample JV7_2_21_MG_FD_188632 | JGI IMG/M metagenome (GOLD analysis project Ga0255052, IMG submission 188632) | Seawater microbial communities from Jervis Inlet, British Columbia, Canada - JV7_2_21 | ecosystem: Environmental > Aquatic > Marine > Inlet | place: Canada: British Columbia | collected... | reverse complement strand
AAATGCGCGAGCTTATGATTCAACAGGTTGGTGAGAATCCCAATAGTACGACTACGTTCAACTCGGCTGGACTGCATGAGTATCTTGCGCAAATGCGCTTGTTTGCCGGTAGCGCAGCTCAGGATGAGAATGTTGCGATAATCGTCGCGGCCGGAGATATTCTATTCGGCTCGCAATCGGGCGGAACGATTGGTGCTGACTCGACGGCAGCGTTATTGCGTCGTGCCCGAGAGGACGATTCAGTCAAAGCTGTTGTATTGCGTGTTGATAGTCCCGGGGGCAGCGTATTTGCAGCCGAAGTCATCGCACATGAGATTGCCGCGTTGCGGGAAGAAGGCAAACCTGTAGTCGCATCGATGAGCAGTGTCGCAGCGTCGGGCGGCTATGGCATATCCATGGGTGCCGACAAGATTATCGCCAGTCCCGCGACAATTACAGGTTCGATCGGTGTGTTTGGCATGTTCCCAACCTATCAGCGCACATTTAAGGCAATTGGTATATCGACCGACGGAATTGGCACTACACCATGGTCGGGAGAGTTGCGGCCGGATCGTGAAATGTCCGACCTATCCAAGCAGTTGTTGCAGTTGGCTGTCGAAGATACGTACGACGATTTCATTACAGACGTCGCTTTGTATCGAGGTCTCGAGAAGACCGCAGTTGACAAGATAGGGCAGGGCCAGGTCTGGACGGGTGCTGATGCGCTCGAAAATGGACTGGTGGACGAGCTGGGAACGCTCGACGATGCGATTGCTGCCGCGGCGGATCTCGGCGGGATGGACGCCGATGAACACGGCGTTATTACCATCGAGGCAGAATTGTCCGCGACCGAACAATTCGTTGTTGACCTGCTAAGTGTTGCAGCACGAGCGGGCGTCGGGCTCGACACCTGGGTGACATCTCCATCCGTTATTGAGAATCTGGCGAGTAGAGTAGGCGAGGTTTTGGCCTTGCCGATGCGCTTTAATGATCCAAAAGGGATCTACTCACATTGTCTGTGTAGTTTTGACTAGGAAGTCCGGGGAACCGCTGATTAATTATTGCGCTGCCCATTGATGCGAGACGTTGTTCTTGGGCCGGCGCAACCTTGAAATTATCGCTCGGAGTCTCCCTAATGCCAATTGAGAATGATCTTGCCTGACTGACCGGATTCCATCAGCTCGAAGGCCGGCTGAAATTCATCGATGTCGAAATGGTGCGTGATGATGGGTTCGATGTTCAGTCCGCTTTGCAGCATGCTCGACATCTTGTACCAGGTCTCGAACATCTCTCGTCCATAAATACCCTTTAAAATCAATCCCTTAAAGATCACATCGGTCCAATCGATGCTCATCTCGTCAGGTGGTATGCCGAGAATCGAGATCTTGCCGCCGTGATGCATGGTGCGCAGCATGTCTCGAAACGCTTGCGGATTACCTGACATTTCCATGCCGACGTCGAAGCCTTCTTCCATGCCGAGGTCACGCATGATGTCATCAAGTGACCCGTCGGTGACGTTCAATGCTACTGACGCACCCATGGTACGGGCCAGGGCAAGGCGATGGTCGTTGATATCCGTGACCACGATGTGACGCGCCCCTGCGTAGCGACATATTGCGGCCGCCATGGCGCCTATCGGGCCGGCGCCGGTAATCAACACATCCTCACCAACAAGGTCAAATGACAGCGCTGCATGAGCCGCATTGCCAAGAGGATCGAGAATCGCCGCCATGTCATCGGTAACGGAGTCTGGCAACTTGAATACGTTGAATGCCGGCACGGACAAATACTCAGCGAAAGCACCCGGACGATTGACGCCGACGCCTATCGTGTTCATACACAGATGTCGGCGCCCGGCTCGGCAATTGCGGCAGACGCCACAGGTGATATGTCCTTCAGCGGACACGCGATCGCCGCTGGTCAAGCCAGTTACTTCACTGCCGCACTCAACTATTTCACCGCAAAACTCATGTCCGATGGTAAGTGGAACCGGGATAGTACGGCTCGCCCAGTCGTCCCACTTGAAGATGTGGATGTCCGTTCCGCAAATTGCTGTATGGCTGATTTTAATCAGTACGTCGTTGTGACCAACGGTTGGTTCCGCGATGTCTTGCATCCAGATACCACGTTCGGCCTTTGCCTTTACGAGAGCTTTCATCACTTGATTACCTTCAGTTCCTGACCGACATCGGTGAACGCATCGATTGCATGGTCAAGTTGCCCGCGTGTCAACCCCGCTGACATCTGCGTGCGGATGCGTGCCTGACCTTCGGCAACCACTGGAAAGGAAAAACCTATGACGTAAATTCCGCGCTCCAGTAACTTGTTCGCCATTGTGGTCGCGAGCATTGCATCACCAAGCATGACCGGGATGATTGGATGTTCGCCAGGTTTAAGGTCGAACCCTCTCTCAGTCATTTGCTTACGGAAATACGAAGCATGCGCATGCAACTGCTGTTGTAGTGAATTATCACGCTCCAGCAGGTCGAGTACAGCGATCGATGCAGCGGCAATCATCGGCGCTACCGAGTTTGAAAACAAATACGGTCGCGAGCGCTGGCGCAGCCAGCCGACAATTTCTTTACGGCCCGAAGTATATCCGCCCGAAGCACCGCCAAGTGCCTTGCCAAGAGTTCCTGTGATGATATCGATACGACCCATGACGCCACGATACTCGTGAGTACCGCGGCCAGCTTCGCCAAGAAAACCGGTTGCATGACAGTCATCGATCATCGTCAACGCATCGTACTCGTCGGCCAGGTCACAAATCGCAGCGAGATCTGCAATCGTGCCGTCCATCGAAAACACACCATCCGTTGCGATAAGTCGCACGTCGGCGGAATCCGCAGCCTCCAGTTTGCCACGTAGATCTGCCATATCGTTGTTCTGATAGCGGTTGCGCTGTGCTTTGGATAACCGAATACCGTCGATAATACTGGCGTGATTGAGAGCGTCGCTGATCACGGCATCTTCTTCGCCCAGAATGGTCTCGAACAGGCCGCCATTGGCGTCAAAACAGGATGGATAAAGAACCGTATCTTCAGTGCCCAGAAAACCGCTGATACGGTGCTCAAGTTCTTTGTGAATGGTCTGAGTGCCGCAGATAAAGCGCACAGACGACATCCCGTAACCGAATGTATCCAGCGCCTTGTGCGCGGCGGCTATGACTTCGGGGTGATTCGCCAGGCCAAGGTAGTTATTCGCGCACAGGTTTAGCACCTGCTTTGTTGCACCGTTAACACGAACGTCGACGGCTGCTTGCTGGGGTCCGGCTATCAATCGTTCGGTCTTGTACAGGCCCTGAGATTTCAAACCTTCAGTTTGCTGCGCAAGAGACTGGAGAAAACTTTCTGGCACGGGATTGCCCTCGGAAGTCGAAGGCCGCAAAGTATAGCAGGACCCAATATCCGGGATGAATGTGGATACTGAATTGCTTAGGCTGGATCGGTGGCTGTGGTTTGCCCGTTTCTACAAGACGCGTTCGGCGGCGACGGCGGCGGTTAAGGGCGGCCACGTCCGGATCAATGATGAACGCGCCAGGCCCGGCTATCGTGTTCAGATCGGTGATCAGGTCGAGTTGATGCGACAACAATTGACTTACCGCATTGTCGTGACTGCAACTCCTTCGCGACGCGGGCCAGCGCGCGAGGCACAAGCTTGCTACTCAGAAGACCCTGACACGATTATGGCGCGTGAGCAGCGGATCGTTGAGATCGGTCGGGATAGGCGGCAGATGCCGCGAACGGCTGGTCGGCCTGACAAACATACGCGGCGCAAGCTACGCCAGCGAAATCGTGGGCCGGAATCGGCAGACTAGGGAGCAAATTTCACCGGGGCGGCAAGCGGCTCATCTGAACCCATTGTTGCCGCTACGGGTCTCATTCCGGGCCTGCCCCGACCGCCAGGTCCGTCACTTTGATCCGCGGTCCTTGTTGAAATAATTGATCATAGGTTGCCGGACAAATGCCCTATAATCGCGGGCCTGATTACATTGGCCCATGTGTCCATTTACGAAAATGAAGTAACGGGGTATCCCTATGCGTTTTATTGAACAACCTGCTGCGAAGCCCGGGCTGATCCCGGCGATCAATGACAAGTATCTGGCCGATGAGGGCGTCCTGATTCGAGAGCTGACAAACACAGCGGACGCTGGCGACGCGGCTCGTGACAAGATCCTGGTAACGGCGGCGGAGCTGGTGCGGGCCGTACGGCGCAAGCACACGAATGATGGTGGGATTGACGCTCTCATGCAGGAATACGACCTGTCGTCTGAAGAGGGCGTGTTGTTGATGTGTATCGCCGAGGCTCTGCTTCGAATTCCGGATGCCGATACCGCAGATAAACTGATTGCCGACAAGATCACGTCGGCCCAATGGAGTGAGCACCTGGGTGAAAGTGATTCCTTGTTTGTTAATGCATCGACATGGGGATTGATGCTCACCGGCCGGCTGCTGAAGCTCGACGATGCGGCGCGACGTAATCCGTTGCAGTTGCTCGGCAGGCTCGCCAGTCGTGCCGGAGAACCCGTAGTGCGGACAGCAATGCGTCAGGCCATGCGGATCATGGGGCACCAGTTTGTCATGGGCCGAACAATCAAGGAAGCACTGCAACGGTCGGCCAAGAGTGGCGGACACGCGTATCGATACTCGTTCGACATGCTTGGCGAATCTGCACTTACGACGGCTGATGCCAAGAGATACCTTGAGGCATATCACAGCGCAATCGAACAGATCGGCGCCGCACCGCAGGCCGAAGATATTTTTTCTGCCGTCAGCATTTCAGTCAAGTTGTCGGCGCTGCACCCCAGGTTCTCTTTCTCGCATGAGGATCGCGTAATGGCCGAGCTGGCGCCTGGTGTTGCGGAGCTGGCTGTGCATGCGAAGGATGCTGGTATTGGATTAACGGTCGATTCGGAGGAAGCAGATCGGCTTGAAATGACCATGCAGGTATTTGACCGAGTTTACCGGGACACAGGTCTGGCAGGTTATGAGGGCTTTGGGGTTGCGGTTCAGACATATCAGCGACGTGCCAGTGAGGTTGTTGAGTACCTGGCAAACGTGGCAAAGGAATGCGGCCGCCGTATCCCGGTTCGACTTGTCAAAGGCGCGTATTGGGATGCTGAAATCAAGCACGCCCAGGAGCTCGGTCTGTCGAGTTACCCTGTATTTACGCGCAAGGCGCATTCTGACGTTTCCTACCTGGCATGCGCACGGCAAGCGCTAGCGGCAGGCGAGCGCCTGTACTTGCAATTCGCAACACACAACGCGCATACACTCGCCAGCGTGATGCATTTCGCGGGAGCGCGCCGTGACTATGAATTCCAGAGACTGCATGGCATGAGTCAGGATCTATATGCCGAAGTAATTGATCCTGAGAAGTACGGGCGGCCATGTCGAATCTATGCGCCGGTTGGCAGTCATGAGGATCTGTTGCCCTACCTCGTGCGGCGATTATTGGAGAACGGTTCCAACACGTCTTTCGTGAATCGAATTTTCGACGAGGCGGTTGAAGTCCAGGACATCGTTGCTGACCCGATTGTGACAACGCGGCAGCACGAATATTTGCCACATTCCCGAATTGTGTCGTCGGCCGACCTGTTTCAGCCTGAGCGTAGTAATTCGAAGGGCATCAATCTCGCAGATCGCAATGAGTCGCAAAAGCTGCTAGCTGACCTGCATGGATTGAGTACGACACAACGTGTCGCGCATCCAATTGTCGGTGGAAAGGCAATGTCAGGTGAAGAAGTTGCGTCTGTGAACCCGGCAGATACTTCTCTGGCGGTTGGCGTTTGCCATCAGGCTGGGCCGGAACATGTTGATGCCGCACTTGAACTGGCAATTGCCGGGCAGGCTGCCTGGGACCGGACTTCGGCGCACGAGCGTGCGGCTGTTCTCAATCGTGCTGCCGATCTTTTTGAAAAAAATACAGCAGATCTCCTGTCGTTGTGTGTGCTGGAGGCTGGTAAGACCATTCCCGACGCGCTGTCGGAATTGCGTGAAGCCGTGGATTTTCTAAGATATTACGGAGCGCAAGCGAGCAAGTTATTCGCTGCGGCGACGGAAATGCAGGGGCCGACGGGTGAACGCAACACTCATGGATTACGCGGGCGAGGAGTATTTGTCTGCATCAGCCCGTGGAATTTTCCATTGGCGATATTTACAGGTCAGGTGGCGGCGGCGCTGGCCGCTGGCAACGCGGTTATCGCGAAACCGGCCGCGCTTACGCCGCTGATCGCATTTCGTGCAATCGAGTTGATGCTCGAAGCTGGTGTTCCAGAGGAAGTTCTGCATTTCTTGCCGGGCAGCGGTTCAGTTATCGGGAGCAGGGCCATTGCCGACTCGCAGATTGCGGGGGTGGTATTCACAGGATCCAATGAGACTGCGCGCCGTATTAATCAGACCCTTGCTAACCGGGATGGACCAATCGCTACACTGATCGCGGAGACAGGTGGCCAAAACGCGATGTTTGTCGATAGCTCGGCCTTGCCGGAGCAGGTTGTAATCGACTGCGTCTCCTCCGCGTTCAACAGTGCCGGACAGCGGTGTTCGGCGTTGCGGTTACTGTGTTTGCAGGAAGATATTGCTGATCGAGTCATCGAGTTGCTCATTGGTTACATGGATGAACTCGACATTGGCGATCCGGCATTGCTGTCGACTGACGTTGGACCCGTGATTGATGACGTATCGCGGCAGCTACTGGTGACACACGTCGAACGGATGTCGAAAGAGGCAAAAATTCTGCATCAGTGCACCATGCCGGCTGCGACGAAGTCCGGGACTTTCTTTGCGCCGACATTAATAGAAATCAAAAATGTCGATGAGATGCAGCATGAAGTGTTCGGCCCGGTTCTGCACGTGCTGCGCTACAAGGGTAAGAGGCTTGAGCAGGCGATCCAGGCGGTCAATGCGACGGGCTATGGTCTGACCATGGGGCTGCACAGTCGTATAGACACGCGGGCCCGGTTGATGGCTGACGTGTCGGGCGCCGGAAATATCTACATCAACCGAAATATGATTGGTGCAGTTGTTGGCGTGCAGCCCTTTGGTGGACGCGGGCTTTCGGGAACAGGTCCAAAGGCGGGCGGGCCGCACTATTTGCCGCGGTTCGGCACCGAGTACACCATCAGCAACAATGTGTCCGCTGTGGGCGGCAATGCCATGCTGCTATCGCTGGACTCGGACTAGCGCGGCAACAACGTGAAATCGACAGATTCAGGACCACGCGAATGATGCAAGACAGGGCGCTGTATAAAGGTGACGGAGGGTCCTTTTCAAGGCCGGCGGGCACCGGGCCATGAGTGCAATCAGCATATTCGATATTTTCAAGATAGGTGTCGGGCCATCGAGTTCGCATACGGTCGGCCCAATGAAAGCAGCTCGGGCGTTTGCGCAACAACTCGAATTGTCTGGTGATCCTGTGCAGTCGATTCAGGTCACGCTATTTGGCTCGCTCGCGCATACGGGCAAGGGGCACGGTACGGATTCAGCCGTTCTTCTCGGCTTAATGGGATTGCGGCCGGAGACGATTGACCCGGATTCGGTGGAGGGACTTTTGCGTGCTGTGCATCGGCACAAGACCCTTGATGTTCTCAATGTCGGACGAATCGCATTTGATCCGGAATCTGACTTGCTGTTTGCGGTTGGTGAGGAATTACCACGCCATACCAATGGTATGCGCTTTGTAGCTTTCTCTCCAACCGCCGAGACTATGGCAGACGAGGAATTTTATTCGCTGGGCGGTGGGTTCATTGCAAAAAATGATGAACCGGAATCCACACCTCAAAATGGCGAGCCGCGGTTTCTGTTTGACAGCGGAGAATCCTTGCTCGGGCTGGCCGAAGCCAACAACCTCAGCATCGCCGAACTCGTCTATCAAAACGAGCAAACGTGGCGCGAAACAGATGAAATAGAGCAACGAATTCTGGATCTTTGGTCTGCAATGCAATCGTGCATTGAACGAGGCTTGAACACCGAGGGCGTATTGCCCGGAAAAATTTCGGTCTTGCGACGAGCGGCCAAGCTACAGCGCCGCCTCCAGGCGCAAGGACAAATATCGGCGCTCAATGCAATTGAATGGACGAACGCGTTTGCGATAGCAGTTAATGAGGAGAATGCTGCCGGTGGACGTGTCGTTACATCGCCGACCAATGGTGCGGCCGGCATCATTCCTGCCGTTCTCATGTACTACATTCGCTTTGTACCCGACGCATCGCACGAGGGCGTGCGCAATTTCCTGTTGACTGCGGGAGCGATAGGCATCCTGTACAAGACCAACGCTTCAATTTCCGGTGCAGAGATGGGATGCCAGGGCGAGGTTGGCGTCGCATGCTCAATGGCCGCTGCCGGGCTCGCAGCTGCTCTGGGTGGCTCTAACGACCACATCGAGGAAGCGGCCGAGATTGGTATGGAACACAACCTGGGTCTGACCTGTGATCCGATAGGCGGTCTCGTGCAGATTCCGTGCATCGAGCGAAATGCGATGGGAGCTGTAAAAGCGATTAACGCAGCAACGCTGGCAATGCATGGCGATGGTACGCACAAAGTGACACTGGATATGGTAATAGAAACGATGCGGCAGACCGGGATCGACATGTCGGCACATTACAAGGAGACTTCACAGGGCGGTCTCGCCGTCAACGTTCCGGAATGTTAATTAAACAACCGCAGCGTTTTTCTTCGGGTAATCGTAGACCAGCAATTTGCTGGCAGGTCGTTCGTGAAGATCCCAGTCGTCTCTCTCAAAGCTCACTGAGACAACTCCCGCTGTTGGCAAGTTGCTGGTTAGGCATGGCGAGATGTAATTGGCCAAATCAGTAATACCTGGATTATGGCTGACGATCATCACGTGTTTGAACTCGCTTTGCTGGGCGGCAACAACGTCCAGCAGAGTATCAAGTGATGCCAGGTACAGGTCACTCTCGCGTTGCAGAAATTCGATTGGATAGCCGATCTCCTGCGCAATAATCTTCGCCGTCGTCCATGCACGAACGGCCGGGCTGCTGAGGATCAATGAAGGCCGGATACCGGCCTCCAATATTCTTTTTCCCATTACCGGCGCGTCGCGCGCACCGCGTTTGTTAAGCGGCCGATCTCGATCGCCAAGAGTACTGTCATTCCAGCTGGATTTGGCATGTCGAACCAGTGTCAGTGTATTCATCCCAACAGGCCTCTTGTGTATACCTGGCTGCTCACATCAATCCAGTCTGCAGCCGGGCCTCGTCGGACATCATGGATTGATTCCACGGCGGGTCAAAAACGAGTTCAACACTTACGTCGGCTATGGTCGGGATGACGGAGATTTTTTCCTTCGCATCCTGGACGAGGATTTCGCCCATGCCACAGCCCGGTGCGGTCAGCGTCATATCTACGCGCACCGATCGCTCGCCATCGCCGAGCGACACGATGTCACACCTGTAAATCAGACCCAGATTCACGATATCGACAGGAATCTCAGGGTCGTAACAGGTTTTGAGTTGCTGCCAAATGACGGCCTCTATATCAGCGTCGGATGCGTTCTCAGGAATTTCCGGCGGCGGCACCGGTTCCATACCCAGTGCATCGGCATCCGCGCCTGCGATGCGAAACAGGTTTCCCTCGACGTAGACTGTGAAGCTTCCACCCAGTGCCTGAGTAATGAACCCATTAGTCCCTTCGCGCAGCAACACCGGTTCACCGGCAGGCACGACGATCGCCGTGACATCACGTGATGCGGTGAATGGTTCATTGGTATGCCCAAACATGTATCTCGTTACTCCGTGGATGCCGGATCGGAATGTTGATGAATAGCTGCGTTCAGAGCATGCCATGCAAGCGTCGCGCACTTTACTCGTGCAGGAAACTCCCGCACACCATCGAGCGCTCGAATTTTTCCGATGTCGATTGATGCGGATATATCGTGATTTTGTTTAGCCTGAGTCAGGCGGCCGGTGACTGCATTGAAGTAGTCCAGAGCCTGCGGTGAATCGAGTCCGATGATAGTGTCGGTCAGTAACGAAGCTGATGCTACGGAGATTGCACAACCTGATCCCTCAAAGCTTGCCGCATCAATTTTCTTCGCTGCATCGAGACGCAGGTACAACTTCAGCTTGTCGCCGCACAGTGGATTTATGCCGGCCGCGGTATGCGTGGCATCTTTGAGCTTGCCAAAGTGACGAGGGCTCCTGGCGTGATCGAGAATTAACTCACGATACAGGTCGCGGAGATCCTCGCTGTTGTCAACATCGGTGGCTGTCATTTGAAAATCTGCTTTGCCCTGATTAACGCAGCGATCAGTTGATCGACGTCGTGAGTGTTGTTGTAGATGGCGAGTGAAGCCCGTGCGGTACCAGGCACAGAAAAATAATCCATGAGGGGCATGGCACAGTGGTGGCCGGTACGTATCGCCACGCCCTGATGATCGAGGATCGTACCAAGGTCGTGTGGGTGTATTTCGTCGAGCATGAACGACTGCACACCGACCTGTTGATCGGCTGTGCCGATCAGTCGAATGCCGTCGATTTCCCTAAGTCGATTGAGCATATAGCCGAGAAGCTGAGCCTCATGCCGAGCAATGTCGGTCATGCCGACTGACTGCAGATAGTCAACGGCAGCGGCCAGCCCGATTGCACCCGACACATTCGGTGTACCGGCCTCGAATTTGTACGGTAGCTCGTTATAAGTCGTTCCCTTGAACGACACTTCCAGGATCATGTCACCACCGCCCTTGTACGGCGGCATGGAGTCAAGCAATGTCTCCCGTCCATAGAGGACGCCGGTTCCGGTTGGGCCGTACATCTTGTGTCCCGAAAATGCGTAAAAATCGCAACCAAGCTGTTGCACGTCGATCGGCATGTGTGGCACTCCCTGAGCGCCGTCAACGAATACCGGGATGTTCATTGATCGAGCCCGGACAATAATGTCTTCGATTGGATTGATGGTTCCGAGGGCATTTGATACGTGGCCGATGGCCAATAAGCGCACATCGTCAGTCAGGAGCTGATAGATCGCGTCGAGGTCGAGTTGCCCACGTGGATCAATCGGTGCCACGAGCAGTTCAGCTCCAGTCTGCTCGCAGGCAAGTTGCCAAGGTACGATGTTGGAGTGATGCTCAAGGTGCGTGATCAGGATCTTGTCGCCAGATCCCAGTCGCGGGCGACAATAGCTTTGTGCGACCAGGTTGGCTGATTCAGTTGTGCCACTGGTCAGGACAATTTCGCTGCAACTGTTCGCATTGATAAACTCCCGGATCTTGTCGCGGGCACCTTCGTACCTTTCGGTAGCTCGATGGCTTAGCTCGTAGACGCCGCGGTGCACGTTCGCATGATCACTGCGCTGGTAGTTGGCGACCGCATCGATAACCGATTGCGGCGCTTGTGACGACGCTGCGCTGTCAAGATAAACCAATGGATGCCCATTGACGGTCTGTTGCAGGGCAGGGAAGTCCTGCCGGCAGTCCAGTACAGCCACTCCAGCGGGAATGTCTTGCGGTGCGCGGGTCATAGTATTTCACCGTCAGTTAGTTCACCAAGGCGCTTCTCGACCATTTCGGCCAGGTGCTGACGCAGCGTGGTGATCGGTGACTTGTTTACGATGCTGCCGGCGAAAGCTCTGGTTAAAACCTGCCTTGCGTATTTCTTGTTCAAGCCGCGCGAACGTAAATAAAACAGAGCCTTATCGTCGAGTTGGCCAACAGTCGTTCCGTGGCTGCACTTGACGTCATCCGCGTAGATTTCGAGTTCCGGCTTGGTATCGATCTCTGACTTCTCTGATAACAGCAAGTTGTGATTCGCTTGCTGAGCATCGGTGCCATCTGCACCGGCATGTACGATCGCCTTACCGTTCCATACGCACCTGCAGTCACCACTGAGAATTCCGCGGTATTCCTGCGCGGACGTTGCAGGGCCAACGCGATGATCGCTGCGCGTATGATTGTCGATATGCTGGCCGTCGCCAGCCAGGTACAGACCATTAAGAGTTGCGGATGCACCACGCCCCTGGATTTCGACATGCAAATCGTTGCGTATTAACCGGCCGCCCAGATCAAATCCGCAGCAATCCAATCGACTGTCATGGTCAAGTTCTGCCGCTAGCCTGGCAGTCTGGCTGTGATTAAGGTGACGGTTTTGAACGCGCACAAAGTTCGTACTGGCACCGACACCCAGCTTCAGGCCAATAACGGTGTTCGCATAATGGTCGGCATCACCGATAGATGCGTGATACTCGATAAACTCCGCTTCGCTATTTGGCTCTAGCTCAATTTCGATTCGCGACTGCGAAACGCCGACACAAGTCGACGCATCATCGACGATCAGAATGCCAATAGGTTTGTCTAGCGTTGTTGTGGCGCTTATGCCTATGTGTAAACCATCGTGTAGCAATGCGGTATTGAGGTCGGCCAGTGCCGCGTCAAAACAAAATGCGGATTCGCGCTCGCTAAGGCGTGTCACGGCAATACCGGAGACCTTGGCCCGGGCTAGTGAATCCTCATCGATAAACCCATTCGCGACGACGAGCCAGTGGGCTTCAACGCTTTGACAAATTACTGCAATTGCATCTTGATGGCTGACAGCAGGCGCATTGGCAGCTCCGTCCGCCAGCCAACGGTTGCTAATGTCGAAGATCGGCTCGAGGTCGGTGTATTTCCATTCTTCTTGCAGTGGTGTCGGAAAGCCAGATCGGTCCATGTGATCGAGCGCATCGAGCCGGGCAGGCATTAGCGAGTCATCAGGAAATGCTGAAACTGCGCTGCGCAGGGCGTCGATCGATATGGCGGGCGCGTTCATTCGCTTGCTGCCTCCCGTAGCCAGTCATAACCTCTTTCTTCTAGCTGTAATGCCAGAGACTTGTCTCCGGACCGAACCACGCAACCCTCGGAAAGAACATGAACGTGGTCAGGTTCCACGTAATCAAGCAAGCGTTGATAGTGTGTGACCAACACGATTGCACGGTCCGGGCTACGAAATGCGTTTACGCCCTGGGCCACGGAGCGCAGGGCGTCAATATCAAGCCCCGAGTCGGTCTCGTCGAGAATCGCCAGGTCTGGTTCCAGCATCGCCATTTGCAGGATTTCATTGCGCTTTTTCTCGCCACCGGAAAACCCTTCGTTGACGCCTCGATTGAGGAAACGTGGGTCCATGCCGAGTACTTCCATTTTTTCTTTTGCCAATTTCAGGAACTCGAAGGCATCGACCAGCTCCATGCCCTGATGTTTACGCCTGGCGTTAACGGCAGCCTTCAGCAGGTAAGCATTGTTGACACCTGGAATTTCAACCGGGTACTGAAAGCCCAGGAATATCCCCTCGCGTGCTCGCTCTTCAGGTTCCATATCCAGCAAGTTCCGGCCCTTGTAATGGATCGTTCCGCTGGTGACGACATAGTCTTCATGACCGGCAATGACCTGGGCCAACGTACTCTTGCCAGAGCCGTTGGGGCCCATGATCGCGTGAACTTCGCCAGCTGCTACGCTAAGCGACAATCCGCGAAGAATCTCGGTTGTGCCGATCGTGGTTTTGAGGTTAGTAATTTCGAGCATCGTTGTTCCTTAGCCGACAGCACCTTCGAGGCTTACACACAGGAGTGCCTGGGCCTCGACCGCGAATTCCATCGGTAGTTCTTTAAAGACTTCCTTGCAGAATCCATTCACGATCATGTTCACGGCATCTTCTTCGGATATCCCGCGTTGACGGCAATAAAACAACTGATCTGCCGAAATCTTGGATGTTGTTGCCTCATGTTCCACCGTCGCGCCCGGGTTCCTGATTTCCATGTACGGGAACGTATGCGCGCCACATTCCTTGCCAATCAGCAATGAGTCACATTGCGTGTGATTGCGAGCGTGATCGGCTTGTGGCATTACACGAACCAGGCCGCGATAGGCGTTTTGCGCCCGGCCGGCCGAGATACCCTTCGATACGATAGTGCTGCGAGTATTGCGCCCAATGTGAATCATCTTCGTGCCGGTATCGGCTTGCTGGCAATTGTTGGTAACAGCTACCGAGTAAAATTCGCCGACGGAATTCTCGCCGCGCAAAATACAGCTCGGATACTTCCACGTGATTGCGGATCCGGTTTCTACCTGCGTCCAGGAAATCTTTGAGTTGGCCTCGCGACAGTCACCGCGTTTGGTAACAAAATTGTAAATGCCGCCCTTGCCATTCTCGTCGCCGGGATACCAGTTTTGGACCGTCGAGTATTTGATCTCGGCGTCTTTTAGTGCGACCAGTTCAACAACTGCGGCGTGCAATTGGTTCTCGTCACGCATCGGTGCCGTGCAGCCCTCGAGGTAGCTGACGTGGCTGCCTTCGTCCGCAATTATCAGTGTTCGCTCGAACTGGCCTGTATTGGCCGCATTGATCCGAAAATAGGTCGACAACTCCATCGGGCAACGTACACCCTTGGGTATATAGACGAACGACCCATCGCTGAATACGGCAGAATTCAGAGCGGCGTAGAAATTGTCGCGTTGTGGCACAACGCTGCCGAGGTACTTGCGCACCAGCTCAGGATGATCTCTCACCGCTTCAGAGAATGGACAAAAAATCACTCCGGCATCAAATAGTTTTTCCTTGAAGGTTGTGGCGACCGATACGCTGTCAAATACCGCGTCGACTGCAACACCGGCGAGCCTTGCACGTTCGTGCAACGGAATGCCGAGCTTGTCGTAAGTTTCGAGAAGTTTCGGATCAACTTCAGCAAGACTTTTCGGTCGGTCCTGGTCAGATCTTGGGGCCGAAAAATAGGAGATTGCTGCGAAATCTATGGGCGGGTAGTGCACGTGTGCCCAGGTCGGTTCACGCATTTCCAGCCATTGCCGGTAAGCACGCAGCCTCCATTCCAGCATGAACCCTGGTTCACCCTTGCGCGCGGATATGGCTCGTACAACGGACTCATCAAGGCCGGGCGGCAGGCTGTCAGTGGCGATATCGGTGACAAATCCGTGCTCGTAACGACGGTTGACCAGGCTTTCGAGGTTGTTGGATTCAGTCGACATGGGCCCGAAGTTTCTTCTCCACGGCAATTGCCATTCCAGCGAAACGAAATGTTGGAACCGGACTGTTTACGCGCAGGAGATCAATAAGTGTGACTTCATCCAGAGCCTGCCGGATGGCGATATTGATCCTCTGCCATGAGTTACCGACGCTGCAGTGGCTCTCGTAATCGCAGTGACTGTCCGACGCGCTGCATTCGGTAATCGACACCGGGCCCTCCAGCGCATCAATGACGTCAGCTGCGCTGATGTCGCCCGGTGCGCGAGCTAGCTGGTAGCCGCCACTCGCTCCACGTTTGGACCGGACTAGTTCGGCTCGAGCCAGTGACTTGAGCAACTTGCTGACTGTTGGTAACGCGACACCGGTCGCTGCGGCAACCTCGGCGGCGCTGCGAACGGCATGCGGATCACTGGCAAGCTGTGCCAGGACAACAGTCCCGTAATCGGTGAGTTTGCTGATTCTGAGCACGTCTGGACTCGCGTTACGATAAATAAAGGACTATTTTAGTCCTATTTAAAGCGATAGGCCAGTATTCCGGCAAGCTAACAATCCTCGCAGGCCTTCGAACACGGCCGAATCAGACACTGGCGGTCACTTTCCCGTCGCGTAAATTTTGCTATGCTACGGCGGCTCCGTGCTATCTGGCCGGGCCATTTATGTCACACCAATAATTCACCCCCCTGAAGCTGGAGAAAACCGAATGAACCTCAACGAGTTGAACCTGGTTGCCAATGCGATGATCGGTAACGGTAAAGGCATTCTGGCGGCCGATGAGAGTTCACCGACGATCAAGAAACGATTCGATTCGATAGACACCGAGTCGACCGAAGAGATACGCCGCCGCTATCGCGAAATGCTGTTCACAACGCCTGGAACATCTGATTTTATAGGGGGCGTCATTCTTTTTGATGAGACGATTCGCCAGTCGACAACCGCCGGTGTTCCGTTTCCGCGGTACCTGAACGATCTGGGCATGATCGCCGGCATCAAGGTCGATACAGGTGCCAAGCCGCTGGCAGGATTTGCTGGCGAGACAGTTACAGAGGGCCTCGATGGCCTGCGGGATCGCCTTGCGGAGTATCGCGAGCTGGGCGCCAGGTTTGCCAAGTGGCGTGCCGTTATCAATATCGGTGACGGAGTGCCATCTGATTATTGCCTGCGCGCGAATGCGCACGCGCTGGCTCGTTATGCGGCACTATGTCAGGAAGCCGGCATTGTGCCAGTAGTTGAGCCAGAGGTGTTGATGGATGGAGCGCACAGCATTGAGCGTTGCGAAGAAGTGACGAATGACACACTTGAAGCGACCTTCGCCGAGCTTGCCGCACATCGGGTAGCACTGGAGGGCATGGTGCTGAAACCCAACATGGTGCTCTCGGGGACGAATGCGACGAATCGCGCCGGAGCATCTGAAGTCGCTGCGGCGACGCTGAAATCGCTCAAGGCACATGTTCCGCCAGAGGTTCCTGGCATTGCATTTCTTTCTGGTGGACAGACAGCCGAGGAGGCGACTTTGCACCTGGGTCTTATGAATCAGATGGGACCGCTGCCGTGGGAGTTGTCGTTTTCCTATGGACGCGCCTTGCAGGCGCCGGCGCTCGAAGCATGGCGCGGCAAGAAAGAGAATTTCTCAGCAGGCCAGGCAGCGCTGATCAAGCGTGCGAGATTGAATAGTCTGGCCCACCTCGGTCAATATGAGGCCGCAATGGAGGCCGCAGCGGCGTGATCCGCGACGGTCTTGTCGGTGTCACTCCTAATGCGCATGTTGCGTACACTAGTCAAATGGATCGATGATGGAATCCGCCCATGGTCCTGATTGAGACTCAATAATGGCAGCAGCGACAAATAGTGTGATCGAAGTGCGCAACCTGGATTTCTCGCGCGGTGCGCGGCGGATATTCAAGAACCTGAACGTGACCATTGAACGCGGCAAGGTCACGGCGATCATGGGGCCAAGCGGGACTGGCAAGACTACCTTGCTGCGTTTGATCACAAGACAGCTGATACCGGATCGTGGCCAGATTCTGGTTGACGGTGTTGACGTCGCGAAACTCAGCCAAGCGCAGCTATACCAACTGCGACAGCGCTTCGGAATGTTGTTTCAAAACGGTGCGCTATTGACGGATATGTCGGTATTCGAAAATGTGGCGTTCCCGCTTCGTGAACATACTCGGCTGACCAATCGCCTGATTCGTCATGTCGTCCTGACGAAGTTGCACGCGGTAGGCTTGCGCGGTGCTGCCGACATGATGCCTGCTGAGCTTTCTGGCGGCATGGCACGTCGAGTTGCATTGGCTCGTGCGATGGTAATGGACCCCGATATCCTGATTTACGACGAACCCTTTGTCGGACTTGACCCGATTTCAATGGGTGTCATCGTGCGCTTGGTGCGGCGCATGAACGACGCACTGGGTATATCAAGTGTTTTGGTGAGCCATGACGTCAAAGAAATCTCGGCGGTGGCCGACTGCAGCTTCCTGATCTCGGATGGCAGGGTCGCCGCATCGGGAAGTCCGGATGAACTCCGTAGTGAATCTTCGGACGTTGTGCGTCAATTCATGCATGGCATGGCAGATGGTCCCGTTGCGTTTCACTTTGAAGCGCCAGATTACGCGGAACAATTGCTCGGCAGAGACGTGGACTAGCCCGAATGTTTCGCGAAATCTACTACACAATTCTGGAATTCCTTCGTACTTTTGGTGCGTTCCAGCTGTTTTTCCTGCGCCTGTTGCAGCATTCGCCATCGATTTTGTTTCGCCGTTTCGGTTTGGTGGTTAAGCAGGTTCACAATGCGGGTGCCTTATCGATAGTTATTATTATGGTTTGCGGTCTGTTCGTCGGCGGGGTTCTTGGGTTGCAGGGATACTCGAATCTGGCGCGCTTCAATGCTGAAGACTCGGTTGGTACGTTCGCAGCATTTGCTCTGATAAAGGAGCTGGGTCCGGTAATTACCGCACTGCTGTTCGCGGGTCGTGCCGGGACCGCTCTTGCGTCAGAAATCGGACTGATGAAGGCCACTGATCAGTTGTCGGCGATGGAAATGATGGCTGTCAATCCGCTAAGCCGGGTGCTCGTGCCTCGTTTTCTTGGTGGTATTATCTCGATGCCTTTGCTGGCCGCAGTGTTCAGTACGATTGGCCTGTTTGGCGCGCATTTGGTGGGCGTCAGTCTTCTCGGCGTCGACGTTGGCGCGTTCTGGCAACAAATCCAGCAATCGTTGGACCTGGCCGATGTATTTGAGGGCGTCGTCAAGAGCGTAGTATTCGGTGTTCTCGCCAGCCTGCTCGCGGTTTGGGAAGGCTACAACGCCATACCGACAGCGGAAGGTGTCGGCCGGGCGACCACGCGTACAGTCGTGATAACGGCCATCGCAGTATTGTTTTTTGATTTCATAATCACAGCTATTGTACTTTGAGGTAACGCTATGCAGCAGACGCGAGCAGTGGAACTTGGGACTGGTCTGTTTGTCCTTTTGGGTGTTGGGGCGTTGTTTTTTCTGACGACCCAGACGACCGGTGGTAACGATTTTTCGGCAAGCGACACGTTTGAAGTTCCAGCTAGATTTGAAAATGTCGGCAGCCTCAAGAGACGCGCACCGGTTTCCATGGCCGGTGTCACGATCGGGCGTATTGCAACGGTCGAATTTGATCCCGCATCACTAGAAGCGGTGGTCGTATTCATCATTGACAGCAGGTATGACCAGATCCCGGATGATTCCGACGCTAGTATTTTGACGGCAGGTTTGCTGGGAAGTCAGTACATCGCATTGCAGGCGGGCGGCTCCGAGACCTACCTCGAGAACGGTAGTGAAATCATGTTTACACAATCAGCAATCGTGCTTGAGAACCTGATTGGCAAGTATTTGTTTAACCGGGAATCGGGAGCTGAGGATGAATAGGTTTTCGCACCGGATGACTGGCAGGTATCGCCTGCTGGTTGTAGCCGCTTTCGTCTTTTGGCCGTTGTCTGCTATGACCGTCGGGACTTCGCCGAATGAGGTGATCGAAGAAGCGGTCGAATTGCTGTCACAGCAGTTGGACGGTCGAAAAGAAGAATTGTCGGCTGACAAAGACGCCCTGTACGCGATGATCAACGACATTCTTTTGCCTCGTTTCGACAAAGAGTATGCGGCCAGGCTTGTGCTGGGCAAACATTCGCGCAAGGCAAGTGATGAGCAGCGGCATCGGTTTACCGAGGCCTTTTACAATACGTTGTTAAAACGCTATTCGGACGGATTGCTTGAGTTCAGCGCGGACCTGGTCGAGGTGCTGCCGTATCGTGACGACGTTGCCAAGAAGACGACAACTGTAAAAACGATTGTGCGCCTGGAGGACAATACCAAGGTACCGGTCAACTACGTTTTGATTAACAGAGAAGCCGGTTGGTTGATGATCGATGTCAAAATCGAGGGCGTTTCATATATTAAAAATTTCCGTACCGAGGTCGATTCGGATATTCGCTCTTCGAGCCTGTCAGCGGTGATTGATCGTCTCGAAAAAGAGGCAGGAATGTAGGCTTGTGAGTAACTTCGAACTTGAAAACCACGGTGACGGCCGATTTTCCCTGAACGGTGAGATGTCCTTTGAGACGGCAGAGCGCATATTGCATGCCAGTGAGGGACCGTTCTTGCAGCACACACGTCTCGAGATTGATCTGTCAGGGGTTACGAAGTCGGATTCTGCCGGGCTGGCCCTGTTACTTGAGTGGATAACCTGGGCGAATCACACGGTGCGCGAAATTCGGTTTATTCGTATGCCGGAACGTGTGCTTGCGATCGCCAAGACTACCGAAGTGGATGATCTGCTCACGCGTGGCGAGCGGTGGGCTGGTTTTATCGACGCGCCGGAAATTGCCTGATTTACTTATTCTACGTCGTCAAGAAATTCGCCGTAGAAGCTGTCGTCATCTGGTGGATCGCCATCGTAAATATCGAATTGCCTGTTCTGCAGATACGATTCTCGGAGCGTGATGTAGGGGTCTTTCGAGTCCTCGAGAAACTTGTCTACAGTCAGCAATCGCGCTCGCAGATCAATTATGCGCAATGCGTATAGTCGATCTCGCACCGACGAATTATCGTAATGGAGCAATGGGTCGGCGAGAATATCTATGGGGAGCATCGCGGTGTCCAATAGTGTTCTTGGTCCGAGCACCGGTAGCATGAGATACGGCCCCTCGGGAACACCCCAAACAGCAGCGGTTTGTGAGAAGGTCTCACCATAGACTTCAAGGCCGCCGGAAGACGCCACATCGAAAATTCCGCCGATGCCGATGGAGCTGTTGAAGAAGAACCGCGCGATATCGTCGAAGCCTCGACTGAATTTGCCTTGCAGGAAGTTATTGATGGCCGAGCGAGGTGTAAGCAGGTTGGCGAAGAAGTTTGCGATGCCGCGCCGTACCGGCACGGGCAGGATGTTCTTGTAGCCCTTGGCAAGAGGCCTGAGCATCACGGTGTCAACTGCCGTATTGGTGTGATAGAGCTTCCTGTTCATCGGCTCCCAGGGGTCAGCTGCGGACCGGGATTGTTCATCCGCCGATACTACGGTCGTCGCGCAGCCTGACACCTGGATGATAGCGATCAACAAAACCGAAATCGATAGGTGCTTTGAATGGACGGTCATCTGAGTCTATTACCTAGCCTGTAAAATTATTCCTGGCCGCGACGCTGACAGGACGACTGCGTTGCAACATCTTGAGCTGATCCTCAGTCATGAATTCGCGGATGAAATCAATGCGGGCTTCGAATCGAATGCGTTGAATCTCCTGCAGATCGGGCAATCGGAGTGCCTGACGCAGGAAGTTAACGCCGCCAACCAAGTCGCCGGTCATCAACCGATACTCGGACATATAGTAAAAAGATTCGGCGCTGTCACCGGCGTCATTCGCTGCGCGAGCAATCAGTTGGACCTGTGCAGGTGTTGGGGCTACGTTATTCATCAGATCAAGCAACAGCGCATGTGCCTGTTTTGCCTCGCCGAGTTGCAGTAGCCATTCACCGTAATGAATGACGAGCGGCACATTTCGTGGAAACAGCTTGATTGCGCGATCGAAGGTGGCCAGCCCGGCGGGATGGTCTTGCAAGGCCAATTGCGTTTGCCCAAGACCGATGTGGTAGGCGATGACTTTTTGGTCCTTCGCGGCCAGCTCTTTGAAGATGCGATTGGCCTCGAGATGTCTACCGTTACGCTGGTATGCAACCGCACGTCCATAACGCTCAATATCCGTCTGGTTCTCATAGGCTCGCTTTTCGAAATACGCGACGGCAAGTTCGGGAGTGTCTTCACGGTTTACCAGTACACGGGCCCGGGCAACGCCATAGTTTGTGGTGTTGCTGCTCTCGACGTAAGGCATGTCGCGGGCTCGGTTGCGGGCCTCGGCTATGCGTGCTGTCGTGACAGGGTGAG
>Ga0255052_10001040_pt1 | contig 21345 bp, 21 predicted proteins | sample JV7_2_21_MG_FD_188632 | JGI IMG/M metagenome (GOLD analysis project Ga0255052, IMG submission 188632) | Seawater microbial communities from Jervis Inlet, British Columbia, Canada - JV7_2_21 | ecosystem: Environmental > Aquatic > Marine > Inlet | place: Canada: British Columbia | collected... | reverse complement strand
GTAAGAGCCCGGCAAACTCTGGCATTTCCGCTATCCACTCGTATCAGGAAACGGTCACCTGGTCGTGGCGACCACCCGGCCCGAAACAATGTTGGGCGACAGCGCCGTTGCGGTTCACCCCGAAGACGAGCGATACAAGGAGCTGATCGGCGAAGAGGTCCTGTTGCCGTTAGTCGACAGAAAGATGCCAATCATCGCCGACGAATATGTCGACCCCGAGTTCGGCACCGGTTGCGTCAAGATTACACCGGCACACGATTTCAATGACTATGAAATCGGCAAGCGTCACGATCTGCCACAATACAATATTTTTGATGATAACGCCGCAATCAATAACACGACACCGGAGCCCTATCGCGGGCTTGATCGCTTTGTCGCTCGGAAGAAAATCGTCGAGGACCTCGACGCGCTCGGCCTGCTGGACAAGATCGAAGACTACGAAACCAAAATACCGAGGGGTGACCGAAGTACTGCGGTCGTCGAACCGTACCTGACCGATCAGTGGTATGTGGATATCAAACCGCTGGCCAAGGCGGCAATCGAAGCGGTCGAGTCCGGCAAGATCAAATTCGTGCCGGAAAACTGGTCCAAGACCTATTACGAGTGGATGTACAACATTCAGGACTGGTGCATCAGCCGCCAGCTTTGGTGGGGGCATCGCATTCCCGCCTGGTACGACAGCGACAACAATATCTATGTCGGTCGAAACGAGGATGAGGTCCGGCAAAAAAATGAGTTGTCCGCCGATCTGGAATTGCGCAAGGACGACGATGTACTCGACACCTGGTTCTCCTCAGCGCTCTGGCCGTTCAGCACACAGGGCTGGCCCGAACAGACCGACTCGCTCGAGACCTTTTACCCTGGCAACGTTTTGGTGACGAGCTTCGACATTATTTTCTTCTGGGTAGCCCGCATGATCATGATGGGCGTGAAATTCATGGACGACGTACCGTTTCACGAAGTGTATATCCACGGCCTGATCCGCGATCAGGACGGGCAAAAGATGTCGAAGTCAAAGGGCAACGTGCTCGATCCGCTCGACTTTATCGACGGTGTCGATCTCGACACCTTGCTCGAAAAACGCGTCAGCGGTCTTATGCAGGATCACCTTAAACCCAGAATCGAAGCCGCGACTCGTCAACAGTTTCCGGACGGCATACCGGCGTTCGGTGCCGACGCCCTGCGATTTACGTTTGCATCGTTGGCGACCACCGGCCGGGACATTCGTTTCGACCTCGGGCGTATCGAAGGCTACAAGAACTTCTGCAACAAGCTCTGGAATGCATCCAGATATGTACTGATGAACACTGAAGATCCGGATGATGGCGACACACAGCCCAGTACAGCCGATCGTTGGATACGCGCCCGTCTCAATCGCACTATCGAATCAGTACATCAACACTTTGCGACGTATCGCCTCGACCTGGCGGCACAGGCGACGCACGAATTTACCTGGCATGAGTTTTGCGACTGGTACCTCGAACTTTCGAAGCCGGTGCTGCAGTCAGAGCAATCCTCGGATGCAGAAAAACGCGGCACGCGCAAAACACTGATCGAAGTGCTCGAGACACTACTACGCCTCCTGCACCCGCTGATTCCGTTCGTCACCGAAGAAATCTGGCGTGAGCTTGCGCCTCGCGCAAAGATCGATAGCGAAACCATCATGTTGCAACCATTCCCCCAATCAATGGAGGCATGGCAAGACGACGGAGCAGAATCGGAAATGAACTGGGTCATGCAATTCATTCTGGGAATTCGGCAGATTCGCGGTGAAATGGACATATCTCCGCGCAAGCCACTTCCCGTATTGTTGCAAAACGCCAGTGACAATGATCGAGACCTTGCTATTCGACACGAAGAGTTGCTCGCAAAGGTCGGCCGTACCGAGTCGGTTCGTTTGCTTTCCGCCGATCAGGAGCCGCCGCCCTCGGCGACCGCCTTGCTTGGCGAAATGCGCGTGCTCGTGCCGCTCGAAGGGATTATCGATATCGAGGCAGAACGTGCCAGGCTTACCAAGAAACAGTCCGGTCTCAGGACCGATCTCGGCAAAAGCCGCGGCAAACTCGATAAGCCCGATTTTGTGAACAATGCACCGGCAGAAGTGGTCACAAAGGAGAAGGGACGCGCGACAGAACTTGAGGGCCAGATTTTAAAGCTCCAGGAACAGCTTGAAAAACTTGAGAATTTAGACTGAAAGAGCATATTCTGAGCACTGGATCACAATCTGGGCCAGGGGATGTGCAATGAAGCCGCCTATTAGCGACCATTGGCGACTGATGACCATGAGCCCAATCAATCGCGTTTAAGGAGTAGCCGATGCAGCGCGGAAGTACGCTGGAACAATTGCCCCTGGGCGCGGACAGCCAACGCATTGCTATCGACAATGCGCGCAAGTCCCTGGGCACGATCATTCTCGGCAAAGACGAAAAGATATCCTTGAGCCTGGCCTGCCTGCTGGCGCGGGGTCATTTGTTGATAGAAGACCTGCCAGGACTCGGCAAAACGATGCTTGCGCAGGCGCTCGCCCGGGTGCTCGGGCTGAGTTATCAGCGAATCCAGTTCACCAGTGACCTTCTGCCCGCAGACATCGTGGGCGTGTCCATATTCCAGCAAGGCGATGGCAAATTTAAGTTTCAATCGGGACCGGTTTTTGCTCAGCTGGTGCTCGCCGATGAGGTCAATCGTGCAACCCCGAAGGCGCAAAGTGCCTTACTCGAGGCGATGGAGGAACAGCAGGTTTCGGTGGACGGGCAGACGCATGCGTTGCCGGAGCCGTTTTTTGTCGTCGCGACCCAGAACCCCTCCGACCAGATCGGGACGTTTCCGCTACCCGAATCCCAGCTCGATCGTTTTCTGATGCGTGTCGAACTCGGCTATCCGAACGCAGAAAGTGAACGTGCTCTGATCACAGGTCGAGACCGGCGGCAGATGATGGGAGAAATAGAAGCGACGCTGAGTCCCGAACTCGTAACCGAGCTTCAGGAGGCCGTCGAAAAAGTACACATGAGCGGACCGCTTGTCGATTACGTTCAGGCACTGGTCCGGTCTACACGGGAATCACCGGATATCGAAACCGGTCTCTCGCCGCGCGGCTCCCTTGCTTTGGTGGCAGCGGCGAAAGCCCATGCCTTCATCCTGCACCATGCAGGCGTCTTTCCGGACGATGTGCAAGCCGTTTTTGCTGCCGTCGCCGGACACAGGCTGAAGCCCGCAAGCGGCTCCAGCTATCGGAGTCCGGGCGAACTAAGCCGACATGTCCTCGATTCCGTGGCAATTCCCTAGTTTCCCAGGGATACCATCCCTCCGAAAGGCCGTTGGTGAACGCGTCCTGCGCTGGGCACGCAGACGTCAGGGCGCCGACCGGCATCAAACACGGCTGCATTCGAAGCGAATTTATATCCTGCCGACCGGCGTTGGTCTCGTGTTCGCACTCATGAGCTTCGCAATGCTGATGGGCTCGATGAACTACAACAATAATCTATCGTTCGTTCTGACATTCTTGCTGGCAGGACTCGGGCTGGTGTCAATGCACCAGTGTCAACGCAACCTGGTCGGCCTCGAGTTGCGTTTTGCCGGTGTCGATCCGGTATTTGCCGGACAACCGGCCAAGTTCAGAATCGCGATTACCAATCGTTCCAAGAGCAGTCGCTACCATCTCCAATTGTATGCTGGAACGGTGTCAAGCGAGGTACAAGACCTCGGACCGGGAGACAGTCAGGTTTTTCAACTGCCGCTACCGACTGAAAAACGCGGTCATGTCACTCTCGAGCACTTCGGCATCAGAACCCTTTTCCCTTTCGAGTTATTTCGCTCCTGGGCCTGGTTGCACATGGACCTGCAGGGTCTCGTCTACCCAAGACCCGTAGACGAGGCGCCGGAGCCTCCACCGACGCAGTCTGCACACGGCCACCGGCAACATGACGCGCGGGGAGAGGAAGATTTTGCAGGGCTGAGAAAATTTCACGACGGCGACTCGCCACGACACGTCGCGTGGAAAGCCTACGCGCGTAGCGGCGAACTCTTCTCGAAGCAGTTTGCAGGCGCGGACACGAGCAGCCAGTGGTTCGATATTGATCACGTCGATGCAGAGGATCTCGAACAACGGCTGTCGGTAATGACGCGTTGGATTGTCGACGCAGACAGGACACACCGTGACTACGGCGTGCGCATACCGGGCTCCGAGTTCCCGCCGGCGCACGGCGAGTCTCATCGCCACGTCTGCCTGGAAGCGCTCGCAGTATTCAATGGCGGCCACGTAAATGGTTAAGCGAACCGGTACTGACGGATCCCTGCTGGCCAGTTTGCCCTGGACCCTGGCGGCACTGGCGTTTTCGCTGGCGCCGCATGTGCAGTTTCTGCCGGTTTGGATAACAGTCGCGTTTCTGGCCTGCGCCGGCTGGCGATGGAACATCGAGCGCCGCCGCCGTGCTCTGCCGAGCCCATGGCTCCGTGTTGTACTGGCCCTCATATGTTTCCTCGGCGTGCTGGCATCATACGAGTCGGTAAGCGGCGTCGGCCCGGGCTCCGCGCTGCTGGCGATTATGGCCGCATTGAAATTGCTCGAGACTCGCAAGCGGCGTGATCAGTTTGTACTTCTGTTCATATCGATTTTTCTCGTCATGGCCTCGTTGCTCCGTGAGCAGTATCTCTGGTCACTGCCCTATCTGATTCTCGCAGTCGCATTGACGATGACGGCCTGGCTAAGGATGTCCCTGGCCAACGACGGCCGCGCGACCAGCGTCGGGCAGAGCTTCAAAACCAGTGGCCGTCTGGTTCTGTATGCAACTCCGCTGATGCTCTCCATGTGGATTCTGTTTCCGAGAATCGCAACACCGTTCTGGGCTATTCCTTTCGATACCAGCAGTGCCACATCGGGACTAAGTGACCGCATGAGCCCTGGCGATATCAGCTCGCTCTCGCTCTCGAACGCGGTTGCGTTCAGGGCCAAATTCGATGGCGACGCACCTGATCCGATAGACCGGTACTGGAGAGGTCTTGTCCTGTATCGGTTCAATGGCCGGACCTGGTCCGGGTGGGAACCGATCATGGCTCGAAGCGCGAGGGAAGAACTTCTTGTCGCGGGTGAGCCTGTGCGTTATCAGGTGACAATGGAGCCGACACGGCAGCAGTGGGTATTCGCATTGGACATACCTTTCGAGTGGTCCATGAGCGAGATTTTCATGGGACCACAACATCAGCTTGCGAAGGAACAGCCGATAGACCAACGGATGGCTTACGAGGCCACTTCGTATACCCGATATCAAATAACTCCACAAATGACGTCGTATTCCCGGACCCGGTACACGAGACTGCCAGCCAAAAGCAACCCGCGTACAGTGGAACTTGCACAAAGCATGCGGCGCGCCAGCGAAGACGACGAATCATTCGCCAAAGCTGTTTTGCAAAAGTTTCACGAAGAGGAATATTTCTACACGCTCCGGCCGCCCGCACTCGGCAGCAATCCTGTCGATCGCTTCATGTTTGATACGCGCCGCGGTTTTTGTGAACACTATGCTTCCGCATTTGCCGTAATGATGCGCGCAGCCGGTATCCCGTCTCGCATCGTATTGGGCTACCAGGGCGGTGAAATGAATCCGATGGGCCGCTACCTGATTGTCAGGCAAGCCGATGCGCATGCGTGGACGGAGATCTGGCTGCCGAATCGCGGATGGCACCGGGTTGACCCAACGGCAGCCGTCGCGCCCGAGCGTATCGAGGCCGGTATAACGGGGGCAATGTTTTCCGGCATAGCCGCAAGCTGGGGGCTTGCCACGCCGATCGCACTTATACACAGCATGGGACTGACCTGGGATGCTTTAAACGCCAAGTGGAACGACTGGATTCTCGGTTACGGGCCGAATCAACAGGAGTCGTTCCTCGAGTGGCTCGGCATGGACAAGCCCGACTGGCGGAAGATGATGTTGACGCTGACCTTTCTGCTTGCCGCGCTCATAGGCCTGATCAGTCTCGTCCTGATGATGCGGTATCGACCGCCGCCGAAAGACCATGCTGCCTTGTTGTACAAGAAATTCACGCGGAAAGCCGGCTTGCCCCCGAACTGCGGGGAAACGCCGCAGGACTATGCAAACCGATTAAGCGAGGACAGGGAAGATCTCGCCGCCGGCGCAGACCGAGTGACCGTACAGTACCTGTCAGCGCGCTACGGGCCGCCGAACCCCGCAGCAATGGACTTGCTGAGAGCCGCCGTCGCCGGATTCAAAACTGGTTAACGACAAATGCGGCGCAGGCCACCGGAGAATAGATCACAAATCTGACAAAGCCCTGTTATTTCCGATGCTCGCTTTCGACCTGTCGTGTTGAAATACTCTTTTTCGCGACCGGTAAAAAAATCCAAGCTCCTCAGACGAATGGCTGCCTCGTATTCGTCCTACCACGCCGCTACCTTACATAAAATGTGACGCAGTTCTATATAACATGCGTGATGCAGGCGAACGACACCAGCAATGTTTTCTGTCAAATTGTGACAACAGTAACAGTATCGGAACGTGGTATGTATTAATCGCCGCTACCCGCGTCCTGATGGGTTGTTGAGTATGGTCAATTCTCTGCGATACAAAGCGTGTTTATTGCCTGCTGTCTTGCGGCGTTATGCGCCCTTCAGGCGTAATTCGCTCTATTCCTGGCTCAGCTGGCACGCCAACGATCTGACATTCTTTACGCTGCTGGGCCTGCCGGTCGTAATGCTCGGCTTGATGTTCCGCTTTGCTTACACGGACCATCTTCAGGTCGAATTAGAGCAACAACGCTATGCGGATCTTACCTGTCTTGCCCGAAACATTTACTTCGAAGCAAGAGGCGAACCAATGGCAGGTCAATACGCAGTTGCTGAAGTCACCATGAACCGCGTCGCATCCAAGCGTTTCCCCGGGTCCGTCTGTGCGGTCGTCCATGAGGCGAGGTGGGACAGGATTCGGAAGCGCTATGTCGGTGCCTTTTCCTGGACAGAACTGGACTCTGTGCCAAGGCCGAAAGAAACCCCCTGGCAACTGGCTACGGTGGTAGCCGTTGCAGCCTACGACAATCAAGAAGAACTCAAAGTCCCCGGAGCATTGTTCTATCATGCCGACCGTATTGCCCCTAGCTGGTCACGAACGAAGAAAATGGTCGCGCAGATCGGCGCGCACAAATTCTACGAATAAAATCACCTCGGTAATATTTTCTTCCTGGCCAATTTAGCGGGCCAGGGTTCGTCCAAGTCCTGCTTGGGTTTGCCTGCAGATATCAACGTGACCAATCTGGCCGATCCGCGCAAGGTCGAACGTTAAGCAAGTCGCAAGTCTCGAAATAGCGCTCGTCAGACGAATGGCTGCCTCGGATTCGTTTTACTACGCCGCCACCTTACATTAAATACGACGCAGTTCCATGTCATCGGCGTGATGCAGACGAACGACATCAGAGATGATTCCTGTCAGAATGCGGTAACAAATGACAATAACGGTTGCCTGATTTCTATTTCTGACGTGCCCCGCCGAGCGGGTGCAGGCAAAAACCACTGATTCTCAAAGAACCGGTTCGCATCCGTTACGAGGACCCGGCACGAAGAACATACAACAGGGACTCACACTGATCGAACGCATGATCGCCGTAGCCATCATTGGTATTGTCGCTCCGTTGTGCGCGAGTGACGTCAATGCTCAACCCCTGACGGAGGAGCAGAATTGTCTCGCACTTTCGATTTACCAGGAGGCGAGAGGAGAAATTCGTCGCGGCATGATCGCCGTGGGGTGGACAGTGCTCAATCGCACGCGGAGTGAGCATTTCCCTTCCACACCTTGCGAGGTCGTGCATGAAGGCGATGAACAGGGACCCCGTCAATTCTCCTGGTGGTGTGACGGGAAGAGCGACAGATCACGAGACAGCTGGACAGCGGCCCTCCTGTTATCTGCCAGGCTGCTGGCTGACCCACCGCCGGATCCGAGCGGCGGTGCACTGTTCTACCACAGCACATATATTCCGTTGCCCTGGAGGCGAAATCGCATCCGAACCGCCCAGATTGGCGGACACGTATTTTATCGCTAGGATCATTGAATCAGATTGGGCCAACTGCGTTAGTGAGGAGTCGCCCCATAGCCAGTCGCAGGCCTTTTCCACAATGACATAAATATATTTAGTACCACCAATCCAGGTAGGCCTTGCATTGACGGCGCTCAGCTATCAGGACACTCGGGCTCGTAACACTTGCGGCACTCCGGCCAATAGCTGTATGTCTTACAGGTGGGACATTCATCGCAGGGGCTCTTATGCTCGCTGCAGTAACGTAGCTTCCTGGTTGCAGGTGCTTGCTTTAAGGGACCGCTCGGCATTTGATTCTCCTTAGTATCTGTTGCGCCGACGTTACATGGGCGCCCAACAGCTTATGAACGGACAATATTATCAGTATTCTGATCCTCGGTTTTGACGAGTTCCAGGTGCTGCGAGTGTCTGCCTTTGGTCGACACTAGACATTTTGTTTGTGTTTACGTAGCGCCTTGACGAGCCAGGCGCTTGCCCGAAAGGCACTCAGAGCCGGGTCATGACCTATCTTCGTTTTGGGCTCCCCCTAATATGCTTGCCCTCTTTCCATCTTGTTTTACGCGCGTCAGCGCCAGCATGCCTGCGATGAACAACGGTATTAGAGCGGCCAAAATATACTTCGGTTCATCGCTAAACATTGCAACCATAAATACCAGGAACGGACCCAGTATGTGCGCGAACTTCGTGAGCATGTTGTAAAATCCGAAAAACTCACCGGATCGGTCGGGCGGGATCAGCGATGCATAAAGCGCGCGGCTCATGCCCTGTACGCCGCCTTGTACCAGCCCGATCGTAATCGCCATCGCATAGAACTGTCGGACGTCATCGAGAAACGCGGCCCAGCAGGCGACGCTGATATAGACAACAAGCCCAAGATAAAGCGCATTTTTTTCACCGAAGCGATGACCGAGTGCGCCGTAAGCAAGTGTCGCAGGAAAGCCGACAAAGTTGGTAATCAACAATGCGGTCACGAGATCTGCTGAACTGAAACCGAGACGCTGGCCGAAATTGACCGCCATGAATATTACGGTGAACACACCATCGATATACAACCAGTAAGCGATCAGGAAAAGCAGGACGTTTCGGTACTTGCTGATTTCCCTGAACGTGTCCATCAAAGCGCCGTATGCCGCCCGGACTGTGCCTCCTCCAGCGATGGCGGAAGGTTTGCCCTCACGAACGATGAACATGAGCGGCAGGAGAAAGACAATCCACCAAATGCCAACGGATATGAACGCAAACTTGACGACCTGCGTGGTGTCGGCGAAACCGAATGCCTGCGGTGTACGCAGCATCCATACATGCAACGCAAGCAGAGACGCGCCGCCGAAATAGCCCAGGGAGAAGCCCAGAGAGGAAACCAGGCTGTAATACCGCGGATTGCTGACGTCGACGATCAGCGAGTCATAAAATACGTTTGCGCTGTAGTAGCCGATCGAGGCCAACATGAAAAGAGCAAGCGCCCAGGGCCAACCGCCCACGTCGATCAGACTCAGGCCGGCCGTTGCGACCGCACCAAGTACGGCAAGAATAAAAAGGAAGCGCTTCCGATAACCGCCGCTGTCCGCAATAGCTCCAAGCACCGGCGCCATCAAGGAGACGACGACGCTGGCACAAAAGGTCACCAAAGCAAGTCGTGCGGTGACCGTTGAACCCTCTTCACCGACACTCCAGTAACTGCCGAGAAAAAGTGGAAACAAGACTGCCAGAACACTCAACGCGAACGCCGAGTTGCCCCAGTCGTAGAGCGCCCACGCCATTACCTGCCGATTGAAGATGCTCGAGCGGATCATCGCTTTGTTACCGGTCAGTGCTCCCTCGTCTCGCGGAAACGAATATCCGGCCAGCGCTCCTCGGTAAGGCTGAGGTTCACCCTGGTCGGCGCAATGTAGACGAGACTTTCCCCGTGATCCAGCGCGAGGTTATCGTGCGCCTTTCTCTTGAACTCACTGAGTATATTGTCATCGTCCGCATCAACCCATCTGGCAGTCGCAACGTTAATTGGTTCGAACAGGCAATCGACTTTGTATTCATACTGCAATCGATGGGCAACGACGTCGAATTGCAATGGGCCGAGAGCTCCGAGAATCAAATTGTTATTTCGCAGCGGCCTGAATAACTGAGTCGCGCCCTCCTCGCACAATTGCGCCAGGCCCTTTTTCAGAGCCTTAAGCTTGAATGGATCCTTCAATACGGCGCGTTTAAAGATTTCCGGTGCGAAATTCGGAATGCCGGAGAATCGAATTGCCTCCCCTTGTGAGAAACTGTCGCCGATATTGATTGTTCCATAATTATGCAGGCCAATGATATCGCCCGCGTAGGCCGTCTCCGCATGCTGCCGGTCTGCAGCCATGAATGTAATCGCATCGGCAATCTTCATTTCCTTACCGGAACGAACATGCGTGAGCCGCATGCCTTTTTGATATTTCCCGGAACAAATTCGCATGAATGCTATACGGTCGCGGTGCGCTGGATCCATGTTCGCCTGAATCTTGAATACAAAACCTGTCAGGTCATTTTCATTCGATTGGATCGTGCGCGTGTCACTTTCGCGGGGACCCGGAGGTGGCGCGATATCGATAAACTCGTCAAGCAATTCTTTGACGCCGAAATTCGATATCGCCGAACCGAAGAACACCGGCGTCTGTTTCGCCGCCAGATAATCGTCGATGCTGAGTTGCGGACATCCGCCCTTGACGAGTTCGATTTCGTCGCGAAAACTTGCCGCGTCATTGCCGAGAATTTCTTCGGTCTTCGTCGATTCCAGGCCATCGATGACTTCGATCTCCGACGCCCGGCCCCGGCCGGAACCGGTGTAAAGGTAAATTCTGTCCTGCAGCAGATGATAAACACCCTTCAAAGAGCGTCCCATACCGATCGGCCAGGTTACCGGCGAACAATCGATCTTCAGTACTGATTCGATCTCGTCCAGCAGATCGATCGGTTCCCGTCCAGCGCGGTCAAGCTTATTGATAAACGTCATGATCGGCGTGTCACGAAGACGGCAGACATCCATCAACTTGATCGTTCGCTGCTCCACACCCTTGGTGCAATCAATAACCATCAGCGCCGAGTCGACCGCTGTCAAAGTCCGATAAGTATCTTCGGAGAAATCTTCGTGGCCTGGCGTGTCCAGCAAATTGACAATGTAGTCACGATACGGGAACTGCATGACCGAAGACGTTACGGAAATGCCCCGCTGCTGCTCCAGCGCCATCCAGTCTGACGTGGCATGGCGGCTGGCCTTACGGCCCTTGACCGTCCCGGCGAGCTTGATCGCGCCGCCGAACAGCAGCAGCTTTTCAGTCAGCGTCGTCTTGCCGGCGTCGGGATGCGAGATAATCGCAAAGGTTCGCCGCCGGCTGACTTGTTGTTGGATATCGGACATTGGCTTTAGTGTGCGCTGATGCGCAAACTGATCGAATGGCGGCGCAGTCTAGCAGGAAAACGGGGACAGACCCCGGGACAGACCCCGGGACAGACCCCGGGACAGACCCCGGCAGACCCCGGGACAGACCCCGGGACAGACCCCGGCAGACCCCGGGACAGACCCCGATTTCAGTAATCTTCAGATTTCAGCGTCTTGGCAAAAACGGCAGCATCTTCCCTGCCTTCGATCGCCTGATAATAGGCCGGCCGCTTGGCGATTTGCCGAAAACCCTGTTTGTGATACAGGGACAAGGCGCTGGCATTTGATGGTCGTACCTCCAGAAACACTTCTTTGACCTTGGCTGATCTGGCCCGTCCCAGGATTTCGGTCAGTAGCCGCTCGCCATAACCGAGCTCCCGGTATATTGGATCCACGCAGAGATTGAGGATATGAGCTTCCCCCGCCGTGACTGATAAGACGCCGTAGCCGGCAATCTCTTCCCCGCGCGCGAGCACAATGCACTTATATCCGGCCAGGAGACAATCACGGAAGACACCGTGACTCCAGGGAAACTCATAACTGCGGCGCTCGATATCGGAGACGAGCGGCAGATCGTCGTGGACCATGGTACGGATACGAACCGGGATCTGGGGTGCAGGGCTGATCATGTCGGTAATTCTTGCACTATCTGCCTCGCAAGGCACAAGTCTTCCCAAACTTTTCTTTTCTGAGAAGGACTACGCAAGAGGTAAGCGGGATGATACGTCACGACAAGCGGCACTTGTCCGCTATTCAGAGAGTGGGCCCGGCCCCGTAAGCGGCCCAGCGGCGAATCCGTGTGCAATAACTGCTGCGCCGCGATGCGGCCAACGGCCAGGATCAGCCGGGGCTTGATCAGCTCAATCTGACGCTCGAGATAGCCCCGACAGGCCGCCGCCTCGTCGGCGGCCGGGTCACGGTTGCCTGGCGGTCTGCATTTCAGGATGTTGGTAATAAACACGGTACTGCGATCGAGTCCGACGGCCCGCAGCATTTCATCCAGCAGTTTTCCGGCCCTGCCGACGAACGGTTCCCCACGGCGATCCTCCTCGGCCCCAGGCGCTTCGCCGATGATCATCCAGTCCGCATTCTGATTTCCCACGCCGAAGACTATCTGCGTACGGGATTTATGCAATGGGCAGCGCATACAGCCGGCAACGCTTGCCTGAAGCTCGGTCCAATCCGGCACCGGGTCGTCGGCAGTCACCGTGGCCTCGACAACGTCCGGAACCGATTGACCGGCTTGCTCTCGCGGTACCCAGACGTCGATACCGAGCGCCCCCAGGTATTCCAACCTTTTACGCTCAGCCGGCATTGTCCGTTCCGCCTGTTGGCCGCAGCGCCCGCCTGCGCCATAGCCAGTAGATTGGGCCGGACGCCGCATACGCCCCGAACAGCACCAGGAAGACGAACGGCGGGTCGAGAGCAATTAGTATAAAAATCAATACGATACCTATCAAATACGTGAACGGAATGCGGCTTCCTAGGCTGACCTCTTTGAAACTGTAGTAACGGAAACTGGACACCATGAGTACGGCCGCCGCCGCAGTGACCGCAAATGCAAGGGCAAGACCGCCAAGTCCTGCCAGTTCCAACTCGCTGCCAAGCCAGACAAATGCCGCAACCAGTGCGGCAGCCGAGGGACTCGGCAGACCGACAAAAAACCGCTTGCTGGTACCCGCTGCCTGCGCATTGAATCTTGCAAGCCGCAGCGCTGCCGCTACCACAAAGAGAAACGCGACCAGCCACCCTACGCGGCCCCAGGCCACATTCCACTCCGTCAAGCGCGCGACGCCCCACTCATATACGACGACGGCCGGTGCCAGTCCGAATGAAACCATGTCGGAAAGACTGTCATATTCCTTGCCGAACTGCGTCGACGTATTGGTCAGGCGCGCAACGCGTCCATCCAGACCGTCGAGAACCATCGCAATGAAAATCGCAGCACCGGCTTTGTCGAAGTTCCCGTCGACTGCCGCAACGATCGAATAGAAGCCGGCAAACAACGCTGCAGTTGTTAAGAGATTGGGCAACAAGAAGATGCCTCGTCGCTTGAATTTTTTCTTGACCGGAATCATATGACCCATTGTGACAAATGAAGAGTGCGGCTGATTATAGTGCCATTCCGCTCGCCGCTTTAACAAATGAGACGTACATTGATCTTATGGATGCGGGAGTTTTGCCAGTACGTCCGTGCCGGCCATTACTCGCTGACCAATTTTTACCAGCACACGGCTTGCAATGGGTAACTGCACTTCTGCGTAGCGGGTTAGCCTGAGGTAAGCGCAGCGCTGACCCTGGCCCACACGTTCCCCGTAGCGCAGAAACGCCAGTGGCGCCAGACCGAAGCGATAACCGCGAAATTGCAGCACGACGTCATCGTCCTCGTCGCTGCGCACCCAAAGACCGTTTCTATCGCTGGTAACGATCCTTTCCAGCGGCTCGCCATGCAAGTCCATGATTTTGCCTTCGATCGGACAGCGCGCTGTATAAGTTCCCAGGCTGTTGACACGAATGATGATCCTGTGCGATTCGCCGTCCACGATACCTTTGTCCGTCACAGCAACATCGACTATCACGCCGTCGGCCGGGCTCACTACGCCCAGCGGTACTGCCGGAATCTGCCGCCTGGGATCGCGAAAGATGAGAAACAGATAGATGCACAGTGCGGCCGGTAACGCCGCAGTTCCAGCATCCCGGAAGTACCAAACCACACCAGTAAGTATTGCCGTTGCCAGCAGAAAGAAAACGCCTTCTCCGGCAATGAACGGAGTTCGCCGACCTTCCAACGCCAGTCCCCTATTGTCTCAAAATGTATTCGGCTAGAATGTGCGCGCCCCAGCCACTTAAATCAGAATATACATGCGTTTCACCGAATTTGGACTTACTACGCTAAAAGAGATTCCAGCGGAAGCTGAGATTGTCAGTCACCAGCTCATGCTGCGGGCTGGCCTCATCCGGCGCCTGGCGTCCGGACTGTTTACCTGGATGCCGCTCGGTCTCCGGGTCATGAGAAAAGTCGAAGAAGTCGTCCGCCGGGAAATGAACAAGGCCGGCGCGCTCGAATTGGTCATGCCAGCCGTGCAGCCCGCCGAATTATGGCAGGAGTCGGGGCGCTGGGACGAATACGGCCCATTACTCCTGCGCATCCGGGACCGGCATGACCGGGAATATTGCTTCGGACCCACACACGAGGAAGTCATTACCGACCTCGCCCGTCGTGAGCTCAAAAGTTACAAGCAGCTCCCGGTTAACTTTTATCAAATCCAGACCAAGTTCCGTGATGAGATTCGACCGCGTTTCGGTGTGATGCGCGCGCGCGAATTCATCATGAAGGACGCCTATTCATTCGATATCGACCAGGCATCACTCGAAACATCGTATCAGAAAATGCACGCGGCTTATTCCGCAATCTTCGAAGGCCTGGGATTGAAATTCCGGATCGTCGATGCCGATAGCGGTGAAATCGGCGGCAGCCGTTCTCAGGAGTTCCACGTGCTCGCTAATTCCGGGGAAGATGCAATCGCGTACTGCGACGATGACGGTTACGCATCAAACGTCGAAACCGCGGCGACGTCTCCTTCCGACAAAAAAGCACCCGCAGCAACGCAAGAATTGCAGAAAATCGAAACACCGCAAATCAAAACCATTGAGGCATTGGTCAAATTTCTGAAAGTGACACGCGAGCAGACCTTGAAAGTCCTCATTGTCGACGGCGACGACGGACCCGTCGCACTGGCATTGCGGGGCGATCACGAGTTGAATGCCCTCAAGGCCCAGCGCCTCACCGGGGTCGCATCACCGATTCAAATGGCGAACGCCGGCACAATTCGCGAAACGACAGGTTGCGATACCGGCTTCGCCGGACCCATCGGTCTCGATATTCCGATCTATTTCGACCACGCATGCCGGCGGATGTCAGACTTTGTCTGCGGTGCCAACGAAACTGACATGCATTACACCGGTGTCAATTTTGGCCGTGATATCGATCTGCCGGCGACTATTGACATTCGAAACGTCGTTGCAGGCGATCTCACCCCGGGCGGCAAAGGCACATTGAGCATTGCCCGCGGAATCGAGGTTGGTCATATTTTTCAGCTGGGTACCAAGTACAGCGAGGCAATGGGCGCAACGGTACAGGACGGCAGCGGCGCCGAGACATCGATGGTAATGGGCTGCTACGGCATTGGCGTAACACGAATCGTCGCTGCCGCGATCGAGCAGAACCATGATGACAAGGGCATCATCTGGCCCGAACAGCTTGCCCCGTTTGACGTCGTTCTGATACCGATCAATATGCAACGCTCCGAGCATCTTCGCGAAGCGGCGGAGCAACTGTATTCGGAATTGCAGGACATGGGGCTGGAAGTCCTGTTTGACGACAGGGATGCCAGGCCTGGCGTCAAGTTCGCGGATGCCGAATTGATTGGGATCCCGCACCGCGTCGTCATCAGCGAGCGAGGCCTTGAGTCAAACGAGCTCGAGTATCGGCACAGGCGGGACAGTGAGCCACGAATGTTGAAACGTGATGCTGCTCTCGAATTGTTGCGAGATTCGTCGATAAGCTAAAATATTGGCGCACAATCGGCACAAATATGCGAATTGCTCAGATAATCTCGATTTGGCTTCTCGCTGTCATGACGAGCCTGGTCACGGCACAGGAGCAGCCCGACCCGCAACTCCGCGAGTTACTCCGCGCTGCGGCCAACGAGGCCGATAGTTTTCCCGACCGCTTCGATGCCCAGGTCTGGTTGCACGATATGTCCGCCAGGCTTGCGAGACAGGTAGAAGATCCCGAAGTGCGAATCGCAATTCTGAAGCGCGTGCATCATGAGGCAACACGCGTCGAGGTTGCACCCGAACTTGTCCTCGCTGTCATCGATGTCGAAAGCAACTTCGATCGCTACGCCATTTCGGTCGCCGGAGCTCGCGGACTGATGCAAATCATGCCTTTCTGGCTCGATGAAATCGGCAGGCCGAATGACAACCTTATTCACATCGGTACAAATCTCCGCTTCGGCTGCACGATCCTGAAGTACTATCTGGATATGGAAAATGGCGACTTGAAACGTGCGCTCGGTCGCTACAATGGCAGCCTCGGCAGACGGAAGTATCCGAACAAGGTGCTCGATAAGCTCAGGGAAAAATGGTTCCGGGTTTAGCCCTTGTTTAACCACTAGCCGATAGAAAAGCACTCGCCTTCGCGATATGCCACTGGCGCGGCATCGACGCCGGTAACAGACGCCATCCGGGGTCCGTCTTGCAACCAGGCTGCAAGTTTGTCGATTGCATCCACGCGGCCACAAGCAAGTACTTCGACGGTGCCGTCTGCCATGTTTCTCGCATAACCCGTGAGCGAGAGCTGTACCGCAACATCGCGCGTACTGGCGCGAAAGAAAACGCCCTGGACTCGCCCGGTAATTAGAAATCGGCGGCAGGAAAGAGAGTCCGGATCACTCATGTGAACTGCGACAGACTAATCTTTGTCGCTGCTACCTTCGGAAACTTCAAGTGCTTTGCGCGCTTTTTCCTTGGCAAGCGTCGCATCCCGACGTGCGGAACCGTAGGCGCGTTCTGACAGGTTCCTTTGTGCGCTATTGAGAAACGCTTCGGCCGCGCGTAAGTCCTCGGCAGCAAGGTCTTCCGCACCCGCTTCTCTGGCGGCCGCGATAGCTTGCCGTGCATCGCTCATTTCCTGAACCGGCGGGCCGGCGCTACATGCAAAAAGCAGCATAAAGAGCGCAACGATGATGCCGCGCCCAAGCCTGCCGGCTGTCCCTCCGGCTTTTTTAGTCGAATTTACTGTGCGCACCCGGGAACGCTAACAAGCAGCAATGCTTACAGTCAAGCAATCGTGGGGGGACTGACGGCCGATTCGCTGCCTGATAGAGTGGCCCGGCGTTGATAGCACTGAGCGTACGGGAAATAATCATGAGTCTTACTATTTATCACAACCCACGCTGCTCTAAGTCCCGGAAAACACTGGAGATAATTCAGAACAACGGGATCGAGGCAAATATAATCGAGTACCTGAACGATCCGCCCGATGCGGCGACGACCGAGCATTTGGCGGCGCTGCTGGGACTCACGGTCGCCGGCCTGCTGCGCAAATCCGAGGCCGAATTCACGGAGGCCCATGATCTGCCGTCGCTCGAAGATAATGCCGCGCTGGCCGAGTGGCTCAGGGAACACCCGAAAGTGCTGCAGCGCCCTATTGTGGTCGACGATGATCGCGATCTCGCTGTGATAGGCCGCCCGCCGGAGAACGTGCTGGAGTTCTTGAAAGAATGAGCCGCGAGAAAACGCAGGAAGTTCTCGTCCTCTACTACTCGCGCTACGGCGCTACTGAAGCGCTCGCGCGCGAAGTCTGCCATGGCGTAGATTCGGTGGAAAACACGGCCGCACGTTTGCGGACAGTTCCGGCCGTCTCAGCGGTCAGCGAGGCGGTTGAGGATCCCGTCCCGAAGGACGGCCCGCCTTATGCAACCCAACTGGACCTGAAGGAATGTGCCGGTCTCGTGATGGGCAGCCCGACAAGATTCGGCAACATGGCGGCGCCACTCAAGTATTTTCTCGACGGTACCGGAAGCGAATGGCTGGGCGGTACATTGGCGGGTAAACCCGCCGGTATTTTTACATCGACATCGACATTGCATGGCGGACAGGAATCAACCTTGCTGACCATGGCAATTCCGCTTTTGCACCATGGCATGCTCATCGTCGGACTACCCTACACCGAATCTCTGCTGACGAAGACAAGAACCGGTGGCACACCCTACGGTGCGAGCCACGTAAGCTGGAACAAGACCCCGGACCAGTTAAGCAAAGAAGAAAAACAACTTGCTCGTGCGCTCGGTGAACGCGTCGCCAGAATTGCAAACCGGCTTGCGTAAGCCGTTTGCCGACTGCTCCAGGGTCTCCGGCACAGGGAATGGCATGTCCTTTACAAGGACTGCAACGCCGTATTGGATCATCCGGGTAGCTCCCTTCGGGCGAGCCGTGAAGCGGTCGTCCGCGGTGTTGCGCCTCTTGGCAAGGACGCGCCATTACCGGCGAGGCGCACCTGGCGGTTATTTATGCCCTCTGGGTGCAACCGCTTCACGACTCGCTGAACCCATCAATATCACCTTGACGGAGCACTAGCACAGTTTTGACGAACGGAATCGTCAAGCGTCGCTGCGCTTTAAGTGATTCCAGATCGAGCCTGTCGAGGAGCGCATACAGGCTTGCCATGTCCCGTTTACCCCGCGTCAAAAGATAGTTGGCTGTCTCAACAGGCAGATCGAGCCCCCTCATACTCGCGCGAAGCTGCAGTGCCCTTACCCGATCGGAGTCGGCAAGTGGCCGAACACGAAATGGCGGCAATCTCATGAATCGGCTTTCAAGGTCCTTCAGTTCGAACCCACACTCACGAGGTGACGCGCTGGCTGAAATAATCAGAATGCCACCTGAATCCAGGGCCTGATTACACAGCTCGAACAGCGAACTTTCCCATTCCGGCTCGCCGGCGACCGTATCGATATCGTCCAGGCAAATGAACTGCCGGGTCTCCAGGCCGTCAAGCACCTCCGGCCCGGCTGCCACGAACCGACCGAGCGGAAGATAGGCAGAACGACCGCCGGCACGATCGCAAACCGCTTGCAGAAGATGTGTTTTTCCGGTTGCGGATGCACCCCAGATCCAGCACCCGGGGCTGTTGCCAGTACCGCTAAGGTCGATCAGATAAGCAACAAGCGCGTCGTTGCCCGCAGACCAGAAACTTTCAAATACGGCGTGATCCTGAAGTTGCAGTGGCAATGCCAGCTGGCTCAAGGTGCGGGCTCTCCTGAATTTTCTTCAACAGCCGTCTCCGGATGTTCCGCCAGATACTGGTTGTAGGCAAACCTGACCAGCACCGAAAGGATCGCCGCTGCGGGGAGCGCAAGCAGGATACCGAAGAAGCCAAATAACTGCCCACCGGCCACAATCGAAAAAATTACGATTACGGGATGCAGACCGATCCGGTCGCCGACAAGCTTTGGCGTCAGAAAAGAGCCTTCGATCATTTGCGCAATCGTAAACGTGACGACCACACCGGCCAGCATCCACAGTGGATTCGGCTCCATCGCGACGGTCAGCCCGGCGAGACCTATGCCGAAAACGAAACCCAGATACGGGACGAAGCTGACCAGTCCGGCGACAACGCCGATCGCGATCGCAAACTTCAGACCGACAAGTGTCAGCCCGGTAGAGTAGATGATGCTCAATGAGAACATGACCAATATCTGCCCGCGCAGAAATGCGCCCAGCGCATCATCGGTATCGCGCGCAAGCTTGAAAACGATTTCACGCTGTGCGCTCGGGACCAGCGCGCCAAGTCGCTTCATGATCGAGTCCCAGTCCCGCAGCAGATAGAACGTAATAATTGGAATCAGGAAAAGGCTTAATAACGCCGCAACGAGTGCGCCGCCACCCTTGGTCAGGCTCAACAGTACTTTTGCTCCCCAGCTGCCGGCCATCTCGCTGTAACGAGACAGGAAAGCGGCAAGACCAATATCGCTTCCGGGATCAATGCCCAGGAAATCGCGGGCCCAAGGCAGCCAGGTTCCTTCCGCCTGAGCAATGATGCCGGGCAATGCCTGCAGGAGCGCCGATACCTGTGTCCGTATCAATGGCACGACCAGTAGTATCAACAGTCCGAGGAGCAGAAACGTCAGCAAAAAGACGGTGACAACGGCAATGGTGCGTGGAAATCTGAGCCGTTGCAGACGGTCCGCAAGCGGATCACCCATATAGGCGAGGAGTCCCGCGGCGACGAACGGCGTGAGTACCGGCGCCAGCAGATACAGGAGCCAGCCTGTCAGCGCAGCCGCGATGAGCCAGTTAGTTCGATTGTCGCTTCTTGCCATTGTTATTCCTTACCGAGGATCCTGCCAGTCCAGGCCCGGACATAATCGATGCCACTAATGACGACTGTCACGAGAACGGCGGCACCGAGGATCGTAACGCTGATCTGATCCGGCCAGCCGAACCCCGCACGGCTCAAGACGACAAGAACGAGGCTTAGCTCGAACGCGGTGTTGAGTTTGCTGATGCGGGTCGGATCTCCCGTAACCGGCCGCACAAGAAAATTATAGGCCATGGCGCCACCAAAGATAACAACGTCACGCAATACCACGATGGCGGGAAGCCAAATTGGAAGGTGGCCGGTAACACCCAGGGTCACGAATGTGCCTGCAACGAGCAGCTTGTCTGCAATGGGATCGAGTAAGGCACCGGCGCGAGTATGCCAATTGAAGCGCTTCGCAAGATAGCCATCCACGCCATCCGAAAAGCCGGCGACGATAAACAGGATCAGGGCGACGTCATGGCGGCCGTTCAGCATCAGCCAGAGAATCGGCGGCACGAGTCCGATGCGTAGCAGGGAAATTGCGTTTGGCAGCCAGCTTAACGACATACAGCTAGTACTCCGTCAATATAACCATGCTGAACCACTAGCCCGAATGCTGCACGAGAGTCCGGGATTGTGGGCGAGAAATCGTTTTGACTGACGCCGCTCCGGACTCAGAGACATAGCGGGACATGGTTGATCAGAAGTTCCGACCAGGCGCGCGGTACATGAAGTCGAGGGAATTGAATTCCGGAAACGGGTCGAGCGACGGGGTCTCGTCGAATTTTTCTATGGGTATCAGGATGTTACTGGTCTCCAGCGCCCTACCCAGGTGGGCCGAGCCGCCGCGCAGCCGGACTTCATATCGAATCTCGTCACCTTTCACCGTGTGCACTTCGAAGTCTTCGATCAGACTCAAATTCTCCAGGAACTGTTGCACGGTGCCGTATGCCCTGACCGAGTCGATGCCGGCAATGTTGAGCGTAACCGTTTGCAAAGGTGCATTGCCGGCAAACGCAAATTCGGCGGCCAG
>Ga0255052_10001039_pt1 | contig 21434 bp, 19 predicted proteins | sample JV7_2_21_MG_FD_188632 | JGI IMG/M metagenome (GOLD analysis project Ga0255052, IMG submission 188632) | Seawater microbial communities from Jervis Inlet, British Columbia, Canada - JV7_2_21 | ecosystem: Environmental > Aquatic > Marine > Inlet | place: Canada: British Columbia | collected... | reverse complement strand
TCTTCTTTGGAGCTCAGGCAAACGCCTCAAGACCACTAAATGCCACTGGAGGATTTACTTGGATGTACACAATTCCACTTGGTCAGGCAGAGGGTACATACTGGGCGCGAGCAAATTGGAGCTCTCCAGGGCCATGGCAGTATATTGCTGGAAATTGGAGCTTATCTATCCAGGTCGACGTTGAGTCTGGTGGAACGGTTCTCACAATCAATCAAGTCTTCAATCCCCTATATGTCGGCGAGAATATCACACTCTTCGGGTATTTGACCCATGCTGCAAATGGTACTGGAATCGGAGGTAGATGGGTTGATATCTTTTGGAACAATGGTTCACTCTTCCAACTTGGGTCAGCGCTAACAGCATTTGATGGATATTACGAGTTCAACTACACAATTCTCGAGTCCGATGAGGGTCCAATAGAATACTGGTCCTATTACAATGCATCATTAGAACTCACTATTAGTGATTCAGAATCAACCCACAGATTCACAACTGTGAAGAAAATGGATGTTTCTCTGAACCCAATCTTCGTTACTCCTGATCCTGTGTATATTCTTCAACCAGTAGATATTGAGGGAATTTTACAGCTCTCTGAGTTTGCATTCCCATTAGCCAATGAGTGGGTGGATTTCTGGATTGAGAATAGTACGGGTATCTTCTACATTGGAAATGCGATGACAAACTCTACTGGAGGTTATCTCTACCAATACACGATTCCCATTGGACAAGCAACTGAACTGGTCTATATCTGGGCAAATTTCACCTCACCATACATCATGGTCTATGATGGCGAATCCCTGCACGAGGACCTGTTGGTTGAAGCCACTGGTACTCTCATATCGATTCAGGATGACTTTTCCTTCTATTATGTTAATGAAACCATTCTTCTATACGGCAATCTTCAATTCTCAAATGGAACTCCAATCCAGTTAGAAAAGGTCTACATCCACTGGGTCAACGCATCTGGAACCTTTGTCTATGAGAAGTTTACTGATGCACTTGGTAATTACCAAATGTTATACAACTGTACTCCAACAAAAGATGATATTGGGATATTCACTGTTTATGTTAATTGGACTTCCTATTCTGTAGAGTTTGATGATGCCTTCAGTTCATTGGCACCAGATATTCAATTACAAAGATATGATCTAGAGATAGCAGTGACGGCACCAGTCCAATTATATGTGGACGAGTTGGACTTCGATGTTCAAGGGATACTCACATATCTTGGAGGTACTCCACCACTTGCTGGTGAAACTGTTTACATCCTAATTTGGAATGGAACTGATTGGAACGCCATCGATAATCCAATAACTAACTCTACTGGAGGTACCCTTTCACCGTTTACGTTCTTGACAAATAATGAAGGCACGGTCAATTTTGCTGCTTATTACCCAAGTTCAGATCTTCTACATAATAATGCAATTACTTACTTTGATATCATTCGAGTAAAATACGCTGTAAATCTTGAAGTTACCCTCGATTTCAATCCAATCAAACAGAATGAAACCCTGACAATTCATGTAAATCTCTACTTCCCGCACAACGGTTCTGCCATTTCAAATGCTGACGTTGACATCTATTGGGATAATGGAACACTTACATTCTTGGGGACAATCACAACTGATGGCACGGGTCAGGGAGACCTATTCTACTCAGGTATGAAATTTGACACAGTCCGGACTGGTATTCATGTTTACGGTGATTATGCTGGCACTCTCCTGAGAGGTGCAAACGAATCAATTCACAATATCTTGACCCTTGAACAATGGCTCACGACATTTGTGGGAGTGAATGTACCCTTAGGTGTATACAGGTTGACAGAGACAGTGGTTGTCACTGGAACGTTAGAATATAGCCCATCAAACGATCCCTATAATGGAGTCACAATCGAACTGACCCTGTTCGGGATTACGCAAGAGGTCAACGTGACAGATGGAAATGGAGACTTTTCCATCAGTTGGACTATTCCAGGATCAACGACTCCAGGACTCTATGTCTTACGGGTCGAATTCAACTCCCCCTATCCATGGATAGCTGATGCATCATCAGCTGTTCCTCCGATTTCGATCATAGCCCCGGGGTACGATTGGCCATCATTCAATGTAGCACCTGCAACGGTGTACTTGAATAACACCCTAACAATCTGGGGAACATTGACCTGGGATAATGGCACACCCTATGCAAACTCGCCAGTTGACTTCTTTTGGGGTGATCCATTTGGAGTATGGGAAACAATTCAACTTAATGAGCTTACAGATGGCTCTGGTAACTTCTACTTTGAATATTCGGTCCCAGGAGACACACCTCTTGGCGATAGACAGGTCTGGGCCTACATTGACCCCGTTGGATATGCCGCAGCTGGAATGTCGCCCACTCCAACAATCACAGTAGCCATCATCACTATCGACCTCACAACTTCAGTAGATCTTGCACTAGTCTACTTGAACCAAGACGTCACCTTCTCAGGGACGTTACAATTCACAAATACAACACCGATGGTAGGATATGATGTCGAAATATGGTGGGACGGAGAACTTCTTACAACAATTACGATTACTGATCCTGCGCAAGGTGCTTACAATTACGTACACACAGTACCATGGGCCCATACTCCTGGTATTACTACAGGATACGCCCTTTTCAGACCTCCAAACGTATCATTTGGGTCGCTTGATATTCTTGTATCCTTCACTGATGTCACAGTGATGGAGCGAGTGGATATCTTCCTCGATCCAGAACCAGTTGATAACACAGTAAGTCGTGGTGACACCCTTCTTGTGACTGGTGAAGTTCTCAATGATGGTGGTTTTGCAGTAGAATCAGTAGTAGTTGAAGTCCTCTCTGATGGCAATCCGACAGGGTTAACCGGAATCACAAATGCAGGTGGTCTCTTTACCATCTCACTTGATGTGCCCCTTAGTGCACTCGGTGGTACTTACAATATCTCTGTACAAGTTGTATCTACTTATCATGATTTGAGGAATGGTCCAACTCCCTGGTTCATTGATGTCTATGTCGTTTCAGAGATTGATGTTATACTCAATCAAGGTTCTTTCATGCCAGGTGAGGGTTTCTCAATAGATGTCCAGCTTCACAATGACGATGGAGTTGCTTTGGATGGCGAATTTGTCGATATATATCTGGGCTCCACATTTTTGTATAATCTTCAGCTTACAAACGCTGATGGAATGACATTCGTGATAGTTCTACCTCTCAGCTGGACTGAAAGCGGCCTATTCACGGTCACTGCAGAGTTTGCTGGAGGACCCTTCCTTGATCCTGACTCATTCGTTTCAAATAACACAATTCATGTTTTCACAGATGTTAACTTTCAATCATTAACACCAAGTAGAATAGATCCCGGGCAAACTTTCTCGATAGAAGTGACCCTCGTGGATCCAAATGATAATCCGATACTGAATCGGAATATCCGACTGACCATAGATAGTGATAATCATCCACTATCCACTGGTACAGATGGCATCATCTCCTACCAAATGGGTTCTTATCCAGATGGAACTTCAATCATATTCACACTCACAGTCCTTTCATCAGAAGTCACACCAGTAAGTTCTGGTGAATTCACAATCAATATAGAAACAACAGGTGGTAATCCATTGCAAGGAACAGATTTACTCATAGCAGGTATCTTGCTAATAGGTGCAGTAGTCGCCGTTCTGGCGTATCTGTATATCGTAAGAGGAATGTTCCGCAGTACTGCAGGAATTTCGAGAGGATTTGATGTACCCACCAAGTTACGAAACATCAAGAAGCTAGCAGATGCAGGAAAGTACGGCGCATCAATTACTTTGGCGTACCGAACCTTTGAGCAGATGTGTGGCACAAAGATGGGTTCAGAGCGTCGTCACAACGAAACCGCTCGCGAGTACTTGGACCGGGTGCTTCAAGCAATTCCGCTTGATCTTGCGACTGTTGAACAATTCGTGCAGACATACGAAGAAGCTCGCTTCTCGCATCACGAGATGACCCGCGAGAGGTATGAAGAAGCAGTTCGAATATTCACAGATCTATATCCCAGGATTGATACAGCAGCACCAATGGAGTAAGAAAACGGAGAGATACTGATGGGCTGGAAAGAGTATGGTCAAGTCATTCTATTCATCTTATCGTGGATCCCAGTCACCATTCTAGCTGTGGGTCCAGTGATTGGTATGACATCTTCTTACGAACAAGACTTTTCCATTTACAATGACCAGGAATTTGGGTTCAGCCAGTTCGCATCAAGTATTTCTGACACAGGTCGTGAGGTCTTATCAATTCAAGCAAGCATGAGCGTTGCTTCACGGTATAATGGCTCAGCTGTGATTGCAATCATGGGGCCTGTGAGAGACTTTAGCTTAGATGCTTTGTTAGTACTCTTTACGCATTTACAAGCTGGCGGTGGTGTGATAATAGCTGATGATTTTGGGTCCGCGAATTCGTCGATGGCGCTCCTGAATTTATTCCTTGGCGGGATCACGGGGGACAACAGAAGCGCTGGTTTACTCTCATTCACTGGAGGTGTCCTTTTTGATTTGGATTCTTTTGATTTAACAAAGGAACCAAGATTGCCAATCATAAGGGACTTCAGAGCTGGTGTTGATGGAGGAGCATTGACTGCGGGAGTAACTGAGCTTCATCTAAACTGGGCTTCAGCCATAAATCCGTATAGCGTGATGGGACAAGCAGGTATAGCATGGACAACAGCTCGATCTTGGTGTGAGAAGAATATCACTGACCCAAATCCTGATCCTGATCCTGATGAGTGGAGTGGTAGCCTTCCTGTGGCTGGTGCTTTAGACTTGACTATTGGAGATGGGTCAACTGGCGGGAGAATAGTCGCAGTCAGTGACCCTAGTATCTTCAATAATGACATGTGGGGCCGATTCCTTGGAAATCAGAGGTTTGGTTCGAATATCATTGAGTGGCTTACTCATGGTGATACAAACCAACCAGTGCTGTTTAACGAACAACTTCTTGAAGTTCCTTTCGCAGCGAGCGAGTTCTTCTTTGGATTATACTTGGGACGAGTTCTCTGGTTATCATCATTGCCAGTTTTATCTGCAATCTATCCTCTCTTTACTACATTAGGTATCAGGAGGTACTTGCCCGATATCAAAAAACCAGAGGTCAAAAGTGTGTCAGATGTCTTCCTCAGACGCGGACAGACATATTTCAGCGAGCGAATGACATACTATAGGACAGAAGGTAACTATGCTCGTGTAATAAAAATGCTTTATAGAAGGATGAGACGAGGTCTACGGAAAACTCAGCAATGGACCGAGTATGATCCCGAGAAAGTATGGGATATCATGCGTTACAAAGACTCTACATTGAAGCAGGATGATTTCTTCATTTTGATAAAACGGATTGAGGAGATTTCTGCTAATCAGAATATCAAAATAAAGGAGAGTGAGATGATGGATCTCTTCTTCTTCATGGGTAACATCCAATCACATATGATAGACACAACAAGAAAATAGAGGTAGAATAAATTGACAACAGAAGAAACGAACGACACTGTGACTAGTGATACTTCAGCGACTATGTCAATCGATGAGGTACACAAGGGCACGAGTGATATTATTCGAGAGTGCGGCCGTATAATCGTTGGAAAAGATGATGCTCTCCGAGACGTACTAATCGCTTTTCTCTCCAACGGTCATGTTGTGCTTGAGGGTGTGCCGGGGCTAGCAAAGACCTACATGGCTCGAACTTTTGCATCAATCCTTGGTTGTGCATTCAAACGAATACAGCTTACTGTGGACACCCTTCCAGCTGACTTGCTAGGAAGCAATGTATTCAATCAGCGAACAGGTGAGTTCTGGTACCGCAAAGGCCCGGTGTTCTCAAACCTGGTGCTGGCTGATGAGATCAACAGATGTCCTCCAAAATCACAGAGCGCATTGCTTGAAGTGATGGAAGAACGTCAAGTATCAATAGAAGGTGTGACGAGAAAACTTCCCAACCCATTCCTGATTATTGCAACACAGAACCCTGTGGAACAGGAAGGAACCTACCCACTTCCAGAGGCCCAACTTGACAGATTCATGTTCAGGTTAATTCTAGATTATCCTACTGATGAGGAAGAGGCGGAGGTCATTCGTCGAAAACACTTAGGTGAAGCAACAGACCTCAGTGTTCTAGCTGACCCATCCACAATGTTGAGAATGCAGAACACATGCAGGACTGTATTCATAGAAGAGGACATTATAAAATACATTCGAGATATTGTGATTCGTACACGAAACGACCCACAGATTTTGCTTGGAGGTTCTCCAAGAGCATCTCTAGTCCTCATGAATGCCTCAAAGACACGGGCCGCCATGGATGGACGAGACTATGTAGTGCCTGAGGATGTTCGTCGTCTATCAGTCCAAGCTTTGAATCACAGGCTTATCCTTAAACCGGAGGCTGAGCTGGAAGGACTGACGGTGGAACGAATAGTTTCAAAGATTCTGGGCGAAGTGGACTGTCCAAAGTGATAATCGTGCTTGGGTTAGATGGAGACGGTATGTAGTGATAACACAGAGAGGCTTCGTTGTAGTCTTCGCAGGAGTTCTACTATTAACTAGTGGATTCTCCTTTGTGAACTTCTACCTCGTCCTCCTAGGAGTCTATCTCGTGATTGGTCTTGTCGTCACGTTGCCTCTCTTTGCACTGACCGCCAATCTAGCTGGCATTGAAGTAGATCGTCAAATTGACAAGGTGAAATTATTCTCGGGCGATTTCATCCGTGTGCGCGTAACAATACGCAATACTTCTCGACGTCATTTTGACTTCATTGAGGTTCATGATCAATATCCTGAAACTTGGATCTTAGCAATAGGAGAGAATTTCATTGCCTCTAGGATTGAACCTGGAAGCAGTATGACTTTCTCATACATTTTACAAGCGAGGATGCGTGGACGCTATTATCTTGGTCCAACAGAGGTCATTATGCGTGACCGCCTTGGACTCCATTTCTACAAACGGATTCTCAAGGAACAGACCGAGGTCTTGGTCTACCCCACTTGGAAGGATGTTCGTCGCATGGATGCCCTGGGTAAACAGAGACAGCTTGGTCTTATGTTCGGCGCACATCGCACAAAGACGGTTGGAATGGGTTCTGACTTCGCAGGATTTAGGGAATATTCGCCCGGTGATGAATTCAGACTCATCGATTGGAAAGTAAGTGCAAAACGTGGGGATATGGTCATCCGTCAATATGAGATGGAGAAGAACGTGCAAATTATAGTCATGGTGGATAGCAGCGGTAGTATGGGCAATGGCTATCCTGAGAACACAAAGCTCGAATATGCAATCAGAGCTGCTGTGCTCCTCACTCATATGGGTCTTGAAAGGAAAGACATTGTAGGAACATGTGTCTTCAGCGATATGGTTCATGGTTACATACCTCCAGGGGCGCGTCCGAATCATATGTACAGCGTTCTAGAGATTCTTGCCATGGCGGAACCAACTGGATGGAGTGATTATGAAACAGCAATAGCTCATGTTGTTCAACAAAGCAAGAAACGCTCATTGATCATATGGATGACTGATTTAGAAGAGAGTCCTGCACCGCTTCTCAACGCCATGAAGACCTTGGTGGCAAACGGTCACAAAGCTCTCGTAATTAGTCCATTCGGTCCTTGGTTTGAGGCACCCGTTGGTCAATTTGGACCAGTTGAAAAGGTCCTAGCTGAAGCAGTTTCCGAAGAGCTCTGGGAACGTCGTAACAAGATAGCCAGAGCACTTTCAAGATTTGGAATAAATGTGATTAATGTCGGGCCAGAAGACTTCCTGCCGGTTATCATCCGCGCATATGAAGAAGCAAAGCAACGGGGGGTGGCGACGTTTTGAAGGCGGTCACGTGGATTCTTCGTATCGCATCTATCGCCACTTTTGCTGTCATGGCATATCTTGTCTACTTCCTACTGGACGTCAATGATTTTTGGCACTGGGAAGCACCTTACACCTTTGTGGTAACAGTCTTCCGACTTCTGTCTCTTCTTGTCTTCATCCTGACTACAACTATGATTAGCGGACTAGTGGGTGCTTTTGCGGGTGGTGCAATGCCAAGTGATCTGATTGTTGGCCTCTACAACACATTAGTCCTCAGAACATGGTACATGCAGCCCTATGGTGTCTCAGGCCCAATGATAAATGTCACAGAGGTCTGGGTCTCATTTCAGACAAATCTAATGGAAGTATTATCCGCGCTCTGGGACAACACATTCCTCTTCTTGTATTTTCTCCTTGCTGGAGTTGGAATTGCACTATTTCTGCAATCAATTATACGAATGGAGCATAAATTTGTAGGTGGCGCTTTCCTCTCCATTCAAGGGATAGTCATAATTGCAGCTTTTAGGTCACTTATAGTTCCTGACCTGAATCCCTTCCCCCCTGACTTCATGGCGTTCCTCCTAATGTCAGCTCAAATCTTGGCTCTTGTTTCATTTGCATACCTCGAAGTCAGTTATCAGATGATATACAGCTATTCTGTTGGAAAACCCGTTGAAGATCGAGAAGAAACACTGAAGAAACAACTACTAGCTCTTCGCCAAGCTACGAGAAAACAGGATGCGATTGAACGGGGAGAAAAAGTCAGCATCACTGGTATGAGTCGTACGACAGGAGCAACAGCATTCTCATTCCTAAGAGAGGCCATTGAACGCAAAGTGGTTGGAACTCAAGATGCCCTTGAGAATCTTGATGCAATTTCTGATGTTCGCAGGCTTCAGATTTACGTTGATGAATTATTCAACACTGATTCTAAAGTTAAAGATGAACTGACTGCAAAGGCTGCAGCACCTTCATCATCATATGTGATTGGCTCAACCATCACAGGCTCTGCAATTAGATTTCTCACAGTTGTGTCGATATCATTCATATTAATGAGTCCTGGTATAGTTTCCACACTCCTCAATCTACCAGTTGGGATACAAGGAAGCGTGGAACTCTTCCAACCTGAAATTGTCCTATTGTTCCTTGTTCCGGTTGTCTTACTCTTTCCCTTCATTGCTATGGTCATAAGCTGGTTCTCCAGGAGAGAAGTTATTGAAAAGGAAAAACTCACAAAAGAAGAGAAAGAAGCTGTGAAGGAAAGGAAGAAGGACCAAGCTCGTAGGAAACGCGAAGCTGACAAGGCGCGAAAAAACCGAGCTAAGGAAAGGAAGAAACGCGATGCTGATGAGACGGAAGTTGATGATTGGGACAAAGCTCTTGAAGAAACGTTCAAGCGTTAAAGCCATTCTAACTAGGATCGATTTTCTTGAATCATAACATCTTCTAGCAGAACATATCGACAAAATTAGCTAGATGAATAAGAAAGCACTCAGCATGACAAAAATCACAGTCACAACAGCTTCACCTGCAACAACACCACTTATGATTCGACTTGTTTTATTATACCCCGCATCATACACTTCGATTTGTTGTGGCGTATTATCATGAATCTTGGCTGATGGTTTCGGTCGTTGCTTAATTCTGTAGTTGATGTAACCGCCTATTAGAATGGTAACTGATGTTGCAGGTGGTATGAGCACCCCTACAACGAGGCTGATTGGACTCAGTCCTCGCTTGTTCAACTCTCGACCAGCAAGGAATCCACAAATCGCCCAAACAAAGAGATACAGAAATGCAAATAATGGAGGCACTCCCTCCAACAAGTTCAAACCTGGCAACCGCAGATCACCAAGTCCTTCTAAACTTATCACCAGAAATCCAAAGAGTTGTGCAGCAGGTGCAGGAAAGTCAGAGCTTCCAAATCCATAGGTACTGAATATCTGGAAAGTGATTAACGAACCGATAGTTGTACCAAGCATCGACCCGACAAAAACTGCTTTCACAATATCTCTTCCACGTACACCAGTTAACCTACCCAGTTTAAGATGAACTAGCAAAGCAATTGCAGCATCTTGAACTGCTCCCAACATCCCCATGAATGTAGTGATAGCCGAAAACGTGACCCTAAAGAAGATAATAGCTGGAATTGCCACGATATCCGAAATGTATCCTGCAAGCATTCCAGTTTCACTTATTGCTCTAGCTGTGAAATATGCAGAAACTAGAGCAAGTGGTGTACCAAGGATAAACAAGAGCCAATGTATCCGCAGAGGTGCAGTTTCACTCTGCATGAACGGTGTGAAAATGTAGAATGAGATTATACCGATTACCATGAACAAGCCCATTGATACAAACGCAATCCACGGTGGTATCTGTCCCCTCCTTGAGCGAAGGTACTCTCTAGGATTATCTACGATTTCTCGAATCTCTTCTTTGATGACCTCAATTGAGAATAGCTCCTCTTTGACTCTCAGAACTCTCGGCAGTTCTGAAGTTTTATGCGGAGTTTCAATTATTACTGATCCGTCCTCATCCGTTTCCTGTGTCTTCTCCTTAAATTCCTCTGGAGTGAGATTCTTCTCCCCCTTGCCACTGAGTACATCTCCAAGGATTACAGTGACAAAGAGACCCAATGCAAAATACAGAATCTCGGGTCTTTTGAGGTGAGCACTATAGTCGATAGCTCCGTTTGCCCCCTCCAAGAATATCCAGATGAGAATTGAAATTACACTTCCTGTTGCCATTACAACAGCTCGCTTCCAACCTACGAAGAAACCGATTCCTGCAATCATTGGTGAGTTGCTTATACCAATCCAATCGGGAATTGCTGCGGCAGCAGGAACAATGGGTGCCAAGGCATTTGGAACGGTGCTCAATGATGTACTCGCTCCAATCTCGGCGATTTTTGTTGCGCCCACCCACGCACCTGATGCGACAAGTCCAATACTTACAGATTTTTTAGCCTCAGCGTCACCTGCAATCGAATTTATGAACTCAGCTTGTGGTTGTATTTGAGGCCAAGCTTCCTTTTCGAATCGATCTCGGTATGGAGCCAATAGTATGATTCCAAAGACTGCGCTAATACCAGTTGTAAATATGATGAAGATCAGGGTTGTCGTCGGATCATATGCAACATGGGCGGTATTGAACAGAGGATTATCCGTATCGAAGATTGCAATCGCCGGATATGTGAGTAATACTCCAATTGCTACCATGGAAGAAGAGTTTGCGATTGCTACAACTATAGCGTTCTCTTCTCGTGTATATCTTCCATATATGGTCAGGAATATAGCTCCTAACATCTCAGCTCCTACAAGGAACACAACACCGATTTTCAGGGCTAAGTAGATGCCCATGAATGTCATTACTATACCAACAATCAATCCTGTTCCTAAAGCTCGTTTTGTGAGGGGAAACTTCGGTTCAGCCCTGACAATTCCATAGAGTGCAAGACCAATAAACGCCATGATCCCTGCTTCAGAAAAGAATGTAAAGTATGCAGCTAGAAATAGATACATCAGCATCAAAGATGTGATTGCTGCAAGTTCTTTCTTATCTGGAGGTGGCTTGAAGAGTGATAAGTAAAGCAGAGTTATCTCGAGAATAAACGCAAAGATGACGTCGGGATGGTTCCATCGTCCCTCTGCCATCAATATTAGAGTATAAACAACCCCTGCAGAAAAGAGTCCCACAAGTAGCGATTTTCTTGGTTCGGGTCTACTCTTAGTGGTCATAACCAAATAGACTACCAAACCTCCGATTGTCACAATTGTCATCTCTGAAAAAATATCCCCAAACAAGCTAAGAGGTAAATAGATTGCAGTGAGAAAAACAACAATCACTAGTTCTCTCTTTTCCAGTGGAGGTTCATATAACGTGAAATAGAGTAATGTGATGGCGGTACCGAGAGCGATAATGACATCGAGATGGTACCATCGCCCCTGTATCATGAGAACTAGAGAATAAATTATACTGGCCAAGAACAATCCAGCAAGCAGGACCTTTTTTTGATCTGGTCTAAACATTGATGTGATCGCCAGATACGTTAGGGCAATAGCGATGGCGATGACAACCATCTCTGAGAAAATGCCAACCAGGAAGCTAAGTGGAATATAGACTGCAGAGAAACAGATGATAATAATAAGTTCTAGTGATTCTGGTGGGGGTCTGTATAAGGAGAGGTACACGAATACAAAAGCTGTTAGGAGAGCAATAATTACTGCAGGTTCCGCAAAGCGGCCAAGTAACATAGCTATGAAAACATATGAAGTGAATCCTGCAAGAATATATCCCAGGAGTCTTCTAGTTCGATCATTCACAGCTGTTCTCTCCGAATCAAAGGCAATCTAATGACTCTACTCTGAGTGTGTCCATTGTCCCCATCGAAATCCTGTATATAACTGCCTATGTCACATTTGACAGACACTGGACAATTTCTTCTGGATTCAAACCTTCAACTAGGAGTGTTTTTTCTTTTGATTTGTGACCTGCAATTAGCTTGATACTACCGGTGGAAATCGCGAGCACTTTCGCCAATCTCTTTAGCAATTCAGAGTTGGCTTTCCCATCTCTAGCTGGACTCTTCAAATTGATAACTATGACCTCTGGCGAAATCTCTACTACAAAATTTCTCCCTCTGGACTTGGGACGCACAATAACTTTGAAGATTGTTCCTCTCTCTGTTTCCCATATTTCAGAAGCCATATCGTCTTGACGACACAAATCCATAAGAGTATGCTTGAAGTTTGGAGATTTAACCCGTCAAAGATTTCTTTATTTGCAGAAGGTGTAGAGGGTTCCTATTGACCGTAGAAGTACGGGGTGAATTCACATGAGCGATCCTGTAATGGATGCATATACTCAAGCATACAATAGTTCGGGAAATATGGTCCAAGCTTTTGGTGTCATAACCGAATCTGGACAAGTTCTATGGCAGAGCGACAATTGGGACCTAACTGCTGAGGCCTCCAGTCTGATGTCTGCAGTAAAATCGAGAAGTTCATCAGTTGTGCAGAATTCAGTCAAGTATAGCACAATGAGGTCTACTCCTGAAAGCCTTGTGGCACGGAATATTCAGGGAAGTGGAATTCTCATTCTGACTAAGATTGAAACAACTGGCGATAGATGGGTCGTGGCATGGGCTGATGCTAGTGCTCAACCAGATGGTGTCTACGTAGATGTAGACAGAGCCGCAAAGACCCTTCGTGGTAAAATCTAATCGAGAAATCAGGGGTAAGATTCTTGGACAAAACCCCCCTTGATTATTTCTCTATGATACTTGAGGTCTTCTTTTGAGTTCAACAATCGGGAACGAATGGAATCAGCTCTACGCAAACAATCCCAAGATCCAAGCGTTCGCAGTCGCCAAGGATGGAGTAATCGTATGGCAGACTGAGAACTGGGACCTCGTAGAAGATGTTAACGCCATTATGAAAGTACTGAAGGATGACAAGTCAAAAACGTCGGTTGGAGGAGTGAAATACAAAAGAGTTTCATCATCTTCTGATTCATACATCGCAACTGCTGATGATAACAAAGGACATCTTCTTATTGTGAAAATTGATGAAGTGTCTTGGGCAATTGCTTTTACAGCTCCTCATGCAGTGCCAGAACTCTCAATCATTGACGTGACAAAGGCAGCAATTCAACTAAAGAACCACGTGTGATTACAACATACTATTCTTCAGGAAAGAGAATATTTCTAATCTTGTAGATCGTATCCATATACTCTTTTGATCCTACAGAATAATAATCGAGAAGCATCTCGTACATGTTTAGAATTTCTTTGTTTGCTACATCCAAACTGACCATTTCTGCAATCTTTGTTCTCCACTCATGCTGCAATTGAGTTCTCTTGACACTTAGGTCTATCAATTCTGCGCGTTTCTCTTTCGAGAGGTCCAGATTGAAGGTTTCAAGCATCTTATCAGTGAATCCTTCGAGTTTCTCTCGGATGCGCTTCTTTTCCGTACCCCATGCACCCTTGGTCAGCATGAACCCTTTTGCAGTCCTTCGGTAATAGTCTGTAGTTCGCTTACCTGTTGTAACGGTTCCATATTTGATGACATACCCATATTTGACCAAAATGGGCAAATGGTGGTATACCTGATTCTTAGTGACCTCTTCACCATCAGAGCAGCATTCTGGTGATTTTTTCACTATCTCAACAACAGACAATGCATTGCGTTTGACGATTTTCAGTCTGATGATTGTATCACCAGTTTCTTCATCAATTATTTTCGTAGTGAGAGTGTCCTCGATACCCTTACGCAAAACTTGTAGGATATTAAAACGGACAAGTTCATCAAGAACTTCAGCCATCTCGTCATTTGTCACAAAAAGTATCTCTTTCTGATCTTTCTTGCCTTCTTTTGTTAATACAATTCCCTCGAGGTTGTCCGTGATTTCCGTTGTGATGTTGTCATCGCCCATGTAAGTATTCACCAATGTATTTTTGATCCGTCGATTCATCAAGCAACTCGGACTAACCTTGGAATCGTTGGTGTTCTTTTTGTGGATATTAAATCCCACTAGAAGTGCGATTAAACGCCACAAATTCGAATTATCCTTGACAAACTAATTATATAAGTTTGGTGGTGATGGTGAATCATTCAGAAAGAAAAAGTTTGCTCAATGAGATTTTTCGGTCCATTCGTATGTAAATAGTACATTCAAGCAACGACTAAAACCGAAATGGTTGGTGACGCAAACCTTATATACAATTATAGTGTGTTGATATCTAGTGAATAACGATGGCTTTCCTGAAACTAATAACCAACAAGTTTGAGAAATTGAACAACAAGACTGCGAGGGTTCACACAACCTACGCACTCGGATATGCTTACCAATACCGGAGGTAAACAGACATGGCACTAGCAAAGACAATGAAGAAGAAATTCAAGCCTAGGAAACGGGTCTCTACTGACGCTATCATCCATTCCTATAGATACAGGTAGATTGCAATGTCACCGATCAACGAACTCATTGCAACCCCACAGCGGGAAGAGAGCCGTTCCGTTGACGCCACAAAGCGTCAAGAACTAACTGTTGAAGAAGTGCTCTTGTGGGAAGCCACTTGAGCACTCATCTGTTTTTTTTGTCTAATAATTATCACGGTGTGTTTTCACCGAGATTGCACCATCTACTTTTTGAAGGTGATTTGGTAGAAGGTCTCGTTCATGACAAAGTTGACCTCTACATCTTTTGCCATCTCAGGAATATGTTCTAAGGGCGGCTTTGCTGCAAAGAGAGAATTGGCCTTGATGATTGCCTTTCCCTCCTCTGTTTCTCTCTTCTTAGGAGAAAGACCCTCGTCAACAACAATGATGATTCCTCCTGGTTTTGCAATTCGAAGCATCTCATTGAGCGACCCTGGAATGTCTGAGAATGTGTTTATTCCTCCTGAGTGCAATACAATATCGAACAAGTTTTTCTGAAAGGGAATGTTGAATACACTACCATGCGTCAAACCCACTGTGAAACCAGTATCCTTGAACTTGCGTTGGGATACGTTTAGCATTCCAGTTGAAAGATCCATTCCATGGAGATCGAACCTTCCAATTTGATTTTTGAATTGATTATGGAGGGCAATGAAATTGGCTCCAGTTCCAACACTGACATCGATAATTCTGCAAGATCCTTCAATAGGTATGAACGTATTGAAGTTTTCACGTTCCTTCATCATGTTGATACCGAGCCAGTCATCATACTGTTTGACCAGTTCATCGTAGTTCTCAGCCATTTGATCATAATCAGCTATCCACTTGGCATCCTCCTCACTGATTGGAGGATGTACGAGTGACGGAATTCCCTTTGTAATTGGCCAGACATGTCTTTTCCCACAAACAATCTCTCCCTCCGTGAGGTCTCCATTGCTCTGTAGTTTCTTCCCACACTTGGGACATTTAAGGGTCCTGAGATGAGCTTCATCCATCTTTATATCTCCCGTTTTCTTCTTCTTTGTGGTTAAAATACCAATCGAAATGAATATTGCATGTTGTAGGATATGTTATCCTAAGACTTACCGTTATTAAGGGTCGGATTATTCAGTATCTGAATCCTCTCCCTTTATGATTCTCTCGATTTCATAGAGTCTGTTGATAATAGCAACGCCCTTGTCTGTCAAAGAAAGATACGGATTGTTATTCTCACCACGTAACAGGTAGACCAATTCTTCTTCGAGAAGCCTGTCCCGAATACTATCAAATCTCTCATCAGATGTCATGTTAGACTTGAGATCTGTTTCAAATCTATCTCCCCACACTAACTGGAACAATACTTCACGAACCTCCGGTTGTACAAGGAATTCAAGTGTCATTATGGGCCAAACTAGGTCGGATCATGATAATTAATCATGTGATGTATCTTCTATTGAGCTAGATACTCTCACTGGTAGAATCCTCAGCTAACACGACTCTACGAGTTCTGTTTTGTTGCCAAAACAAACCATATGCTACAAGTGACATTGCCATCGCGAAGAACATAATCGGTGCATATCCTGGCCAAATCGAATAAATAATCACTGCTATCATAGGTCCGATAATCCCTGAAAGAGATAGCATTGATTGTAGAAGACCTGATGCTGTTGACCGCTCTTTGTTGTTATCAGTCACATACTTTAATGCGCCAACATAGAGACATGCCCATGCAAATCCTAGAAGAAATTGCGATGGAATAATCTCGAAGATGTTCGTTGCAAACGGAAACCATGCAAAGGAAGCCGCTGACGCGATCAATCCAATCGCTACCAACCTCTTGCTTTCAATCCTATCAGTCACCGTCACCATGAATAGAACCTGAGCAATCGCATTTGTAGCTTGAACTATTGCAATCATGAATGGGTCGCCTCCTAGATCATAAAGAAACAATGGCCATAACGTCCAGATTGCAAATGCACTACTGTGACGAATTAAAACTGCCAAGTAAATTGATGCGTTACGTTTGAATGTTTCAACTGGAAACCATGGCACCTCCATTGAAACTTGCTCTACCTTAGGTAGTATGAGGGCGGAACCAAATGCGATAGCCAAGAAAATTGTGCACATGATGAATGCATAGTAAATGTTGAAGCCTGCCGCATAACCTGCGAATAGTGTCCCAATTCCCCAACCAGCAGCACCCCAGGTAGCGAATCTGCCCATCTTCATCTTCGACTCAAAAGCGTAAGCTGTAAGAGCTCCTGGATACATTCCGATACAGAAACCGTTCGTCAAACGTACAATGAACAGAGTTTCGAAACTTGAAGAGAATAGAAGTAATCCAAAAGAGATGGTGGTTAAGAGGAGCCCTAATCTAATGATTACCCTCCGACCGTAGACATCCCCTGCTCTACCAAATATGTATGAAGAGAGGAAACGGGCAGTGGCATATCCTGCAACCATGAATGCAATAAGAATCTCCGAGATACCAAGATCTTCTCTTGCCAGGATTGGAACATATGTGAATGCAGACAGCATGGCTGCTCCTGCCATTATCTGGATAGTTTCAACCTTCAAGAAATTATCACTGACGGGGTGCTGATAATCACCCTATTCAATAGTGCTATGTACACAACCTGAATTTCGGTCACCGAGTTGCAAAACCTTTTCTTCTTTCCCACCAAATGTAGCTCAAATAAAGGGTGTATGCGAAAAAATGGTAGATTTCTCTCCTAGAGCAAAGTTCATTGCAATAACAGCTGACGAGATGATTCTAGTTCCAATCGCAATTCTAATTGTGTACTTTCTGAAACCGGAATGGCTTCTACCAATCACGATATTGTTGATCATTGGAGCGGTAATTTTCGTAGCTGGAAAGTACTATCTGGTCTATCCATCCCTTCTAGACACTCCAAACCCGTTCTATGAATTGAAAGGGTTGAAGGGTACTGTAATAGCCACTGTAACACCGGTTTCAGGGAAAATCAAGGTTGGAGCTGAGATTTGGGATGCACGGTGTGATGCGGGCGAGATTGAATCCGGAACAGAGGTTGTTATAGTATCCCGTGATAGTATGAGGGTTCGTGTTGAGCTCTCTGGAATCAGCAACAACTAGGTAAACAATTTCATCAGTAGATTTATTGTCATGTTCACATCCAATAGACTGATGGCTTCAAATGCGCTATGTGAGTATCTGCAAGGTACTGCTAGGACTGCAAATCGCGGCGACTGCAGAGTTAGTTCATGGACTTGGTTCTTGTCCTAGACCAACTCTACACCTTACTGTTCTATCGATTGTATATAAGCACCGATACTCAAATGTCCAAGAAAGTCCAAATTTCTTGCAGCCATATCATACCCCACAATTACCCGAGAATATATGGGGCAATGCATATCCAAATGTATGACCTTTGAGGATACTCTAATCGGGCTGTTTATTGGTCTGGTTTTAGCTGCAATTGTATATCTAATAATGAAGATGCAACTCCGCCACAAGATAGCAATTGTGGAGAGGGAGTTTGCGCAGACTTGGGCCGAACAAGAGTCTTCGGTTAGGAAAGATGCTGTGGACAGAAGTCGTTATGTTCTGAAGGGAAAGATTGCTGAACATATGATTCCAATGTACAAGGATGTCTTCAAATACGATCCCTCGGATGCTCGTTTCATCGGAGCGCCAATTGATTATCTGATATTTGATGGGTATACTGCTGTAAAAGATGGCAATTCAGACGAGCCAATAACAGTAGTGCTTGCTGACGTCAAAACTGGAAATGCTAAGCTCAATCGAACTGAACGTAAGATCAAAGAAGCAGTAGAACAGGGTAGAGTTCGTTGGGAAACAATCCGACTTGATTTCTAATATTATTCACAAAAACAGTCCTTCATGATTGCCTGCATAACCGCGTCTCTCATGGATTGTTCTTCGGGCAGTCCAGTAAGTTGCTTATTACAGACTTTGATTGTTGGTAACATTGTTACATTATCAGTTCTGCAACCACATTCATCCTTTGCTTCGACATCGACTTCACAGATGGCAGTTTTGGAAACCCCAAAATCAGTCAGAGCATCCCCTAGTATCTCCTCTGCAGCATCACAGAACACACAGTACTTGGAGGTGTACAATACTATACAGCTACATTGACCACACTCTGTTTTTGTTTCTGTGCCTGACACGGGAATAGCCTCAGCTTTCATTGTTCTATCTCATGGAGCTTCATTATGGTATTCAGTTGACATCTGTTAATACCCAAAGACCTAGGATAGGTAGGACTAAATGCAGCTCTTAATTGATTAATATAACATAATATGTTATAACTGTTAGTATTATGGATATTGGCCCATGCTTTTGATGTATTACATTATTCGGATGGTTCTGATTCCAGACTTGACGGATCTTCCGATTCTTCCTCTATGACTTCCTCCTGCGGGACTTCTTCTGGAGCTGGTGGCTCAGGTGCAGGTGGTGTTGGCTGCGGAACTTGAGCGGAAGCCCGTATTGGAGCTCCCTCTGGTTTGAAGATTCTTGGATATATGAACCTACCAATTAGCCCACCAATAGGACCGAATAGAAGGGCAAATGCGAAAATGAAAGGGGCAAGTAGAATAAGAAATGCGACGAGAATTATACCAACGAGCCATGGAACGGGTTCTGTTCCGAATGTTGTGCCGTATGATACTGATATTCCCATGATGATCCACATTCGACTCAAAATGTCTGTTGCAGTGAATACATATTCGGGGATCAATATCTGCGGAATCACAGCTACTAGTCCGACTCCTAACAACTCAGTTAATATCCCTGCAACGAATCCTCCTGAGATATCACCTGCAAGGATTCCCACAATGAACACGATAATGAAAATGCTAGGTAATCCTCCCAAAGATAAGGAGATAATTCCAGTTTTGATATCAACGATGAACAGAATTATTCCTACAATTGTCGCGAATAGAACTTTCTTCCATTGCATAAGATGGTCCTCCAAATTTGCGCAAATACATTACCCCATAGTACAAAGTTGCTTATGAATTATTGGCACGACGAAACAACTATTCTATAAGTTTCTGTCCGAAGCCTTTTCCAAACTCTTGTGCTCTTGACTCTTCATCATCAGCTAGAGGACCTTTTCGACCAGTGACCTTAGCTGAAAATCTTCCTTCGAGAGAGATACCTGGAAGCTTCTCTTGGATAATGGTTTCAAGCTTAGCGACAGCTACATCCTTGTTTCCACCAGTGTATGTGTCAAATGCTACACCAATCTTTGCCTTGAGATGGACTATCGTAGCTCTATCTATAAAACGTACAAGATTCAAAGCTGGCTCTTGGTTATGGTTGGGACACCCTAGAAGAATCGCATCAAAATCACACAGTTCGTCAGTGTGAATCTCCCCAGTCTTTTTGATCAGACACTCTACACCCTCTACAGAGTTGATGCCCCGGCCTATTGCGTCTGCTATCCTAGCTGTGTTGCCATAGACACTTTCGTAGACGATGATTACTTGCTTCATAAGACTTCGCCGTTAGGCATTCGAGTTCTCCCTCTTATACATTGTTTCAGGGACTATCTTCTCTCCCAACCTGAAGACCGTCACATTGATTCTTGCCATCTTTATCCAACTTACGCGAAAATGCATAGACGTCTTATAGGATGTTCGTTTCTGTGATTGGTAACCTAAACCGCAAGGCGTTACGTGAAACTAAACTCCTATTATAGCAACTGTAAGTACATTGAAAGTCTGCAATTGGACCTCAACGCATTCTAAGTCCGGAAGAGTGTTCGAATCTCCAATTAGCTATCCAGAAAACATCGAGGTGAACCGAGATTACACACTCTAAAACCAAGATTCTACTCTTTATGTTAATTTTGACCATGGTCTTAGCACCGATACAGGTGATGGCCACGGAAACACCTGGGACTGTTACAACCATTGAGAAGGTCCCTACTCCCTCAGTGACAAGAACGTGGAGTACACTCTCTTTGATTTATGACAACCAATTCCATGATCCTGCGGAGTTAGATGAAGAGATTGAGAACATTCACACCACTGTACCTCAGCTCGTAGACCTTGAAGTGATTGGGGAGAGTTACGAAGGGAGAAACCTAACTTATCTTCGCATCACAAATGAACAGAACACAGTTCAAAAAGCAAAGACTTTGGTCGTTGCACAACATCATGGGCGCGAGCAGATTACTGTTGAGCTCGCTCTTCGTTTCATACATCATCTGCTCAACAACTATGGGATAGATGAGACTATTACAGAATATGTCGATACTCAGGAGATATTCGTCATCCCAACTCTTAATCCAGATGCGCTCGAAGTGGTTGTCAATGAGGGGAATCACTGGCTTCGAAAGAACCTCCGACCGTTCGATAATGATTTAGATGGATTTTTCTCAGAGGATGATGTCGATGATGAGAATGGAGATGGTGCGATCTCCAATTTCTTAGTCTATCTCAAAGACTCTCAAAGCGATAATCCCAACTACGAAGACTATGACTGGGAATACTATGAGGGTATTGACGACGATGGAGACGGACAATTCAATGAGGATGAAGTTGGACTTGTTGACCTCAATCGAAACTATGCTACAGAATGGGGTACTGGTTATGGGTCCTCCTCAGATGAAACAACTCAAGTATATCATGGAACTGGACCTTTCTCTGAGCCTGAAACCCAGGCGTTTCGAG
>Ga0255052_10001038_pt1 | contig 21439 bp, 23 predicted proteins | sample JV7_2_21_MG_FD_188632 | JGI IMG/M metagenome (GOLD analysis project Ga0255052, IMG submission 188632) | Seawater microbial communities from Jervis Inlet, British Columbia, Canada - JV7_2_21 | ecosystem: Environmental > Aquatic > Marine > Inlet | place: Canada: British Columbia | collected... | reverse complement strand
TGTTCCGCGGTACCCACAATGTGCCCGAGTGTAGCGCCCCGACCAGACCGAACAAGGGTGCGTTTGGCAGTTTGCGTATGGGCATTACGGGCCGTGCGCACCCGGTGAGCTGGTAGCATACGGCGCGCGCGCCGGGAAATAAGCTATTAATGATGATTACAGAGGGCATGGACTTCCGGGTTGTACCGCAAGTTCCAGAGTAACTAGATGCTGAGCTGAAACAGGAAGTAGTGGTCGACGAGTAGCGCCGCGAACAAAATACCCAGGTACGTGATTGAGAACTTGAACATGCGCATCGGCAATTCGAGATCGCCGGGTGTACGGCGCATCTGAATCGCGAAGTACAGAAATACAGCGTCGAGCACTACGGCGGCCGCAAGATAAATCAGGCCACTCATTCCTGTTAGATACGGAATGATCGTGATCAGTACAAGCAATATCGTATAGAGAAGTATGTTAAGCCGCGTGTACTCTTCGCCGTGAGTCACGGGCAACATTGGAATGCCTACTTTTTCGTATTCTTCTTTTCTCGCGATTGCCAGGGCCCAGAAATGCGGCGGGGTCCAGACGAAGATAATCAAGAACAGCAACAGTGCGCTGCTGTTTACTTCACCGGTAATCGCGGTCCAGCCGAGTACCGGCGGCGCCGCACCTGCCGCGCCGCCAATGACGATGTTCTGCGGTGTCGCGCGCTTCAGGAATACCGTATAAATGACGGCATAGCCGATCAACGATGAAAAGGTCAGGATGGTCGTCAACGGGTTGACGAGAAACCAGAGAATGATCATCGCAATCAAGCACAGTACGGAGGCAAAGCTCAAGGCCGCCTTTTCGGTGAGCTTGCCCTGCGGAAGCGGCCGACCCCGTGTTCGCATCATCAAAATGTCGGTACGCGCATCAAGGACGTGATTGAAAACGGCGGCGGATGAAGAAGCGAGACCGATGCCCAATGTGCCAAAAAACAAAGCGCCCAATGGGGGCCAGCCAGGCACCGAAAGAAACATGCCGACGATTGCGGTGAACACAATTAACATGACAACACGAGGCTTCGTCAGCTCATAGTAATCACGCCAGTCCGTGTAAGTTTCTACGTTTGTATTCACGCGTCTATTCGTTAACCGATTCGTGACAGTCTTAGCAGATGCTTCACGTCATCGACCATATCGGCCGGGTCAAGGTCCGGTCGAAAATACATCACCAGATTGCCGAGCGGGTCGATCAGAAAGTAACCACCTGCCGGAAGGTCCGCGGGCCTCTTATTAATCAGCAGGCCTGTCAGTCTGCTGTCCTCTGCCATTATCAGACCCTGATGCTCCTTAGCAATAAACACTGTATCGGGCGCCGTATCGCCGCGCAAGAAGACGCGCTGCAGGCGTTCCATTTCCTTGCCCAGCATCATGCGTGACTGGCGCAATGTATAAAGTGCGCTGCGGCATTGGTCGTCGCAGGAAGCCCGGTTGGTATATAGCAGCAGCCAGGAGGTGCCGTCGTACTGCTCGCTAATCGGCGAATTGGATAGTTCCTTGCGTACGTTTATGTAGGGCTCGAGTAAAGCGCCGTGATTGCTGCGGCCGGCAGGCTGTAAAGCGCTCCCCTGGAAGTACAACAAAGCGGCGATCAGGAGCGGCCCGAGGAAGGCGACCGCTATCAACGACAGTTGCAGGCGCCCTTTCTTTGGATCTGGTGACTCGCTCAAGACTCAAGACCGCGTTTGCGGAAGTTCCAGACGAGCAAACCGGCGAGGACGACTCCCATCGCAAGCCATTGCAAGGCGTAAGCGAAATGTCTGCCCGGCCCCATTTCCTCGGGTACCCAGTGGCGGAAAAAGCCGAAGCTCTCTTCCGGATCCAGCAGCAGGACGAAAGGCTGTACGTCCTTGCCGAGCGTCACGGCAAGCTCCTCAAGGGTCGGATAGACCGCGCGCTGTGGCCAGTCCGCTGGTGACGCAATGGCGTCACCCATCCGGTAGCCGGCTCTCGGCAAAGAGCCAGCACGGCCACGAACCGTTACTCGGGTGCCTTCAAGTTCGAGGCCGTTGACATCGACGTCGGGACCGCTGCGCTCGAACCAGCCGCGATTGACCAGTAACGCCGGCGCATCACTGGAGATGATAAGTGGTGTCAGCACGTAGTAACCGTAGCGACTGTTGATGATGATGTTCTCAAGCAGGAACTGGTGTTCGCCGTCGAACTGGCCGGTCGCCTTAAGTTTCTGAAAAGGACGAACCGCCATGCCGTCAGACCATGCAGCAAAACCGGCCTGTGAATCGAACGCCTGTTTCTGTGCGCGCTTATCGAGGCCGCGGTCGATTTGCCAGACGCCGAGCGCCGCAAACTGAATGACCAGAACAGCGCCAATTACGTACGGAAGCCAGCCGAGGATTTTCTTTTTGGTGATGATGATCAAGATATAATCAGTCGTAATCGATGCTGGAGTTAGCCATGAAGATCATTGTACTGCTTCTGCTCGCGGCCATAGTGCTCGCCCTGTTCTCCGGGTTGTTCTTTCTCGTCAAGGACAAGGACCATCCGAGCTCGCCGCGGCTGCTAACCGCTCTTAAAGTCCGGGTCGGACTCTCCATCGCCCTCGTCCTGTTATTGGTGTTGTCGTATCAATACGGCTGGATTTCGTCGTAGGAGCGCCTCTTGAGGCGCGACCAAATCGCGCTCCAAGGAGCGCTCCAACGGCACTCTGCTACATCCAGTAAACAAACACGTACAAACCGACCCAGATGACATCAACGAAGTGCCAATACCAGGCTACGGCTTCAAACGCGAAATGTTTGTCCGGCGTGAAATGCCCTTTTACAACGCGTAGCCAGATGATCGTCAGCATGATCGCGCCGAGCGTCACGTGCATGCCATGAAAGCCGGTCAACATGAAAAATGTCGAGCCGTAAATCCCGGTCGTTAATTTCAGATTCATGTGCTCATAGGCTTCGATGTACTCAGCGGCCTGCAGGTACACAAAGATAAAACCGAGGATGAACGTCATGGCGAGAAATGCAGTCAGGATGCCGCGTTTACCCGCAAGCAGTGCGTGATGCGCGATAGTTACCGTGATACTGCTCGTCAGCAGGATTACTGTGTTTATTAGCGGCAGACCGAAAGGGCCCATCGCCTCGAACTCGCCGCCAACCGCACCCGGGCCATTCGTTGGCCAGGTGCTTTCGTACCCGGACCACAGCAACAGGTTGGTAAAGAAATTATTGCTGTCGCCGCCCAGCCAGGGAATCGACATATTTCTGGCGTAGAACAATGCGCCAAAGAACGCCGCGAAGAACATCACCTCTGAAAAGATGAACCAGAACATCCCCATGCGGAACGACTTGTCCACCTGAGCGTTGTAAAGGCCGCCAACGCTTTCGCCGATGACTGTGCTGAACCAACCAACGAGCATAAACACAACAATAGCGACGCCCGTTAGCATGACCCAGAAGCCGGCGTCCGCGCCGTTCAGCCAGGAAGACACACCCACCATAAGAAACAACAGTCCGATCGAACCGACGATGGGCCAGTGGCTGCCGTGCGGGACGTAGTATCTATCTTGTGCGTGTGACATAGGTGTTCTCTGTAGCAAATAAGGTATACGACAAAGTTATAGTGTCGACATAGTCGGGGAGTTCCGGGTCAACGATGAACTGCAGCGGCAATGCGCGCTCTTCGTAAGCCGCAAACTCCTGGCTGGTGAAACAAAAGCATTCGATCTTCTTGAAGTATTCGTTTGCCACGAGTGGTGCAATACTTGGCACGGCCTGTCCAATCATGTCGCTGTCCGCACGATTGGTTGCCGAAAACGTGGCGAAATACATCTTGCCCGGGTGCAATTCCATGCTGTCGACGTCGGCGGCGAAAGACCAGGGGGCGTATTCGTTCACTGTCGTCACAAACTCTATGCGCACAGTGCGCGCCAGGTCGGGCTGCTCAACGGCGAGCTGCGCGGTTGCTGAACTGCGGCTGCCGAAACCGGTGATGTCGCAAAATACATCATAAAGTGGTGGTAAAACCAGAAAACCGAATGCGAACATGCCGGCAGCAAAAACGAACAGGCGGGCTGTTAGTGAGCGATTACTAATTTGTGGCTGCGGCTCATTCATAATCTATGCGCGGAGTATGCCCATGAGGATGAAGCCGACGTAAAAGGCGATGGCGATCCCGGCCATGACGAGTGCCGTGCGACGAATGTTCTTTCGTTGTTCACTATCGTCGCGGGTCACTTAAACGACTCCTGTGCAACGCGGGCTTTCGGCGGTGTTTCAAAAGTGTGGTACGGCGCCGGTGACGGCACAGTCCATTCGAGGCCCCTGGGGGCTTCCCACACACGGTCGGTTGCTTCCACGCCCTTCTTCGATGTCAGCAGCACGTAGACGAAGATAAGCTGCGACAAGCCGAAGCCAATGGCACCAACACTCGCCATCCAGTTGAAGTCCGCAAACTGGGTGGAGTAGTCAGGAATGCGCCGCGGCATGCCGGCCAGGCCAAGGAAGTGCATCGGAAAGAACGTCAGGTTGACGAAAATGGTCGACAGCCAGAAGTGCAACTTGCCAGCGGTTTCGTTGTACATGTAGCCAGTCCACTTCGGCAGCCAGTAATAAGCGCCAGCCATTATTGCGAAGACAGAACCCGGAACCAGCACATAGTGAAAGTGAGCAACGACGAAATAGGTATCGTGGTATTGGATGTCGGCCGGAGCAATGGCAAGCATCAGGCCCGAAAAACCACCGATCGTGAACAGAAACACGAAAGCGAGCGAGAACAACATCGGCGTTTCGAATGTCATCGCGCCGCGCCACATCGTTGCGACCCAGTTGAAGATCTTCACACCGGTTGGCACGGCGATAAGCATGGTGGCGAACATAAAGAACAGCTGACCGGATAAAGGCATGCCAACAGTAAACATGTGATGCGCCCAGACGATGAATGATAAGAATGCGATGGCCGAAGCTGCGTAAACCATCGAGTCGTGACCAAACAGCGGCTTTCTTGAAAACGTTGGAATGATTTCCGACACGACACCGAAGGCCGGCAAAATCATGATGTAAACCTCGGGGTGGCCAAAGAACCAGAAAATGTGCTGGAACATGACCGGGTCGCCGCCGCCGGCAGCGAGGAAAAAGCTTGTGCCGAAAAACTGATCGGTCAGCAACATAGTGACAGCACCGGCGAGCACAGGCATTACCGCTATAAGCAGGTAAGCCGTAATCAACCAGGTCCATACAAACATTGGCATCTTGAGTAACCACATTTCAGGAGCGCGCATGTTGAGAATTGTGACGATGATGTTGATAGCGCCCATGATCGAGCTCAGACCCAGCAGGTGTACCGAGAAAATCAAGAACGGGAACGCATCACCGGTTTGCAGCACGAGCGGCGGATACATCGTCCAGCCGCTGGCCGGAGCACCGCCGGGCATAAACAATGTTGAGATCAACATGCCGAAGGCAACGGGCAGAATCCAGAATGACCAGTTGTTCATTCGCGGCAACGCCATGTCGGGCGCACCGATCATCATCGGAATCATCCAGTTAGCCAGGCCCACAAATGCAGGCATGACAGCGCCGAACACCATGACGAGCGCATGTACTGTTGTCATCTGATTGAAGAACTCGGGATGAACAAATTGTAGCCCTGGAGCCATCAGTTCGGAACGGATGATGAGCGCCATGGCGCCACCAACGAAAAACATTACCAAGCTGAGTACCAGGTACAAGGTACCTATATCTTTATGGTTGGTCGTAAACAGCCAACGCGTGAAGCCTTTCGCCGGACCGTGATCGTCGTGCGTGTCTGCTACAGCGGCAGTCATGGTCGAGCCTCCATCTGCGCAAGTTGCGCACTGCCGTCTGTGCGTGTATCGACCCAGGCCTGATACGCGTCAGGCTCGACGACTTCAATTACAATCGGCATATAGCCGTGATCCTTGCCACAAAGCTCCGCGCACTGACCGCGGAAGGTGCCGGCTTCTTCGGCCCGAAACCAGGCCTCATTAATGATGCCTGGAATTGCATCGCGCTTGATCGCCAGTTCGGGTACCCACCAGGCGTGAATAACATCCTTCGATGTCAGCAACAATCGAACCTTCTTGCCTTTGGGAACGACCAATGGGCGGTCGACTTCCAGCAAATAGTTCTCAACGCTGAAAGGATCAATGCCCGATTCTTTGAAACGCGCCTTGACGCTCGGTAGCGCCAGGCTTGAATAGAATTCAATGCCTTCATCCTGATACTTGTAATGCCACTTCCACTGGTATGCGGTGACGACGACCGATACGTCAGGGTTACGCGAGTCTTCGAGTTTGATCATTGTCTCAGCGGCCGGTACAGCCATCAGCAGTAAGATAACGCATGGAATCGTCGTCCAGATGACCTCTGCGGTCGTGCTGTGCGAAAAAGACGCAGGCTGGACGCCGGCGGCCTTGCGGTGCTTGAAAAGCGAAACAATCATCACACCAAAGACGATGATGCCGATGGCAACACACCACCAGAAAACCATCATGTGCAGATCGTAGGTTTCGGCGCTGAGTTCGGTAATACCGCGCGGCATATTCAGCGCCCAGTCGGCGCTAGCCCCACTCACCCAGATAAGACCGAGCAAGCTCAGAAACGATTTTCGTATCATTTGAATGTTCACCTGGAGGCCTCGAAAGTGGGCCACTTTTGTCTTTGGATCAAGGGTTTGCAGTTGCCAGGTTCCGCGATTTGCTAACCGCTGGCAAAAAAGCTTGGGCAGTGTACTGAAACAGCGCGGGGCATGCAATCCTGAGAAGCGCCTAATTCTCGGGATATACGCTTAGTTTACAATAACTTGTGGATTATCTGTTGCGCTGGCGGATTCGGCCTGCTGGAACTCGAAATTCCCCGTCGACAGATCGCGGACCTGAGCCCCAACAGTGGCCGAAAACCAGTTCAAGCTCTAGTGTCAGCAGACCGTTATCGCGCAAGCCATCAAGTGCCGCCGTCATAGCCTTGAAGCGCTTCGGGGCCGAGAGAGAGCGGTTTCGCCGCAACAGGCTGTTACGTGCGCCCATCGCCGTAAGGTCCTGGAAAAGGGCATCGGCATTCCTGTAAGTAACAGCAAGCCGGTCCACGTCAAGAACAGGATCACGCAACCCGGCCTGAATCGCGGCGTCGCCGATGTCGTGCATGTCTGGAAACATATTGACGTGTGCGTGAGTATCAACGCATTGGCAGGCGTGGCGAATTTCGCTCAGGCTATCGGGGCCGAGTGTGGCGAAAGCGAACAGGCCATCCTTGACCAGCACTCGTGAGATCTCACTAAACGCCCGTGAAGGATTACCGACCCACGGGAGCAGCAAATTGGCGAATACAAAGTCAATGCATTGATCGGCGAATGGAAGCGCCGTAGCGTCAGCCTGCACGGCCGATGTCCGCGAAAACCACCCCTGCTTTTTGCCTGCCTGTTCAAGCATGTTATGAGATAAGTCGACAGCTAAAACGTTGGCCCGTCGAAATCGTCGCGCGAGAAGTCGTGTTGCGGTTCCTGTCGCTGCCCCGAGGTCCAGGACTGTTCGCGGCTCAATAAGCATCGGTGCGAGTCGGCGCATGAGGCCGTCGCGTGTTGCGGTGTGGACGAAGTCAACGGAATCGAATCGAGCAGCAGCACTATCGAAGCGCCGCCGCACATCATTACGATTCAGTATCGAATTATCGTCGTTGCTCATGCGGTAAACCGTAACACGCTTTATTTATGTATCGCGGCAAAAGAGGCGTGGCACCGTGCACGCACAGTCTTTGAGACTGTCAGCATGCGTTGGTCTTTGATAACAGCAGGGTTGCTGACATTGGCAACACAGCTCGGGCACACCCTGGAAAATGCAGTGATGCCGGATGCTTGTGTATTCTGTGGTTTACGGCAGCGTCCCGGTGGTGCCCTCATTTGCGCACCCTGCTACAGCGATTTACCGTGGATCAATAAAGCCTGTCGTCGCTGTGCATGCCCGCTTGTCGCAGATCTTCCGGCCGACGTTTTCTGTGCTGAGTGCCAGAAAGCACCGCCCCCGTTCGAGCTTGCGATCGCACCGCTCCTGTATGCCTTTCCTGTTGATGCGGCCATCAAAGCGATGAAATTCAAGCGCAAGCTTTTCTACGCGCCGGCGTTTGCCCATATTCTGATCGAGGCGATGCACGACCTGTCGGCTGATATTGACGCTCTGCTACCGGTGCCGCTGCATTGGCGCAGACAGGCGTCGCGCGGCTTTAACCAGGCGGGTGAGCTGGCCAGGGCGATTCGGAAGACAACGGGTCTTCCGCTCCTCGACAATGTCCGACGTCATCGTGCGACGCCCTTTCAGTCGGGACTGGTCGCAGCACACCGGCAGCGGAATCTGCGCGCGGCGTTCAAAGTGCGCCGTGGAGCGATGCCGCGACATGTGCTGATTGTCGATGATGTGATTACGACCGGGGAAACCTGTCGCCAGCTCGCAATAACGGTGCTCGACGCTGGCGCGGAGAAAATCAGCGTGCTGGCGATCGCTAGGGCGTAACGGGCGTAAATGCGTAATGCAGCACAATGCCGACGAAGATCACCAAACCGATGTTGTGATTGTGTAAAAACGCGGCAAAGCACCCGGCTGGTTGCCGGTCGCGTGCAAGCCACTGGTGGTAGGCCATCAGGCCCGCAGCGCCGGCAACCGACAGGTAATACCAGAAACCCAATTCGGCACGTAGGCCGATGAGCACGAGAGCGGCCAACATCAGAACTTGCAGACCGGCGATGACAAACAGATCGACGTCGCCAAACAATAGCGCCGTCGACTTGACGCCGATCTTGCGATCGTCTTCGCGATCGACCATGGCGTAGTAAGTGTCGTAAATAACGGTCCAAATGAGGGCTGTGCCGAAAATAAGCCACGCGAGCTGCGATACCTGTCCGGTTTGCGCGGCGAAGGCCATGGGCACGGCCCAACCGAAAGCGGCGCCAAGGACAAACTGCGGAATTGACACATAACGCTTGATGAAGGGGTAGGCGACAGTCAAGGCCGCAGCGACGATTGCGAGCATGCGGGCAGGGCGATTGAGCATTGTCGCGAGGCCGATCGCGATCAGCGATAGTGCGATAAAGAGGATCAACGCTTCGGCGGGTGCAACGGCGCCGGAGGCAATCGGCCGCGTCCTGGTGCGTTCGACGTAGGGGTCGATTTTTCGGTCGACATAGTCATTGAGCACGCAGCCGGCAGAGCGCATCATGAAAACGCCAGCGACGAAGATGACGAACAGGCCCTGGTCCGGATGTCCTTTACCGGCAAGCCACAACGCCCAGAGTGTCGGCCACAGCAACAACCAGGTACCGATCGGCTTATCGATACGCATTAGCTTGCTGTAATTGCGAAGCTGGGAAACTATGTCCTGCTTCAGTTTTGAGGTGAAGACGTTCTTCATATTCTTGGATAGTGTACTTGCTTCAGTCTACCTCAGTCGCGCTCCAAGGAACGCTGCAACTCGTTTTTATACCTTTCCAAAATGTCCGGCATCGCCTAACCATCGTCGCACGATGGCGGTAGCGGCGTCCGAATGGCTGATGCTTTCGGCCGCAATCTGCACTTTCGGCATCAATTCGGCATCGCGGACCAGGTTGGCGATGCGGTACTCGGGCAGGCCGGTTTGGCGTGTGCCGAGCAGTTCTCCGGGGCCACGCAACTCAAGGTCGCGTTGCGCAACGACAAAACCATCATTGGTGTCACGCAGCACTGCCAGGCGGTTCCGCGCCAGTTGTCCGAGCGGTGGTTTGTACAGCAAAACACAATGACTCCGGGTGGTGCCGCGACCAACGCGGCCACGTAACTGATGCAACTGAGACAGGCCCATGCGCTCGGCATTTTCAACGATCATCAGATTGGCATTGGGCACATCCACACCGACCTCGATGACCGTTGTTGCGACAAGCACCTGAATAAGGCCCTCCTTAAAGGCCTGCATGCCACGCTCCTTCTCTGCCTGGCGCATACGGCCGTGCACCAGGCCAACACGCAGCTCGGGGAGCGCCTCGGTCAACATTTCAAAACTGGCCGCGGCTGCCTCGTAGTCGAGCACATCGGACTCTTCGATAAGCGGGCACACCCAGTAAGCCTGTTGACCGGACTGACAAGCCGTTCGGACGCGGGCGATGATTTCCTCGCGACGATTCTCGGGTAGCGCTATGGTTGAGACCGGCTTACGGCCTGGTGGCAGCTCATCGATGACCGACGTATCGAGATCGGCATACGCGGCCATCGCAAGCGTTCGCGGAATAGGGGTCGCCGTCATGACGAGCTGGTGTGGATAACCGTGTTCGCTTACGCCCTTTTCTCGCAAAGCGACGCGTTGATGAACGCCAAAGCGGTGTTGCTCGTCGATGATCACGAGTGCGAGATTCTTGAACTCGACACCTTCCTGGAACAACGCGTGCGTACCGACGACGAGCTTGGCGCTGCCCTCGAGAATGGAGTCGAGCGCTTCGCGCCGTGCGGCGGCACGTTGACTGCCACTTAACCAGGCGGGCTCTATGCCAAGTGGTCGAAACCAATCACTAAAGCTGCGCCAGTGCTGCTCGGCTAACAATTCAGTCGGCGCCATGATCGCTGCCTGCACCCCGCAAGAGATCGCTTTTAGGCAGGCTATTGCTGCGATAATCGTCTTGCCCGAACCGACATCTCCCTGGATCAGCCGCATCATTGGATGCGCATCCCCCAGGTCGGAGAGAATTTCATCGACAACCCGACGTTGAGCTCGGGTAAGGTCGAATGGCAGACCGCCAACAAATTCGACGACCTCGCTGCTGCCGCCTGTAAGCGCGGCCGCACTCTTCGTTCGCGCCAACGCGCGCAGGCTGCGCAAACTCATGTAATGTGCCAGTAACTCTTCAAATGCCAGACGTTGCTGACACGGATGCTTGCCACCCAACATGAGCGCTACGTCGGCATCGGCCGGCGGCCGGTGCAAATACAAAACGGCTTCCATCAACTCAGGAAGGCCCAAGTGATCGCGTACCGATCCGGGTAATAATTCCTGCGGTGGAAAGCTGTGCATGATGCGCAAAGCCTGATCGGTCAGGTTACGCAGGCGGCCTTGTTGTACACCTTCAGTGGCTGGATAAATCGGTGTGAGGGTGTCATTGATCGCCGCATCCTGGTCTTGACGCAGTACGCGATATTCCGGATGAATCATCTCGAGACCCGCGGCTCCCTTGCGTGCTTCGCCGAAGCAAGTCAAGCGCACGCCAGGCTGAAACTGCGCCTGTTGTTGCCGCGAAAAATAAAAAAACCGGAGCGTCATTTGACCACTGCCGTCACTTATACGAACCAGGAGATTGCGCCGGCCGCGGTAGGCGGTTTCCGCGAGTAACACCTCACCGCTGATCAGGCACCTGACCCCGGCCCGCAGGGCACCGATCCTGACGAGCTGCGTGCGATCCTCATAACGCAGCGGCAACAGGAACAAGAGGTCCTCAACGCGGAACAGATCCAGGCGTTCAAGTTTCTTCGCGAGAGCCGGACCTATGCCGTTAAGGTCGGTCAGAGGTGAAGCGAGGTTAGAGCGCGAGGATTGCATCCGCCTCGACGTCGGCGCCCTTCGGCAAGGAAGCAACACCGACAGCGGCGCGTGCCGGATAAGGTTGCTCAAAGTAGTCTTCCATGACGCTGTTGACCGTTGCGAAATTAGCAAGGTCTGTCAAAAAAACAGTCAACTTTACGACTTGATTGAGATCGCCTCCCGTAGCCTCGGCAACGGCCTTCAGGTTATCGAAAACCTGCCGGGCTCGTGCTTCAAAATCACCATCCACAAGCTCCATGGTTGCCGGATCAAGCGGAATCTGGCCGGACAGGAAAACCAGGTCGCCGGCCCTGATTGCTTGCGAATACGTACCGATCGCAGCCGGCGCGGCATCGCTGTGAGTTGCTTGCTTGTTCATCTGAGCCCTCGTGTTTTCTTATTTGTCTGGATCAGGCGCAATCGCGAACCACACGAATGACGTTTGGCATATTGCGTACGCTACGCATTATCTGCGCAAGGTGTGTCCGATCCCTAACCTGCAACAGGAACGATAGCACCGAGCAGTCCTCATGGCGGCCAAGAACGGCAACCTGCTCGATATTCGAGCCGCTGTCGCCAATTGTTGCTGCGACCTCGGCTAGCACACCAGGCTTATTAAGTGTGTCGACTTGAATTTGGCTCGCGAACTCGCGATCAATCACATCTTCCCAGCTGACCGAGATCCACTTCTCAGGCTGCTTGCGAAAGTTGCTCAGATTGCCGCAATTGTTGCGATGTATAACGATGCCGCGCCCGGAACTTAGATAACCCATGACCTCGTCGCCTGGTATCGGGTGGCAGCATCGCGCATAGCTGACGACCATGCCTTCGGTACCGGCGATGACAAGACTCGCCGTGCTTGGTTCGGACTCGCCTTCTTCATTGACGCCAGTCAGAAAGCGCGCGGTGAGCGGGGCAAGACGCTCGCCCAGGCCAATCTGCTCGAACAACTCCTCGTTGCTATTGAGGCCAAGTTCGTCGAGTGCGGACTTCATACGCACTTTGCCGACCTTGCGCAGTGATGAGTCGAGATCCTTAAGGGATCGGTCGAGCAGTCGCTTACCGAGGTCAACAGACTCGCTCGAACGCATCGTTTTCATATGGTTGCGAATCGCCGTACGGGCTTTGGCGGTGCGGACAAAGGTCAGCCAGTTCGGATTCGGCTTGGCGCCACGTGTTGTCACAATCTCGACCGTCTGACCATTTTGCAACGGCGTGCGCAGCGGAATCAGGCGCCGATCAATCTTGGCGGCGACGCAGCGATTGCCGATATCGGTATGCACGGCATATGCGAAGTCAACAGTTGTTGACCCTTTGGGCATCGGCAGGATGTCGCCCTTGGGCGTAAAGACATAGATTTTGTCGGGAAATAAGTCGACCTTAACGCTCTCTAGAAACTCCTCCGAGGTTCCAGAACGCTGCAGCTCCGCAAGGTTGGCCAGCCAGTCTCGCGCGCGTCTTTGCGGCGTTGCATCGGATTTTTCCTCCGCCTTGTATTGCCAGTGCGAAGCAACGCCCGACTCGGCGACACGGTCCATGTCGCGCGTGCGAATCTGCACTTCGAGCGGTTGACCCTTCGGCCCGAACAACGTCGTGTGCAGTGACTGATAGCCGTTGATGCGTGGAATAGCGACGTAGTCTTTGAAGCGGCCTGGCATCGGTTTGTACAGTCCATGCACAAGTCCAAGCACTTTGTAACAGTTATTCACATCGTCGACGATGATGCGAAAGCCGAACACATCGACAACATCGTTCAATAGACGCTTTTTCTCCAACATTTTCTTATAAACGCTGTAGAGATGTTTCTCGCGTCCGATAACCTCGGCGCTGATGTTCTCGTCAGCAAGGGTCTTGCTAAACTCTTCAGAAATACGCCTGACCATCTGTCGCTGGCTTCCCTTGCTGCGGCGCAGTGCTTTCTCGAGCACGCGGTAGCGCATCGGATACAGGTAGCGAAAACCGAGGTCTTCGAGCATGACTTTGAAGCGGTTGATGCCGAGGCGATTCGCAATGGGCGCGTAGATGTCCAGGGTCTCGCGGGCGATGCGGGCCTTTTTCTTGGCTGGCATGGCGTCCAGGGTCTGCATGTTGTGCAGGCGATCGGCGAGCTTCACGAGAATGACACGAATGTCTTCGATCATCGCCAGCATCATTTTGCGAAAGCTCTCGGCCTGCGCTTCGGCGCGGCTGTGAAACTGAATCTGGTCGAGCTTGCTGACACCGTCGACAAGAATGGCGACCTCCGCGCCAAACTTTTCTTCGATCTCAGTTATCGATGCTTCGGTGTCCTCCACAACATCATGCAGAATGGCGGCCGAGATGGCCTGTGCATCAAGATGCATGTCGGCGAGCTCTTGGGCGACCGCGACAGGGTGGGAGATATAGTCTTCACCTGACTGGCGCTTTTGGCCATCATGAGCCACAGCGCCAAACTCGTAGGCCTGGATGATGATCTCGATCTGATCCCCGGGAAGATACGATTCGAGTTTTTCAACAAGCTGCCGCAAGCCGTGGTCGCGTTTTGACGCGCCCGGCAATTTGGCTAACAGAGTTGCAGCGTAATCCATCTCCTGATCATACCCGCGTTACGCGGAATGTCAGGTGTATAGCATGGCAGGTTAAAGGCCGACTAGTCGCCGATTGAGATGCCGCGTACGGGCAATACTTCTTCTGTAATCTCGGCTTGCATGAACTCTTCAGCCGGTGGCACATCGATCTCTTCGAGAATTGCAGGTGTGACGAGGCCGTCGGCAATCTCTCGAAGCGCGATCACGGTTGGCTTGTCATTTTCGAGTTCGACCATAGGCTCTGCACCGTGTGCCACTCGACGGGCGCGCTTGGCGGCGACTAGCACCATCTCGAAAATGTTGTTGATATTGTCCACGCAGTCTTCAACGGTGATTCTGGCCAAGTGGATTCTCCAAAAGGTGATTAATTACAAGATCATGTTTTTCGTGTAGCTACGGAGCAAGAATAGGACGGCCCTGGGGTGTGGGTCCAGCCCTTATTCCAAAAAGTTATTAGCCGGCGATCGCAGCAATACTGCGGCGTAGTACATCGTTGTCGGTCGACTGGCCCTCGCCCAGGCCATCCAGCACGGCCTGAAGCTTGACGACAGCGTCGTCGAGATCGTCATTGATTACAACGCAGTCGAATTCGTCCCAATGCGACATGTCACTGAGCGCATCGTCCAGGCGACGTGATATTACGGCGTCGCTGTCGGTGCCTCGGTCCCTGAGACGCCGCACGAGTTCGTCGTGCGAGGGCGGCATAATGAAAATCGTCACGCATTGGGGCATCGACTTGCGGACCTGCCGCGCGCCCTGCCAGTCAATTTCGAGGATAACGCTATGCCCATCATGCAGATGTTCGTCTACCTGCTTACGACTCGTGCCATAGAGATTGTCGAATACTGTCGCCGATTCCAGCATTGCACCCTGGTCGCGAAGCGATACGAATGTCTCTTCATCGACAAACAGATAGTCAACCCCGTCAGCCTCATTGCGCCGCTGTGGCCGGGTCGTATACGAGATGGAGAACCGCAAATCCGGATTATTGCGTGTCACGGCCTGCACAAGCGTTGTCTTGCCGGCGCCCGAAGGCGCGGCGATGACGAACAATTTAGCCTGCGGATCATTCAATGTGGAACCTACTCGATGTTCTGAATTTGCTCACGCATCTGCTCGATCAGTACTTTGAGTTCAACCGCTGCTTTGGTTGTATCAGCGTCAGCGGACTTGGACCCAAGTGTGTTCGCCTCGCGGTTGAGTTCCTGCATCAGGAAGTCGAGTCGCCGGCCGACCGGCTCGCCACTTGCCAGGGCCTGACGGATTTCGACGAGGTGGCTGTCGAGCCGGTCTAGCTCTTCATCAACATCGAGTTTTTGTGCGATCAGAGCCAGCTCAACCTCGAGTCTTGCGGGGTCTGCTTCGACATCGATGCGTTCAATACGCTCCCGTTGTTTTGCGTGTGCACCGGCCAGAACATCCGGCATGCGTTGCCGAACGGATGCGCTCAATGTCGCAATGTCGACGCAACGCGACTCGAGCATTGCTGCGATTCGGCCGCCTTCACTAGCGCGCATTTGGGCCATGGCTTGCAGCGCCTGATCGAGCAATGCGGCAGCCTCCTCCTGCAAGGGCTCAGCGTCGACCTCTGTTTCGCTAATGACGCCGGGCCAGCGCAAAATATCGATGGGGTTCGGTGCCGAAGATTCCGGCAATGTTTGACGAATTTCTGTGACCCGCGTAGCAATCAACTGCAGTAGATCAGCGTTAAGCTTCATCTCTGCTTGTTGATCGAAGGCTCGACGCAAATTCAGTACACACTCGACCTTGCCGCGCTTGAGCATGGCGGAAACCTGCTGTTTAAACACCTGCTCTTGCGGCCGCAATTCGTCGGGCAAACGAAATTGCACATCAAGGTAGCGGTGATTGACTGAACGCAATTCCCACGTCAATGTGCCGGCGCTTGATTCGGCGGACTGCCGTGCAAAGCCTGTCATACTGTGTAACATCGATTCATTGTTATTGAACTGACCTAAGCCCGCAACCGCTATGCAAATCGAATATGCCAAAGTCTCCGCATTAGGGGATCGTTCGGACAATCAGGATCGCGCTGCCGTCGTTGTTGCTGACAATGCTGCGCTGATGCTCGTATTCGATGGTATGGGCGGTCACTCGGACGGAGCACGTGCGGCCGAGGCCGGTTTGAAGATCGTCCAGGATATGTTCATGGACGTAACACTGCCCATTTTCGACCCGCAGGGTTTCTTGTACATGGCGCTGGCACGCGCTCATGATGAGGTCGTCGACATCGGCCAGGATGTTGCGGTAGATTTTCGTCCGCGCGCGACCTGTGCCATTTGTCTCGTGCAGGAAGGCGGCTCATTCTGGGCACATATTGGCGACAGCCGCATCTACCATGTACGCGATGGCTCTGTTTTGTCGCGCTCTCGCGATCACAGTCATGTCGAAGTACTGATTCAAGAAGGCGCGATTACCGAGGAAGAGGCACTGGACCATCCAATGCGCAACTTCGTCGAGTGCTGTATCGGCGGCGATGCGCCCGTGCCCGACATGAGCATTACGGGCCGACAGGAGCTGCGTCCCGGGGACGTACTGCTGGCGTGTTCGGACGGACTCTGGTCCGGTTTGGGCGACGAAGATATGGCGCAGATTGGTTCGCCGGGAGACAACAACCTTGCACAAAATCTCAAGGAGTTGAGCGTTCAGGCTTTAAACGCGAACGCACCCTATAGCGACAACACAACCGGTACGGCCCTGCGGTGGCTTAGCGGCGAATAAAAGAACAACAAGCAGGAGAGGGACCATGCGCCCGAGTGGACGCGACGTCGACCAGATGAGGGTCGTCCGATTTACCCCCGATTTCACGCGTCATGCAGAGGGCAGCGTGCTGGCCGAGTTTGGTGATACCCGGGTGTTGTGTACAGCGAGTGTCGAAAACCGCGTGCCGCCTTGGTTGCGCGGTAAAGGTAGCGGCTGGGTAACCGGTGAGTACGGCATGTTGCCGCGAGCGACCAATACTCGCTCGTCACGAGAGGCGACGCGCGGTAAGCAAAGCGGCCGCACGCTTGAGATTCAGCGCCTGATCGGCCGTTCCTTACGAGCAGTCATCGATCTTGAGGCGCTTGGCGAGCGAACGATTACACTCGACTGCGATGTTATTCAGGCAGACGGTGGAACGCGCACCGCATCGATAAGTGGCGCGTTTGTTGCGCTGTCGTTGGCGATGCAGCGGATGTCGAAGAGCAAAGCGATTCCAAAGAACCCGCTCTACGGTCAAGTCGCTGCAGTTTCCGTTGGCATCTATCGCGGCGCCTCTGTCCTCGACCTCGACTACGCGGAAGACTCCGAGGCAGAAACAGACATGAACATTGTCATGAACGAAGCCGGCGGCTTTATCGAAGTGCAGGGAACCGCCGAAGGCCATGCATTTACGGATGACGAGTTTGCAGCGATGCTCGGCCTGGCAAAAAAGGGTATTGGCGAAATCATTACCGCGCAAAATGAAGTTTTGGCGAGGTAAAAGCAATGCAGGCTCAATCGGGCAAGATCGTCGTGGCCAGCGGCAACGCCGGCAAGCTGCGCGAAATCGCAAGAATCCTGGGCGAACTCGACGTCACTGTTGTGCCGCAATCGGAATACGGTGTTGGCGATGCGGAAGAAACCGGTGCAACGTTCATTGAAAATGCCCTGATAAAAGCGCGGCATGCCGCGAGCGTGACCGGTCTGCCGGCAATAGCGGACGATTCTGGCCTTGCAGTTGACGTGCTTGATGGCCGACCGGGCGTTTATTCTGCGCGGTATTCTGGTCCCGAGGCGGACTCGGAGAAAAACATTGACCGCCTGTTAACAGAACTCCAGGGGATCCCCGACGAGCAGCGTGGTGCGACATTTCACTGCGTCGCATGCTATGTGACACCGGATGAGGCCGAGCCCGTCATAGCAGAAGGCGAGTGGCGCGGCGTGATTCTGCACGAACGCCAGGGTAACGGCGGTTTCGGTTATGACCCGGTGTTTTTTGATACGGAGCTCGGCCGCAGTTCGGCCGAGCTCAATGCGGAAGAGAAGAACGCGCGCAGCCATCGCGGCAAGGCGCTGCAAGAGCTGGCGCGCCGGCTTTGCGATCTGGAATGTCGCTAACCGCAGGCAATCAAGAGCAACCGCCGTTATCGTTGTACGCGCACCTACCCTGGTGCGTGCGTAAGTGCCCATACTGCGACTTCAATTCCTACACGGCAGGCGACGATGCGCCGCGCGACCAATACGTTAAGGCGTTGCTCGCGGACATAAACGTTGAGGCGGATCGGGCAAGCGGCCGGCAACTTGTGAGTGTGTTTCTCGGCGGCGGCACACCCAGTTTTTTCACGCCCGCGCAGATCGCGGAGGTGCTCGAGCACATCGGGGAGCGATTTACTCTGGCCCCCGACATCGAAATTACGATGGAGGCGAACCCGGGCACAGTGGAATGCGGCGATCCTGCAGGATATCGCGAGGCCGGGGTAAACCGGCTGTCGATTGGGGCACAAAGTTTTTCCACTGCATCACTGGCGCTACTGGGGCGCATACACAGCGTCGAGGATATCGAGCGTTCTGTAACTGAAGTGCGCGCTGCTGGGTTTGACAACATCAATATTGATCTCATGTATGGACTGCCTGGACAGGCAGTCACCGCCGCCATGTTCGATATCGAGCGAGGCGCGGAACTGGGCGCGAATCACCTGTCGTGGTACCAGCTCACGCTAGAGCCAAATACGGTTTTTCATTCACGTCCACCGGCCGGACTGCCAGATGAAGAGGGGCTCTTCGAGATGCAAGATCTCGGTCAGGTACGGCTCGCCGAACTCGGCTACGAACAATATGAGGTGTCAGCGTACGCTCGCAATGGCCGACGGTCGGTTCACAATCTAAATTACTGGTCGTTTGGCGACTACCTGGCGGTAGGGGCAGGAGCGCACGGCAAGATTTCCACCGCCGATGGAATCTGGCGATACGTGAAACCGGCCAACCCACGAACCTACATCGAGACATTTGCATGCGGGGTGGAGGCAACAGACCTGAAGAGAGTGTCTGAGCCGGAACTTCTGTTCGAGTTCATGCTGAACGTCTTGCGACTGACGGGCGGTTTCGATGAGCAACTATTCGTGGCACGTACCGGGCTCGATGCCGAACAATTGCGGACCAGGGTTGCCGCGGCTGCGGGCAAGGGTCTGATCGACCAGATTGGCGCGACTTTTTGGCAGGTAACGCCTCTCGGGAAGCGATTCTTGAACGATTTGCAGGCCGAATTTCTGCCCGAATAGCTTATGCGCTTATTCACAACGCAACGCGGAGGCCTATATTTTCAGTATAAGAGGCGACACAATTCATTTTGAGTGTCGCGAAACACTCGTAACTTATTGTTTTATCAGGCACTCTGAAAATGGCCACAAATTAAGCATTTTGACAACGGTGCTTGAAAATCCGCACCTTAGCTCACTCGTTCAATTTTCTTCCACAGACTTATCCACAGGATCTGTGGATAAACTATCCAGTAACGACGGGGGCTTGCGGCGATGGCCGCTTCGCTATATATTACGCGCCCTTTTAGCACTCTCGAGTGCCCCGGAGAGCAAGACATGAAAGCCGATATTCACCCAAACTACGGCGACATTAAAGTAACCTGTAGTTGCGGAAACGAGTTTACGACGCGTTCCACGCTCGGCGAAGACCTCTTGATTGAGGTTTGCTCCTCCTGTCATCCGTTTTATACCGGAAAACAAAAGATCGTCGATTCTGGTGGCCGCGTTGACAAGTTCCGCCGTAAATATGGCATCAGCTAGGTGTTGACCCTGATTGCCTGCGTTTTCGCGCAGCGCTAGTCTGTTTAAGAAGTCGCCACACCGCCAACCCGGGCGGCGCTCTGCTATGCTCGTACGGCTAACAAACAAGAGGTTAAAGGAAAACAATGACCAAGGACGCTTTTCACCTTAGCAGCCCCAGCGGCACCGAAATGGACCTGCCGGTACGCACCGGCACTGTGGGCCCCGACGTAATTGATATCAGTAAGCTCTACAAAGAGCAGGGCGTTTTCACTTATGACCCCGGGTTTGTAGCGACAGGCAGCTGCGAATCAGACATCACGTATATCGACGGCGAACAGGGCATCCTGATGTACCGGGGCTACCCGGTCGAACAACTCGCCGCGCACTCGAGTTTTGTTGAGGTTGCCTACCTGTTGCTCAACGGCGAATTGCCAACGGTCGATCAGCTGCAAAAGTTCGACCACACAATTAGCACGCATACAATGCTCAATGAAGGCATGCTCAATTTCTTCAAGGGCTTTCGCTATGATGCACACCCGATGGCGATGTTGTCGGCCGTGGTTGGGTCCATGTCGGCGTACTACCATGACACCCTGGATTCGTCGGATCCGGCGCACCGCGATATTTTTGCGCACCGCATTCTCGCGAAGTTGCCAACGATCGCAGCGGCAGCTTTCAAACTGAATAGCGGACAGCCATTCATTTATCCGCGCAACGACCTTAATTACTGCGAAAACCTGTTGCAGATGTTATTCGCCGTGCCGGCAGAACCGTATGAGATTGATCCGATCGCTGTCGAGGCACTCGACTTGCTGTTCATATTGCATGCCGACCACGAACAAAATTGTTCAACATCAACGGTACGAATGGCCGGCAGTTCTGGCGCCAATCCGTACTCTGCAATAGCAGCTGGTATTGCGGCTCTGTGGGGCCCGGCGCACGGCGGCGCTAATGAGGCCGTACTCAAGATGCTCAAGGAGATCGGTGACACAAGCCAGATCAAGAAGTATGTCGCGAAGGCAAAAGACAAGAACGATCCGTACCGCCTGATGGGTTTCGGTCATCGCGTTTACAAAAATTTCGATCCTCGCGCCAAGATCATTCGTGACATGGCGCATAAGGTGCTCGAGAAACTTGGTCGGGAAGACACGCCGATGTTTGATCTCGCGCGCGAACTCGAACGCATAGCGCTCGAAGACGATTACTTCGTTGAGAAGAAGCTGTACCCGAACGTCGATTTCTACTCGGGCATTATCTATCGCGCATTGGGAATCCCGACGTCAATGTTTACGGTGATGTTCGCGATCGGTCGCTCGGTAGGCTGGGCCGCACACTGGCGAGAGATGATCGCCGACCCCACTGGACGCATCAGCCGGCCACGGCAGTTATACACGGGCGCGGCGCAACGCGATTACATGCCAATAGAGAAACGGTAGGAGCCCGCCTCCCCTAAACGGGATAAACCAGCGGGCGATTGCTCGGCCAAACCAGGTAGGAACTCGCCCGCTGGGGCGGGCTCCTACAGCATATTCTCTACGGCTTGCCTTAGTCGCGCGCCGAGGAGCGCTCCAACAGAGCCTCCACCG